>Ga0105044_10012639_pt1 | contig 11477 bp, 7 predicted proteins | sample MAT01_FD_78092 | JGI IMG/M metagenome (GOLD analysis project Ga0105044, IMG submission 78092) | Freshwater microbial communities from Lake Fryxell liftoff mats and glacier meltwater in Antarctica - MAT-01 | ecosystem: Environmental > Aquatic > Freshwater > Ice > Liftoff microbial mat | place...
GCTTGGGCTAGGTGGGGGCAGCCCGCGGGGAGGAAGGGGGGCGGGTGTTTTGTTATGTTGGAGGGGGTGGGAGCAATGCGGCGGGGTCTGGTGGAAGCCTGCGGCGTCGGCGCGGCTTACATCTTCTGCTGGGTTACTTCTCGCGGTTCGTACGGGGCGTTGAGCGATGCTTACATGGCGAGGGTCGCGGCTTAGCGGGCGATCTTGATGCCTGGGAAGCGCTGTTTGATCGCCGCGATGCCTGCGTCTGTCACCTCGGTATTTTTGAGGTTGAGCGTGGTGAGGGCCGTGAGGCCGGTGTCCTTGGCTGCCAACGCCGCGCCGCCCGCGTCGGTCACCTGAGTGAATTCGAGGTTGAGCGTGGTAAGGGCCGTGAGGCCGGTGTCCTTGGCTGCCAACGCCGCGACGCCCGCGTCGGTCACCTGCGTAAACTTGAGGTTGAGCGTGGTGAGGGCCGTGAGGCCGGTGTCCTTGGCTGCCAGCGCCGCGACGCCCGCGTCGGTCACCTGCGTGGCGCTGAGGTGCAACGTGGTGAGGGCTTTGAGGCCCGTATCGGGGGCCGCGAGTGCCACCACGCCCGCGTCTGTCACTGCGGTGCGGCTGAGGTCCAGAGAGGTGAGCGCTTTGAGGCCGGTGTCTGGGGCCGCGAGTGCCGCTGCTCCCGCGTTGGTGACAAGCGTGCCGAATAGGTTCAGCTTGGTGAGCGCGTTCAGGCCGGTTTCGTTGGCTGCGAGCGCCGCCGCGCCGGTGTCTGTTACGTTCGTGCCGCTGAGGTTCAGCGTGGTGAGGGCGGCTAAGCCGGTGCCCTTTGCCGCGAGGGCCGCCACGCCTGCATCCGTCACGCTCGACTTGGGGAGGTCCAGCGTGGTGAGAGACTTGAGGCCGGTGGCTGGGTCAGCGAGTATGGCGGCACCGACATCGGTTAGCTTGGGCTTGCTGAAAGAGAGGGCCTTTACTTGAGCACGTTCGGCCGTACCTATCGGCGCATCGGAGGGCAGATTCAACGCCGCGCGAAGCTGCTTCTCAATGAGCGCGCGTTGTTCGGCGGTTTCGCGGGCTGCTTCGAGTGTGCGTAGGCGTTCGATGGCCTTTTCGAGTCTGGCTTGGGCAACGGGCGGCGCGGCGGGACTTAGTTGCACGCGCTTTCCGCGCTGGACGGAGCCTTCCTGCGCGAGCGCGGGCGTGCCCCACGGTGCGAGGCCGACGAGCAGGAGCATCTGGCAAATCGAGCGGACAGCACTGTTCATGGCAGTTTTCCTTTCGCCCTCCTGAGTGAAGTTGCGGGAGAGGGTAATGCGTGGCGCGTCGCGCAGAGACGTTTGAGTGTAGGCGAAGGGTTGCACGAGCGCGATGCACTGCAGGCCAAGCGCGGCCTGATTCCGCAGGGAAGCCGCGCCACAGGCGCGGCTTATATCTTTCGTTGGGTTACTTCTTGCGGGTTTGTTGGGGGCGTGGAGCGATGTTTATATGTTGGCGGTCGCGGTTTAGTGGGTCATCTGGATGTCGGGGAAGCGTTTCTTGATCGCAGCGAAGGCGCGGCTGGAGTTGGAGGGGCAAACGGGCAAGAAGGTCGTCACCGGAGAGAACTTCCTGCCGCCGGCCGCGAAGCGCACAAAGCGTATTGGGGTGCGTGAGGACGCGAAATGAAACCGAGTTGGGGAAACGCGAGGATTGCAAAGCGCGCGCACTTCATCGCGTTTCACAGCTACGGTACTTGACGGTACCGGGGATCGCAAGCAAGTCAGGATTGTTAACGCGAATGCCAAGGCACCCAAATCACTTACGTTCGATGCTTGTTGAGGAGGATACCATCTGCCGTCAACCGGCCAGCCTTCACTCGGCGAGGAATAGACACGCTTAAATATCCCGCATCAAGCCTCGTGTCGCTTGTTTCTGGCCGCACTTGGGCGGCTTGTGTTGGCACGTGGCGCGCCAGCCAGGCCGCTTGCAAGCCCCTTGTCATCCACCGAAAGCACTCAAAGGACCCGTTCATGAAACACTCGTTGCCCGCCATCCTTCCCTTGCTTGCCGCTCTATCTGCCGCGGTTCCGCACGCCCACGCTCAGTGCCCGTTGTCCTTCGCCCCCGCAGTCAACTACGCTGCGGGTGCTGTCCCACGCTCCGTCGCGGTGGGCGACTTCAACGCCGACGGCAGGCGCGATCTGGCTGTGGCGAACAACGGCAGCAACAACGTCTCCATCCTGCTGAGCAACGCCAACGGCACGTTCCAGGCGCCGGTCAACTACGCCGCGGGCATCGGACCGCTCTTCGTCGCGGTGGGCGACTTCAACGCCGACGGCAGGCCCGACTTGGCCGTGGCGAACAACGGCACCAACGAAGTCTCTATCCTGCTGGGCAACTTAAGCGGCACCTTCCAGGGCTCAGTCAACTACGCCGTGGGCAGCTTCCCGCACTCCGTCGCGGTGAGCGACTTCAACGCCGATGGCCGGCCCGACCTGGCCGTGGCGAACTCCATCAGCAACAACATCTCCATCCTGCTGGGCAACGCCAACGGCACGTTCCAGGGCTCAGTCAACTACGCCGTGGGCGGCGGCCCGCAATCCATCGCGGTGGGCGACTTCAACGCCGACGGCAGGCCCGATCTGACCGTGGTGAACTCCCTCAGCGGCCTCGTCTCCATCCTGCTGGGCAACGCTAACGGCACCTTCCAGTCTGCCTTCGGGTACATTGCAGGCATCAGTCCGCAGTCCGTCGCGGTGGGGGACTTCAACGGGGACGGCAAACTCGACCTCGCCGTGACAATCCAGATCGACAACTTCGTCTCGATCCTGCTGGGGACGGGCACAGGCTTCTTCGGTGCACCGGCGAACTTCTCGGTGGGCACCAGCCCGAGTTCCGTGGCGGTGGGAGACTTCAACGCCGACGGCAAGCCCGACCTCGCCGTGGCGAACTTCGGCAGCAACAACGTCTCCATCCGCCTGGGCACGGGCACAGGCACCTTCGGCGCACCGACGAACTTGCCGGTGGGCTCCAACCCGTTCTCCGTGGCCGTGGGCGACTTCAACGCCGACGGCAAGCCCGACCTCGCCGTGGTGAACTTCACCAGCGGCAACGTCTCGGTGCTCCTGAACACGGACATTGCCTTCTCGCCGCCCGCCATCACCCAGCAGCCCCAGAGCCTGATCGTTCAGGCCGGCCAGAACGCCCCGATCGCCATCACCGCCGACGGTTTCGGCAACACGCTCACCTACCAGTGGCGGAGGAACGGCGTGCCCGTCGTCAACGGCGGCAACATCTCAGGCGCCACCACACCCACGCTCACCTTCACACCTGCCCTCCAGGGCGACATCGCGTCGTATGATGTGCGGGTCACCTCACCCCCCGCGTGCGGCGGCGGGGCGCAAGTAATTACCAGCGCGGCGGCCGTCGTCGCGGTCACCGGTGGCGGTGGCGGCACCGACCCGTGCGCCGGCCTCCAACCAAACATCACTCAGCAGCCCGTCGGCCTGATGGTCGAGAGCGGGAACGCGGCCATGTTCACCATCGCGGCTTCATCACCTGCTGGCGGCGGCACGCTCACGTACCGATGGCGCATGAACGGCGTTAATCTTTCCGACGGCGGCGCGGTCTTGGGCGCCTTAACACCGATATTGACCATCGCCGCGGCGAGCGGAGCCGACAACGCCGCTGCGTTCGACTGCATCGTCAGCAACGCCTGCGGCTCAACACGCAGCGACCCCGCTGGGCTGGGGGTGCCGCCCGACTGCCCCGCAGACTTCAACATGGATGGCGGTGTTGACGGCTCAGATGTGGAGGCCTTCTTTGACCGCTGGGCGAACGGGTGCTAAAGAACTGGTAACGTGGGGCCAGCGTGGACTGGCCGATTTCAAGTTTTTTTGCGGTGTGGAAGGCGGGCGGCTGTCGACCGTAAACGGAAAGCTTGGAAAGGGTGCCGCCGGAAACGACTACTCGCCGCTGAGTTGCCGGGCCTGTTCCCGGAGTGCCGGGCTGACAAAGAAGCGGGCGTTATCGCGAAGCCGGTCCAGCTGCGGCAGCACGGCGGGGGTGCGGCCTTGTGCCTTCGCTGATGACGAGTTTCATGATCGCTCAGGAGTCGCTGGCCCGAGGATCATGTTCAGGTTTTCAAGGTCTTGAAGCAAGTCTTCCGGGGTTGGACGTGCGAGCGCGATACCCCGCTTCACAAGTTCATCCTCCATCAGGCTCCGACTCGCCAACCGTGCCAGTTCGCGCGCGTGAAACAACGACATTCGCCCAATATCAAAGAGGCGACAGGCCAGTTCGATTCGCGCTTCCTGTTCGCTGATCCCGGCTTGTTTCAAGGTTTCATCTGGAATGACGAACGCCATACGTGGCTTCGCGTGGGGGCGTGAAATGTAAATCACTGATTTTGAAGGAAACTACAGAGGCATCACGCCGCGGCGTACGAACGGACCTCGGCTTGGATGCCCGCCGTGACGGCGGCTTTGGCTTGGCGGAGCAGTTCGCCGGTAGTGGCTTCATCCACGTGCTCCTCGCCGCAGTTGTCGCAGACGAGGGCGGGAACATTCTTGAAGACAATCGTTACGCTTGCAGCGTCGGAAAGGGTGACGCTGGCCTTGCCCGGGAGTGTTTGGCCGTGTTTGCAGATGGGGCAGTTCATGTTTTTTTCTCAGACGGAAACCCGGCTCCCAGCGAGAGTCGGCTGGATCGTACACGGGCCCGACTCGCTTACGTTCGAGGCTCGTAGAGATCGCGCTGCTGGGTAACTTGAGTTGGATGCCCTCCACCGCCCATTTACTTACGATTGAGGAACGCGTGGATTGCGGCTTTGCCTGCGGGGGCTGTGCGGAGGCGGATAAGTTCGCGGCGTTCGACGGTGAGGGCGGCCTGCCAGCCGTTGGAGAGGCCCGCGTTGACGGCGGCGAGCACGGCGGCGGCGGGGGGCATTCCTTGGACGGGGGCACCGAGTAATCCGCTGGCTGGCGGCGCCTCGGTGACGGAGGGAGACGCCGCGAGGAGGTCCGCGGCACTCAGCGATTTCGTAGTTACATCGCGGCGGGCGTTTGAGGCGCGGTTGGCGAGTCGGCCGATCCAATGAGTCGGGGCCTCATCGCGGGGTGGAGTGGTGGGATTACTTATAATCCAGTTGCGGGCGGTTTGCAGGAGGTCCGCTGCGGTGGCGGCGAAGGCATCAAAGAGGCCGGCTTCGCGTGCGGCGTCGCTGTTCATAGGTGTTCCGGTCATGGTTGCTTGGATGGCGATTTCGGGGTCGATTCGGGCCGGGAGCAGGTTGGTGCCGCCCCATCCGGGGCAAATTTTGAGACCCGCTTCGGGCAGGCCGACAAGGTACGGCTTGCCGCTGGGACTGGGCGCGCCCACCAGTGCATCGCAGTGCATGGCAAGCTCAAGACCGCCGCCAAGGGCCGCGCCGTTGATCGCGGCGACCGTAACGCAAGCAAGTTGCGAGAGACGAGAGAAGACCTCAGAACCGTAATGCAAGTAGGTTTCGAGTTGCTCGTCGGTAAGTTCGCTGATTGCTTTCAAATCCGCACCCGCGACGAAGACTCGCTCGCTCGCGCTGCGAACAATTAAGCCTCGTGCGGATCGCGGCACGGTTTTCAGGGTTGCTTCAAGAGATCGGATCAGTTCGCGGTCAAGGACCACTACGGACTTGCCCGGCTGCTCCAAGGTGAGCGTGTAGACCCCCGCGGCGGGGCCGTCGGTTTCAACAGTTAACGGCAACAACGCGGCGGGAAGACTCGACATGAGCAGGCTCCGGGGTAGGCTTTGTGGCGACCGGCGCAAAACGCGGGGGGGGAGTGGTCGCGGGCGGGCCATAATATGTGCGGTTGTGGGCTGAGGGGCGAGGCGAGGGAGAGCTGCCAGTGGGGTCTGGAAGACGGGGGATCCATACAGAGTGCGAACCGTGGCGAGGAACCGAGGAGTAGATTCAGACGAGAGTCGGTTGGGGTGCCTAGAATCTAGGCCGCGGTGTTGACGCTTTGTGAAGCAGGTTGGTGCGAGGCGAGTTTGAAGGCACGGCGTGTGGGTTTGGAGCGTATAGAACGGTATTTTGATCTCTTCGCGTCGAGTTTCGCGCTAAGGGGTTGGGTAGGTTTGCTTACTTTGGAGATCGCCGCGTGGTTCGGATTCGCATGCAACGTTATGGTCGTCGGAATCGCCCTTTTTATCGCATTGCTGCGATAGAGAAGCGTGCGCGCCGTGATGGACCTGTGCTGGAGAACCTGGGGTGGTACAACCCGCTGGCTCCGGATGTTAACAAGCAGCTTGAGCTCAATGCTGAGCGTATTACGTATTGGCTGAACAAGGGCGCACAGCCCAGCGATACCATGCGTGACTTCCTAGCCAAGCGTGGCTTGGTTGATGTGAAGGCTTGGGAAGCAGATCGCGCTCATGATCGTAAGTTGGTCGAAGAGCGTGTTGCGAAGGCTGCGGCGACCGCTGCGGCGGCTCCCGAGGCTGGGGCCAAGAAGGCCTAAGGCCGATTTTAGTTAAGTTCTATAAGCAGGCCCGCACCGCGGGCCTGCTTCTTTTTTGCTCGAGAGTTATGTTGGGGGCAGCAGGGTGAGAATTTGGAATTATAAAAACGCCGGGGGTGTTACCCCCCGGCGTTTTTCTTGTGATGCAGTGTGTGCTGCGGGCCTTAGAGTTTTAGCCACGGTCGGGTTGTGTGTAACGACGCGCGGGGGAGAAGTGGGGAAGAGTGGGGGGGTTAACAGGTGGCGTTGGACCAGGCGACGAAGAAGACTTCGACATCGGTTCCATCTACGCCGCCGCTGTTATCGACATCTGCTGCCGGGAGGCCGTCCTGCCAGTCGATGAAGAAGGCTTCAACATCGGAGCCGTCGATACCGCCATCGGCGTTGTAATCGGCGATGCAACGCGGGGAGGGGAGCGTGGCAACATAACCGACGTATCGCTGGGTCGTAATATTATATGCCCAGCCGCCCAGGACGGTGGCGTTGCCGCTAGTGAAGGTTTCGCGCAGGCCCAGGTTGGAAGCGACTGTGACACCTTCGGCGGCGAGGAGCGACCGGAGAGTTTGAACGCCCTCTGAGGGGGTGTAAACGATGGCCTGCCACGTGGAGACGCCGCCGTCGATCATGTAACCCACCAGCGTGTTACCATCAGAGGCGCAGTCGAGAATCGTAAGTGAACCATTGGGGTTACTGGCGAGCGAGCCGATATCCTGCAGGCCGGTGGCGGAGGTCCAACGGAAGCCGCGCTGCGCGAAGCCGCCGTTGCCGGCGAAGCCGGGGGAGGTCCCGACGATGACGGAGCCATCAACGGAGCAGGCGTAGGCGGTCGCGCCGCCGGTTGTAATCTGGCTGGGGAGGTTGCCCAGGTTGTTGGGAGTTGTGGGGTCTGAAGAACTCCAGTAAACGGCGGAGGCCAGGTCGTCGGTATCGGGGTCTTGATCGCCGATGCTGCCGAAGCCGACCATGGTGGAGCCGTCGCCGGAGATATCTTCAGCGCTACCGAAGATAAGCGTGTCTGGCCCGAGGTCGTCGAAGGCGGCGATACCATCGGCGAACGTCCACTTCCAGGCTTGCTGGTAAGCATCACCGAAGTTGGCGCCGGATGAACCAACAACGGTATTACCATCGTCGCTTATGCCGGTAGCATAACTTAAGTTTCCGGCGGGTAGCCCGCCGATTTCAAAGACGCCATCGCCATCGAAACGGATGGCGACGGTGCTGCCTAGCGGGCCGCCACCGATGTAACCAACTGCGACGCTGCCATCGGCGCTCAGGGCGATTGGGTTAAGATCGCGACCGAAGGGGTCTTCGATCTCAACGCGGGCGTTGGTAGCCAGGTTGAGGATGTAACCTTTAAGAATCGTGGGGCGCTGCGTCGAGTTCTGGAGCGAGACCAAGGCGAACCGGCCGTCGCGAGAGATATCCTGGACGACGGCGTAGTCGTAACCGGCATCGGGCGCGATAGTGCGGAAGGAGGCCTGGGCGAGGGCGGGAGCGGCGGCCCCGGCGACGGCGAGGCCAGCGAGCGCACTGAGTATGCGGACTGAGTTTGCGCTGCGGTAATGACCATGAGCTTGCTTGAGCATATTACTTTCTCTGCGAGTTGTGTTCTAACGTAAGTAAACAAACAGAAATTAAGGGAAAGAAGAGGTTGGCGGAACGCCGTAGTTACATTTTGCGCGGGCGGCCTGCACCTCCGCATGCCCCACAATCCCCCCCCTACCCCCGAACATCCCCGGCATTCTCAACCTTCCGATCGCATCCTAGTTGCACCCCCGTGCATCCGGCACAGTCCGGCCCGGCGGCTTCTTATACGTTGTTCGTACTGCGAAGGGTTGCTCTTGACGAGTAATTTTAAGCAATGCCGCGGAGTCTTAACGGGACCTTCACATGAGGGTGCGTGCGACGTTAGCAAGGGGGTGGAGATAGTTATCGCCCATAGCGGCGAATTCGCGGCGGCGCGCAGTGCGACCCTGAAGGCTCTTCGCATGGTACGTAACGTAAGCATGAGGCAGCCGCGGCGGCCGCGAGGGGCAACGATTGCTTATGTTAACTTTCAGCTATTTCCAATGTAACCGGCGAGGCTCGCTTAGGCCTTGCCAGCGAGGCTGGCTTGCGCCTTGAAGCTGGCCTTGAAGGCGCGAATCGCGGCTTCAAGTGGCTTCTCGATATCCGCATCCATAGTCTTCTTCTGGGTGAGGGCATCGTAAGTGGCCTTGGCGGTGCTGCGGACGTGGTCGAGCATTCCCTGTTCAAACTTACGAACCGCCGCGACGGGCACATCGTCAAGGATGCCCTTGGTGCCTGCGTAAATGGAGATTATCTGGTCGGTGATGGTGAAGGGGGTGTACTGGCCTTGCTTAAGTAACTCGACCATGCGGCGGCCGCGGTCGAGCTGGCGCTGGGTTGCCTTGTCGAGCTCTGTGCCCAGCTGCGCGAAGGCTTCGAGTTCGCGTGCTGCCGCGAGATCCAATCGCAAGGAGCCCGCGATCTTCTTCATCGCCTTCACCTGGGCGTTACCGCCTACGCGAGAGACGGAGATACCTACGTTAATGGCGGGACGGATACCCGAGAAGAAGAGTTCAGGCTCGAGGTAGATCTGACCGTCGGTGATGGAAATTACGTTGGTGGGGATGTAGGCCGAAACGTCCCCTTCCTGCGTTTCAATTACGGGCAGCGCGGTGATGGAACCAGCGCCGTTCTCGATACTGAGCTTGGTGGCGCGCTCGAGAAGGCGGCTGTGCAGGTAAAAGACGTCGCCGGGGTAGGCTTCGCGGCCGGGGGGGCGGCGGAGGAGGAGGGACAACTGGCGATAGGCCACGGCCTGCTTCGAAAGATCGTCGTAGATGCAGAGCGCGTGCTTGGGCATCGGCATGCCGTTGTTTAAGGTCTGGCCGGGGTTCTTGCCCGTCCACATGAAGTACTCGGCCATCGCGGTTCCCGAGTAGGGGGCGATGTACTGCATGGGAGCCGCGGCGGAGGCGGAGGCATTGACGACGATGGTGTAATCCATCGCACCGTTCTTCTTCAGGATTTCAACGACGCCCGCGACGGTTGATTCTTTCTGGCCAACGGCGACGTAGATGCAGACCATCGCATCGGCGGTTCCCCAGAACTGCTTTTGATTGATGATGGAGTCAAGAGCTACGGCGGTCTTGCCGGTTTTGCGGTCGCCGATGATGAGCTCGCGCTGGCCGCGGCCGATGGGGATCATGGCATCGACGGCTTTGATGCCGGTCTGCATGGGCTCGTGAACGGGCTGGCGTTCGGCGATTCCGGGGGCGATGATGTCTACCTTGCGAAACTCGGTGGCTTGGACGGGGCCGAGATCGTCGACTGGGCGTCCCAGAGAATCGACCACGCGGCCCAAGAGAGCTTCGCCGACGGGCACTTCGAGCAGACGGCCGGTCGCTTTCACGACGTTGCCTTCTTTGACGGAGAGGTAATCGCCGTAAATAACCGCGCCGACGGTGTCAAGCTCTAAGTTGAACACCTGTCCCATGACCGAACCCGCGGCGGTCTGGAACTCAAGGAGCTCGCCAGCCATGGCTTTGGAAAGGCCATAGATGCGGGCGATACCGTCGCCGACTTCGACGACGCGGCCAACCTCTGAGACTTCGAGCTGCGCAGAATACTGCTCAATTTCCTGCTTAATTACGCTGGCGATTTCGTCGGTCTTGATCTTCACTGGTGAAGCCCTTTTCTGCGTGGTCAAAGGTCGGCGGGAGCATTCCAAAAGACTCCGCAAGAAGCGGAGTGTGAGGGGGTGCTAGGGTAGGTGACGGAGATCGCAAAGTGAAGAGAGCGCGAAGGAGGCGCGCTTAATGAAGGCAAGAGTTAGTGGCGTCGGCCTCTCTGGACGGCCTTGCACGGTTGAAGGGCGCCGGCGGGGGCGTTGAGTGCTGTCGCTGTTTTGGGGGGTGCGATCTAGTTGTGGACGGGCTGCTCTGAACCGACGGTAGGAGAGCCGGGGAACTGCTTGATCCCATTCTGCTTGGTCTTGCGGCCTGTTCCTTTGGCGATTGGGCTTCGTTCGGGAATGATGAACTGGTCGTTGGGAAGGGAATCGTTGTGCTTGAGGGCGGCGTCCGCCGCGAGGAGCATGGAGTCGTCGGCGTTTTCGTAGAGATTTCGGAAACGGTCGTGCATTTCGACTTCGGCGAGATCAAAGAAGTGAAGGGCAGCGCACTTATCGCGTTGAAACTCTAGATCGGTGACGCCGTTGCCGGCGTGGGCCTGGATGTCGCGGTCGAGTTTGGAGAGCGTGCAGGCGAAGCCGTGAAGCATCATGGCGATGTCGGCGATGCGAGCCTGAACGGCCTGGCGGTCAAGCACCTTCACATCGTAACGTCTGCTCATTACTTTGAACTGGTAGGAGAGCTCGCGGGCGAGCATGGAGAGACGCTCAGCGTGGGGGGCGAGTTCCGGTGACTTTACGTGGGTCATCTTGCGCAGGCCTGGGCGGATTCCCAGGAAGACCTCGATACCCAAGGGGATAGCCCGCTTCATAATGTCTAAGCGGAGCGAGTTGCGAAGGGCTTTACCAATGTAAGCGAAGAAGGACTCATCGTCCTCTTTGAGGAGGGCGTTTTTTACACCCAGCATCATCTCGGCGAGCTGTTTTCCGCCGTAGCCGAACATGTAGCTCTGCATGACTTCGTTGGCACCTTCGACGATTAAGTTAATTCGCGAATCGCGGAAGATGCGTTCGATCTCGTTCTCGGTCATGTAGGATTCGCCGCCCATGATCTGGACGGCGTCGTTGACTACGCGCCAGCCCATCTCGGAGCAGAAGACTTTGCACATGGCGGTTTCAACCTGGATGTCGTCGTCCTTGCGGTCGAGCATTCCGGTGGTCATGTAGAGGACGGCATCGATGGCGTAGTTAAGCGCGGCCATGTTGGCGATGCGCTTGCGGACGAGTTCCTGTTTGCTGAGCGGGGCTTGGAACTGAAAGCGAGTCTGCGACCACTTAATAGCTTGGTCGGTGGCGCGGCGTGCGCCGCCAAGCATACC
>Ga0105044_10012641_pt1 | contig 11476 bp, 9 predicted proteins | sample MAT01_FD_78092 | JGI IMG/M metagenome (GOLD analysis project Ga0105044, IMG submission 78092) | Freshwater microbial communities from Lake Fryxell liftoff mats and glacier meltwater in Antarctica - MAT-01 | ecosystem: Environmental > Aquatic > Freshwater > Ice > Liftoff microbial mat | place...
TCGCAAACATAACTTCATTATGCCTAAGATCAAAATGACTTAGCCGCAAATTACAAGAAGTCACTGGAGCCAATTCCCCCCCCTACCCCCCCCCCAGGGGCCGCCCCAACTCATAATCATACAACGTGAGTTTGCGCAGCGTGTAAAAGTCGTTCCAATAGGAAAGCAGCGCCGCGATGTAGGCACGGCGAGCTTGATCTTGCTCGGAGTTGGCAATGTTTAGGTCGGTGATGTCGGTTTTGCCGATGAGGTAACGGGCTTTGGCCACGTCAAAGCGTTTGTGCGACACGGTGTCGGCTTTGGCGGCGATGCGCACCTGGTTGCTCTGTAGATTAAATTGCTGGACGAGCAGGATTACCTCTTGTTCAAAGTTGATGGTGTTCAGCTCAATTTGGGATTGCACCAGGTCGCGGTTGGCGAAGGCGATTTCGCGCTCGGAGCGGGCGCGGCCCCAGTCTACGATGGGCACGCTGAACGTAAGGCCGACGTTCTGAAAGTCCTGGGGATCCTGGTAGGCATCGCCAATAGCGGTAGCCGTGTTGTTAAGGCCGTATTGGGCAAAGAGATCGGCTGAAAAGCCGTTGTTTCCTTTAGCGACAGCTACTTGTTGATCGGCCTCCAATTGTTGGCGTTGAAATCCGACCACATCGGAACGGTATTGCCGGGCATGCTCCAGTGCAGTGGCCGGATCAATGCGCAAATCCGGAAGTTCGCTTGGAATAGACAGGCGAAGGGGCTGCCGGTCATCAAGGCGAAGGAATCGCTTGAGCCGAGCTCCAGTATTCGCAATTTCATTCTCGGCCTGCGCCAGCGCCACTTGGGCATTGAGCACAGACAATTCAACTTGCAAGAGATCATTCTCCGCAATCTTGCCGAGGTTGTAACGGCCCCGCGAAATCTTGTAGATGGTGTCGTTGTTGGCAAGGTTGGTGGAGGAAATGCCCCGGTTAATTTGCGCCAGATGGAGTTGGAAAAACAAACTGACCGCGCGAATAGAGACGTCTTCAAAATTCTCCAACAAAACGCGGTCGGCCTGATCCAACTTCAGCGGCTCAATCTGCCTGCGCCATTGCCAGTCATTGTACCGAAAAATGGGTTGTTGCCAACCGACAAAGAACGGTGAACTGAGGTAAGAAGACTGCGTAGAATCTCCGAGTAAGTCAATGCGCTGTAAGCCTGAGCCTGCAAAAATGCGGCCTCCTGTCAAGCCTATTTCCTGACTCAACGACAGGTTCAACGCTGATGAAACCTGGTTTCGCTGGATGAACAGGTCGGAACCATCGGGCTGCGTAATGGCCAAAATAGTGCGGTCAAACCGGGGAACAGTTCCGTCCAGAGCCAGAACCGGGCGGCGGGCGGCTTGCCAGGAACGAAAATTCCAAAAGGCGTTGTTGTACTGGTTCTCCGCGATCAAAGCATCCACCGATACTTCGCGGGCTAACCGCACGCATTCTTCTAAGGTCAACACGAGCGTATCCTGCGCGTGTAAAAAACCCGCGTTCCCCAACAGCAAAAATAAGACCAGAAGTTTTCTCATGGATCAGGATTCGTAGCGCAGCGATTTAATCGGGTCCTGGTAAGCCGCCCGCCGGGCCGGCAGGAAACCGAAAATGATGCCGATGCCCACTGAAATCATAAACGCCATTAAAATAGACGAAGGGCTCACAATGGTCAGGATGCCATAGAGCCGCTGAATAATCACTGACGTGGCCACGCCCAAAGCGATACCAGCCATTCCCCCGGTAACGCTAATGAACACCGATTCCATCAGGAATTGTTCAATGATGTCGCGGCGCGTAGCCCCAATGGACATGCGCAGGCCAATTTCCTTAATGCGTTCCAGGACCGAAGCCAACATAATGTTCATAATGCCGATACCGCCGACCACCAGCGATATGCCGGCTATCAGCCCAAGTACAATGCTAAAGCGCTCTTTGGCCTTGCGCTGCTCATTCAATTTCTCGATGGGAATATCAATAACAAAATCTATGTCGCCGTTGTGACGCCGCTGCAGCAGCCGCCCGATAACCTCCGCCGACGAAGCCAGAAAATCGGCTTCAGAAACCTGAACCGTAATCCGGTCTACCTGGTGATAATTGACCGGAACGTCTTCCTTCTCCTCCGTATTCTCCTCCTGGTTGTTGGCCTCATTTGCAGCTTGCTGAATGCTGGCGTTGGTCAGCAATGCGCGGTTTTCAAAGCGAAGCAATACGGTTTGAAGGGGCGTGTAAATGTCGGCGTCGTAATCGCGAATGCCCAAGTTGGCCTGGGCCGATTCCGAAATGTTGCGCGCCTCCAACACGCCGATTACTTCAAGCCAGATGCTTCCGCACTTGATCTGTCGGCCTACAATATCCTCTTCTGCAAAATACTTGCGCGCCACGGATGCCCCTAAAATACACACGCGGCCGCCTCGCTCCAGGTGCACTTCGCTGAACAAGCGTCCGTCGCGGAGCGCAAAATTATTCAGGTCGAAATACTCGTTGCTTACCCCGACCACGTTGCCCTTGCCGGAGCGCCCTTCGCGGAGCATGCGCGTTTCGACCACAATTTCCGGGCTGAGCTTACTGGCCGTAGGCAGAACTTCTGTTATGGCGCGAACATCGCGCATGTCCAGCCCTTCGGAGTAGCGCGGATTCTCGTTATCCTCCTCCTCTCTGCCTTCCTGCCAAACCGGTGTGACCACCAGGTTGTTGGCCCCGATCAGCTCAAACTGGCGGAGCACTTCCACTTGATTGCCTTTGCCAACCGCCAGCATAGCAATAACACTGGCCACCCCGAAAATGATGCCAAGGCCGGTTAAGGTTGACCGGATTTTGTTCCCAAGCATGGCGTTGAACGCAATGGACGCATTCGAGCCCACCCGCTTTAACGAGTGGGCTGAGCCAGATTGGCTGTTCGCTGATTCTCCAAAAGGCTTGCTCATATTCGGCCTGCGGGAGAAGGGGCAGCGCCACCGCGGCGACCTGCTCCAGGGGCTTTTGGCTTGGTGTTGGCATCGGGGACCAGGGCGTCTAAAGGCAGCGAGTCACCGGGAAGACCGTCAGCAGGCATTTCCGGTTCTGGCTCCTGTTTTGGTGCCCAGCGCTGCTTCTCATCGGCCGATAACAATTCCCATGCTGCGTCTTCCGCTCCTTCCGGGGCACTGAGATAAACCACTTCATCTGCCTTTACCCCTGCCAGTAAAACGGTCTGGTTTTCGTTGTACAGCCCGGTTATGACCTGCCGTCGCCGCAGGCCTGAGGGCCCTTCGACATAAACATAATTTAAGCTATCATTGCGGAAAATACATTCGGAAGGCGCAAACAATGACGTATCTGTTTTTGCCGTGACAATGCTGTTGCTCGTGGTCATGGCCGGGCGAAGGGTAGTGTCGCTCTGCAACAACACGATCTTTACCTCAAAAACTTTGGCGTCGCTGTTCGGGCGCTGTTCGCCGATGTTGGCCACTTCGATGACCTTGCCAGAATACTGTCGATCAGGGAAAGCGTCAATGCCCAAGGTGACTTCCTGACCTTCAACAATTCGACTAATATCAACCTCGTTGATATAAGTCAACGAGATCATTTCAGATAAATCGGGCAGCGTGGCCACGGTGCTTTGCCAGGGCGAAATGGCTGAGCCTACTCCCCGGCGGGTACCGTCCCAGTTGCGGTCGTAAATGACCATGCCATCTGAGGGTGCACGCACTTCAAATTGATCAAGCAGGGCCGCCAAGTCATTGAGCTCGCTCCGTTGCAGCGACATGGTCCCTTCGATCTCCTGCAACCGGGCGCGCTCTTTATCGCGGCGGATCTGATAATTTTCTCCGGCCTGGTCGTAGGCCCGCTGCGACTTTTCCAGGTTGATTTCCGCCTGTCGGATGATGGCCGGAGGCTCGTATACCGATTGTTCCAGGGTAATGCGCGCCTCTTCCAACGCGTAATTCAGGTTGACAAGCGCTTCGCGGCTTTCGCGCAAGGTAAGCGTACTATCGAGGACCGCCTGCGTGCGCTGGGTAACGGTTTTGTCCAATTCGCCCTGCAAGCTTTTTAGCTTAGAGGAAGCTTCTGTGCGATCCAATGTAGCGACGTAATCGCCCGCTTTAACGCGGCTACCCTCCGCAATCAAATCGGTAATCTGTACCTGCCAAAGCCCGGCACCTCGCAATCCGGCCGGGCCCTGAATGTCAAGCGAATTGCGCGCCTGCAATTCTCCGGTCACCGTAACCGTCGCTTGAAAAGCACCTGCAGACACTGGAACCGTAATGGGCTGATCGCCCGAAGCGTCATCCGCGCATGCGCCAAGAGAAAAAGCGACCAGCAGCACGGCAAATCGGGCGGACAAACGGAGCGCCTTTGCGTTGCAGCCATCCGGTCCCATTCGGTTTTCAGATTCCAACATCATGAGTCAAAGATAACCGTTTCAATAGGGAGGCAACGGCTACCGCGTATTCAACAACAAACGTTAACAGTTTAGTGTGTGCGCTAACTCGGGCGCCTTTTGTTTGAGACGAAAGGGGATCGCTTAACGAAACAACTTCATGAAAATCTTAAAGAACCAGGTTTCTTCTGCCCGGATAACCGATTCCAGCACGCGGTCCGCTGCACCGGCGAATCGCCGGATGCGGGTTACCGAGTCGTGGAGGACGCGAGCCCGTGGTTCGGTGCTGCCTGCGCCCACTTCGCCCAATTCCTGAAGAAGCTCAATGAGTGGAGCGAGTTCGCGTTTCTTGCGCTCCCGGGTCACCTTGCGCGTCACCTGCCAGATGTCCTTGTCTGCCACGAAATACTCGCGGCGCTCGCCGAGGCGGAGTTGGCGCACCACTAGGCCCCAGTCCATGAGCGCGCGCAGGTTCATGTTCACGTTCCCGCGGCTGATGTTCAGGCGCTCCATGACTTGTTCCGCGCTGAGCGGCTCGGGTTCCAGCAGCAACAAGGCGTGAATTTGCGCCATGGTCCGGTTGATTCCCCAGGCGGAACCAAAATTGCCCCAGGCTTCTATAAAGCGATCCCGGGCGTCTTCTACAGCGAGATCTTCGCTTCGGTATGGCGCTTGTTCTTCTGACATAAACTGGAATACGGCAAAGGTACGGAATGCTTCGTTCAGTTTTTTCAAAAAGAATTGAAACACGGGTTGTTATCCTGTTTGTCCGTGTTCGCCCATTCAGCGCGTAAATTGAGTGATGGAATTCAATTACTCCATCCATTCAGTTATGAAAAAGAACCTCTACTCCCTCTCCCTGACCGTCTTGATTTTAACACTGGCGTCCTGCGGTCGTGTTGTCGCTCCCTACCAAAAAACCAGCCTCGGCGATCAACAAGAACCCTCTAATCGCCAGCAAACTGAGGCCTCTGGCGATGCGCTAGCGGAGCAGGATCAGCGAGGATCCGAGCAAACCCGTTTGGCTGAGCTTTCTCAAAAGGCGGAGCAATCCCGAGCCCGTACCACCGAAAGCGCTGTTGCATCGGGCGCCGATCGCGACGAGAAACGGTCTTCCGTCAGAGCGCCTAAGCTGGAAAAAACCGGACGCGCCCAGCGCATTTCGCGGAAAGACCCCTTTGGTGACCGCTATGCCCAGGCTAACCAGTACTCCGTTGGCGTTCACAACCAATCGCCATCCCGCGAGCGCTCGCTGCTTTCTGCCAGCTCGTTGATGATGGCCGCGCCCGCCGCAGCTTATGCTCAAGCAAGGCAGCGTTACGATTTCAGTGACCCGCTCTACTTGGCGCTGTTCATCGTTTTGGTCGTCCTGCTGGTGATTCTGGCCATCGCGATCTTAGCAGCCGCTGAAATTTCAACCGGTGGCTTGGTGGGCGTGCTCTTGCTGGCCCTCCTGATCATCCTGCTGGTTATCCTCCTGTAAGCTGGATTGAAAGCAGGCTTCACTCTTGGTTGCGCTGAAACTGCACCCCGATGGCGCGATCGTCGCCACGGGGGTCAGCGCCTCCTTCGAACCGGCCATCCGGTAAAATACGCACAGCATCCACGCGGCCAATGGGCGTGGTGGTGTACAATAAGTGGCCCATTTGCCTGAGCAGCTGGGCGGTGCTGTCAGCTAAAGCGCCTGGATCCGTGCGAATGGAATCAGGGAGCCATTGATGGTGAACCCGGGGCGCGGCAACCGCCTGCTGCATGGTCATGTCAAATTCCACCAGATTCAAAAACGTTTGCAAGACCGACGTAATGATGGTGGAGCCTCCCGGGCTGCCGATGACAGCGTAAAGCTTGCCTCGTTTTTCTACGATAATGGGGGTCATGGAGCTTAGCATGCGCTTGCCAGGTTCAATGGAATTGGCTTCGCCGCCAAGCAAACCGTAAAGGTTCCGCGCTCCGGGCTTTGCGGAAAAGTCGTCCATTTCGTTGTTGAGCAAGAAGCCGGCTCCGTCAACAAAGACGCGTGAGCCAAAGGCATCGTTGAGTGTTGTGGTCACCGAAACGGCATTTCCCCCGCGGTCAACAATAGAAAAGTGTGTGGTTTGGTCGCTTTCTCTGCGGCGCGAAAACGTGCCGGCCTCAACGCTGCTGCTGAGACTGGCCTTCGCGGGATCGGTGTCTGCCATGCGGGCTCGCAAGTAATCGGGATCCAAAAGCTGCGTCTGCGGCACCGGCCAAAAATCGGGATCGCCCAGGTGAGTAGCGCGATCGGCGTAAACGCGGCGCTCCGCTTCGGTCAGGTAGTGCACTGTACGGCTGCTGTTGTGCCCCCATTGGCGCAGGGGAAAAGGCTCCAGCATGCCCAGCAACTGCGCAAGCGCGATCCCGCCGGAGGAGGGTGGACCCATCGTGATGACCGAAAAACTGTCATAGCGGGTCACGAGTGGGCCGCGCCATAGGGCTTCATATGCCGTCAAATCGGCCGTGTCCAGCAAGCCGCCACCGCGCTGCATTTCTGCCACTATGGCCAACGCCGTTTGGCCCTTGTAAAACCCGTCTGGCCCCTGGTCGCGAATGCGCGTCAACACGGCGGCCAGGTCGGTTTGCGTGAGCAGGTCGCCGGCTTTCCAAAGCGCTGATTTGCGCAAGTATTCGTTGCCCGGATTCCAGGTTTTAAAATCGGCGGCGTAGGCATTCAGGTCAGCAGCTTGGCTTCCGGTTATGGCAAAGCCCTTTTGTGCCAAGTCAATGGCCGGTTGCAGTAGTTCCGCCCAGGAACGCGTACCGAAACGCTGGTGGGCTTTCCACATGCCAGCAACCGTTCCGGGTACACCAACGGCGCGATGGCCTTTTACCGAGAGATCCGGAATCAAGTTGCCTTGCGGATCCAGGTACATGCCAGCGCTTGCACGTGCCGGGGCTGTTTCACGGAAATCGAGGGTGAGGGCAATGCCGTCCTCTCGCCGAAAGATCATGAAGCCCCCTCCCCCGATATTGCCCGCAATAGGGTAGCAGACCGACAAAGCGAACTGGACCGCCACCATGGCATCGATGGCGCTCCCCCCCCGCGCGAGCACGGCAGCACCGACGGCAGAGGCTTCGGGATGCGCGGTCACCACCATGCCCGCATCCGCGACGGGACCGAGTGGCGACGGCGGTGCCGGGGTCGGCTCTGTACTCCGACAAGCGGCCAGAAGGGCACAAGAAAGCAGCGCTATTGCAAAGCGTTTCCCCATATCGGTGGCCTGTCCGCGAAAGTTCGACGAATCAATTGCCCCGACAAAGGTAGCGAGAAGCTAGCGCGGCCCGCTGAAGAACTTGGTTATCTTAGCGCACAAAGCCCCGTTCGCTGAGCGCTTGCTTGAACCCGATTCGCGCATAACCACTCATACGCTGAGCGCGCATTCCCCAATTCCTGCGCCCAGCAATACCGGCAAAGACCCCCCAACGCTGTTTCCATGAACCCCCGCATTTTCCTGCATTTGTACACGGTTGCCTGCATGGTGGACATCTACTCCCGGGCCGCCGGCCAGGGCTCTTGGGAAATGCTGGTCAAGCCGCTGCTGATGCCGCTGCTCATAGCCTGGTTCTTCTTCTCCGCGCCGGTTCGCACGGCCTTGGAGCGCTGGACCCTGGCCGCATTGGCCTTTTCTTGGGGCGGCGACGTGCTGCTGCTCTTTGCCGACCGTTCCGAAGGTTGGTTTATCGCCGGGTTGGGCTCCTTCCTTCTCGGGCACCTCTGCTACATTCAGGCTTTCCGCCAGGGACCCTTCATTTTTGCACCAACCACATTCGGCGAGCAGGCGCCGGAGCGCGGACTGCGCCCGATTGCCTGGACGGCGCTGCCGGTTCTCGCATTTGCCGGCTTTTTGATCTGGACCATCTGGCCGTATTTGGGCGAAATGGCCGTTCCCGTGAGCATTTATGCGCTCGTTATCGCCAGTATGGCCGTTGCGGCGCTAAACCGTTACCGAAAAGTGCCGTCGGCCAGTTTCGGGATGGTCCTGGCCGGGGCGCTGATTTTTGTGGTGTCTGATTCCACCATCGCCTGGAACAAGTTTTACCAGCCTTTTGACGCCGCCGGTCCAGCCATCATGGTCACCTACCTGACGGCACAATTGCTCATCACCGCGGGAGTTCTTGCCCAGCGAAGCCGCATGGATGACGAACAACTAGTCGGAGCGCTGACGCCCTGATTCGCGTTCGTGTCTATTCCTGGACCGTCAGGAGGAGGGCCTCGCTAAAAAAAACCCATTGGCAGAAATCTACCAATGGGCACAAAAAACAATCAACATGAAAACAACTGTCGTATACGCGGTTCGGGGCAGCAGTTGTGACCCAAAATTGCGGAGTAGAACGGGGGAAATGTCGTCGAGCGCTTAGGCGCCTTAGGCAATCAGGGGGCTGGAATCAGTGCTTCAGACGGGCGGTCCTGAACGGTTTCCACTTCTTCAGCAAAGGGATCTCCGTGACTAAGATCGGGATTGCGGAACGAGGAAATCAGCAGGCACACGGCCAAAATGAAGAGAATCTCCAGGGTTAATACAATCGTTTTTTCGTTCATGACCAGCATTTGTCTCCCTTTCGCTTGCCAGTCTTGGATTGCTTGCATTTTAGTGAACAGCAGGACCTGATGAACCCTGTGTTGCTTCAAAGCTATACAGCTAAACCCTGGATCTAATTACAGTTAAAGACTAAAAGTGACAGGGTTAAAACGACATATCTAGCTTAAAGAGCAGGCTTAACCTCCTGGCTGAAAATCAGTTATTGCCCACTAACCATGCAAAGCGCTCAGGCAAACGGACAGAGGCTTGTTGGGCTCTCTGAGGGATTCAAGGAACAGTGAACCAAGTTGTTGTGAGGGCCTGCAAAGGGCGGATTTGCGCTGCCGCAGCCTCGTGCTTTGCGTAAAGTGCTGATTGCGAAGCGTTGCGAAATGGCGCCAAATTGATACGTTTGAGCAATTCGTGAAGTGCGCTCGGGGCAATCAAACTCTCCAACCTGTCCAACGGTGCTAAAGTATGGTTGTTAAGCGCTGATAACGTTGACTTTACGAGATAGCTTTTCCACTCAAGCAAGCCTTTGTAGCCTTTTGTAGACAAGCAAACCGATTTATTGCCCCGCGAGTGCTGCATTACTCGGAGCCCGATCAAACAGGGTTTGAACAAAGTGCGAGTGCACCCTTTCGCTCCAGGCGCGTGGTGAATCCAATGGAAGATCCTTGGACAGCAATCCCGTACTTGCGGAATCGGCAGGCACTCGGTAGCTGACAAAAACTCCTTGCAAGACGGCGGCAATTAATAAGACCGGCAACCAACCCCGGCGGCGTTTCGCGATCAACATACCCATAAGGTACCTTATGCCTCCTACCAGGGGCCAAACGGTTGCCCCGCTGGTTGTGACGAGCTGAAATAGAAATAAAACGGGGCGAAGGCTTGCTAAACTCCTTACGAACTGCCTTTGAAGAACGGCTTCTGTGTCCAATAGCCTTCGGTGCCAGCCCGCATCAGGTACCAGCCGGATGGTAAATCCTTTAAGTTCCAGGAGGCCTGCGGTGTCGCTGGTTCTCTTCGGATCAGGCGCCCGGTGCCATCCACAAGTTCAAACCAACCCTCGCCGGCCGTCCATTCCAGATTAAGCCAATCCTGTGCAGGATTGGGAGCAAGGCTTAAGGCAGTTTCGGGCAAAGCGGGTCCGAATCGCAACGTATTGGTACTGAAGGTGTTGATTGATGACCACGCACTCCAACCGCTGCCGGAACATTCCGCCCGAACCCGCCATTCATACGCGGTGCCTTCGTCGAAAATGCCCAGCCACTTGGCCGTCAGCGGGGTGGAGAGGTAGCGCCAACCGGTAAGGCCCAATCTGCGTCCCGCTACCTGGTACTGGGTCGCTCCGGCCACAGGGCTCCAGTTGACGGTGGCGCTGGTCCAGCCTATAGGACCAGTAAAGGTGCCTGAAGGAGTGCTACAAGTGACCCCACCGCTGCTGGTCCACGACGCGGCAAAACCCGCAGCGGTGGTAGAGCAATCGGCTCGGAAATCCAGGGTCATGGTGCCGCTGGTCGCGGTCAACGCACCAGGCAGTGACGTCCCGGTAAAACTGCCCAGCAGAGGATTGAACACTGTCGGACCATCGTGCACGTAGAGATAATCCCAGTTGGTTTCCAGATTGAAGGCGCTGAAGGTGAGCGTGACGAGCCCCGCCCCGGCAGGCTCAATGCGGTACAGCACCCGCTGGTCATCGGCATAGTTCCCGGAAGGCCCGCCCGGGTCGTAAAGCGTTCCCGAAGCCGCAGTGTACAGCAGCGGGCTCACGGGCTCGTTGATTAACCGGAAGTAATACGCCCAGTTCCAATGAATGCCCGGATCAGTGTGTGTTTGTGCGGGGAAATGCTGGTGTCCCTTGATGTGCGTGCAGGAACCCAACGTCAATACGCCGGTGGTGCCCGGCTTGGCATAGGTTCGCACCGGATTGATGCCGCGGTCGTCCGCAATGTCGCGCGCCAGTGCGGCCGAAGTACTGTACACCAGGGGGGTGTACCAGCTTGGATCGCTGACAAAGCCCTCGTGCTCCAGCCCTACCGTGTAGGGATTTTCGGAACCGACGTGCCATGCCTTGTCCGCTTCGCACACCATTTGGGTGATTTGCCCGTCGCTGGCCCGCAGCAGGTAATGGGCCGACACATTAGCTGCCGGATTTTGAAACCAGGAAATGCTGCCAGCATAGTACCCTTGCATGGTGTGCACGGTGATGGCCGAAATAGCGGCGCCCGCCCGCGAGCTATAATTGCTAGGATCGGCCTCCTGCCAAAATGCACCAGGGAATTCGGAGCAGCCGTCGCCCATGAGGGCCGCTGCGGCATCATCCGAATCGTCTTCCGAATTTTCTTCCGCGTCCTCCTCCGCGCTTTCCTCCGCGCTTTTAGAAGCACCTTCGAGCAGTACAACGCGTTGCCGCAACCGGGCGTAACGATTCAGACCAAAATACCCTTCCAAATCCAGGGTATAGGTCTGCACACCCCATGCAGCGGTCAACTCCGGGTCATTGAGCGCGGAAAACACCCCGTATAAATAGCTATCCAGGGCAAAGCTTGCTGTGCTTTCCGGCGAAAGGGGAA
>Ga0105044_10012645_pt1 | contig 11475 bp, 8 predicted proteins | sample MAT01_FD_78092 | JGI IMG/M metagenome (GOLD analysis project Ga0105044, IMG submission 78092) | Freshwater microbial communities from Lake Fryxell liftoff mats and glacier meltwater in Antarctica - MAT-01 | ecosystem: Environmental > Aquatic > Freshwater > Ice > Liftoff microbial mat | place...
GAGCTGGTCGCATCCGAGCTGGTCGCATCCGAGCGCACCAGCGGCCTGCGCGCCAACCAACGGCCGCGCTCGACAGGCGCGCCAACTGCCCGCGATCCAGAGGTGCGGGTCTCTCGCACCCGGTGCGCTCGCCAGCGCACCCAGGCAGAAAGATGGTGACCCCAAGGGGATTTGAACCCCTGTCGCCAGGATGAAAACCTGGTGTCCTAGGCCGGGCTAGACGATGGGGCCGACCGGGATCGAATGCGGCTCGTCACCGCGTTCGAGGGCGGGGAAAGTACGGTCGGCGCGCGGGCGTGTCAACCGCTCGCCGCACTCTTGGGCGACCGGCGCCGAGCCGACCGCAGTCCTCAGCGCCAACCCGCGCGCGCCAGCTCCCCGAGCACGTGCCGATACTCGCGCTCGATCCCCTCCACGAGCGCCCCGTCGCCGCGCACCCAGCCCGGGAGCGCTTCCCAGGTGTAGGTCTCGATCTCGACGTGCAGCTCCGGCCTCGCCCAGCGTTCCGGGTCCGCGAGCAGGGCGGCCAGGACCAGGTCGGCCTCGCCGCGCGTGGTACCGAGCGCGAGGCCAGCCTTCTCGAGGTCCACCGGCACGTGCATGTGACAGATCCACTCGCGGGCGGCGAACCACGTGGCGCGGCGCTCCCCTACGAGCTCGGCGGCGAGCTCGGGCAGGTCGTCGACCGCGAGCCGATCGCCCCCGCCGTGCCCGCGGACCTGGTGCAGATAGCGCGGTTCGGCCAGCGCGAGCAGAGCTTCGACGCCGGCCGGGTTCGTGCCGGGAGAGGTGACGCGCAGCGCGCTGGCGTACTGCAGCTTGGCCGGGGACGCGCGTTTGCCGGCGGTGATCTCCGCCGCGATCTCACCGGCCTCGCCCTCGACCGCGGCATGGCACGTGTCGAGGCACACGGAGAGGTGGCGATCGACCAGCTCCGCGGCGTGAGCGCGCTCGCGGTTGCGCTCTTCCTCGAGCAGCGCGCGCGCGCGCGGCCGGGCGAACGCCAAGTATTGGTCGAGCGCGCGCAAATCGCGCGCGTTCGCGCCCGGCTCCGGCTCGAGCGCGAGCACGGCGCGCACGCCGGTCGCTTCCTCGAGCACGGCCAGCGCGTCGACGCAGCGCGCCTGCTGGAACGCGCACTCGGCGAGGTCCGCCTCGCCGCGCAGGTCGGCGGCCCAGCCGCCGGTGTGCGTGCTGATCGAGACGTGTTCGCGCGCGCTCGAGCCGGTCGCGCTCGCGCTCGTACCGCGCAGTCGTCGGGTCAGCGCGGTCGCGACGTGCGCGACGGCGACCGTGTATTCGAGTCGCTCGGGCGCCGACCAAGGCGGTGCGAACACGCGCGATTTCAGCCCTTCTTCGCCGAAGCCACCGAACGGGAACGCGTTCCAGGTGAACGGGTCGAGCACGGACGCTTCGAGTTCGCGCGTTAGGCGATCGAGCTCGCGCGCGCCCGTCGGCGCGGCCAGCGCGCGCGCGAATCGTGCGGGCACGTACAGTCCGACTCCGAACGGCCCGCGCGCCGCGAGCCGCGCGCGCAGTGGCGCGACGATCGAGCGCAGCAGCGCGCTCAATGCGTCTACGTCCGTGCACTCGCGCAGGTTGAGGCAGTAAGCGAGGCGCACGGATCGCGCCGGATAGGCCGGATTGCGCAGGATCATCGCGGCCTGAACCGGCAGTGCGCGCGCGTGGATCGAGCGCTGCGGCGCGTGTGCTCGGCCGCGCACCGCCGCTCGGCGGATTGCCAGCGCGCCGTGGACATGCGTTTCGTCCCGCGCGCTACGCGGGGATCCCCTCGTCCACGAGCAGAACCGGAATCCCGTCGCGGATCGGGTAGACGATCTTGCCGTCGTGGCGCACGAGCCCGGCCTCGAGCTCGACCTCGACCAGTTTGCCGCCCACGTTCTTGGCCGTCTTCGCGCGCACGCGTGCGTTGACGCGGTCGAGGACGTCCGCGCCGGCCTCCGCGAGCCGCTGACGCGTGTCGGGACAGGCCAGCATCTCGAGCAGGTCGCGGTCGATCGAACGGTGACTCTTCGCAGGGGAAGCCATGAGGCGCACAGTGTCGCGCGGTCCGGCGCGGCGCTCAAGCTCGGAGCGCGATCGGCGCGCGAGCTTGACACGCCGCGCGCGCGAGTCGAGCCTCACTCGCCGTGTTCCAGGCCCTCCTATTCGGTCTCGCGCTCGGCGGATCCGGCCAGGACGTCGCGCCGGTGGCGGCTCCGGCCCCGCCGCGCTTCGAGTTCGCGCCCGGGCCGATCGCGGACCTCGCGGCCGCCCTCGGCAGCGCGCAAGCGCCGGCGGAGCTCGCGCGCGCGGACATCGCCGCGGACTGGCGCGATCCAGCGGCGTTCGAACGCTGGCGCGCGGCGCTCGCGGATGCGCGGACGGCCGACGCCCGCGGCGCGCGAGCGAGGCTCGCGCTCCTGGCGCGCCGTCAGGATCGCGACGCCGACGCTTGGCAACACCTCGAGGTCGCCGGCGCCGATCCGGCGCTGCTCGCGGCGCTTTTGCCGCGCTTTCTGCCCGGCATCGCCGACGAGGTGGCGGCCGGCGCGGGCGGGCTCGCCGGAGCGCTCCCCGACGGCGCTATTTTCACGCCGACGACCCCGCCGCGGACGCGCCCGCTCGAGCGCGGACGCATCGAACGACGCGCCATGCGCGTGCGCGGGCTGCGCGTGGGCGAAGCGGTCCTCGGCTTGCGCGTCTCCGTCGAGCCCGAGGGCGTGCAGATCGACATCGAGCACATCGCGGGCGGCGCGGCGCGCGTCGCCGTGAAGCTGCCGATCGAACCCGGGTTCGCGCTGGCCAACGAGTACGTGGACTGGTTCCCCGCGCCGATGCGCGGCGCGGCGCACGTGGTCGAGATCCGGCCCGGCGACGAGGAGCACACGCTGTACGGCCGATTCGAGCCCAGCGATTCGGCACAGACCTTCGCTTTGCCGCCGCGGGCGCCCGCGGCGCTCGAGCTCGGCGGCCTGGGGATCCGACCGGAATCCGGCGCGGACGGGCGGGCGCGCGCGGAGGCGCTGGCGCGGGCGCTGTCGGGCGCGCCGATCTCGCTCGCTGCGCGCGTGCTCGAAGAGGGCGCGCCCGTCGCAGGTTGGGCGCCCATCGTGGTCGATCTGCGCGACACGCGCACGAGCGCGGCCAAGATCGCGGCGCTGTGCGGCGCGGTGGAACGATTCACGTTGCGTTGAAGCGGGCGCGCGCTCCGGAGTAGTCTCTGCACGCCGCGCGGACCTCTTCCGCGCGGTGCACTTCTCTCCCCCCGCTTTCGCGCCGCTCGGACCCCGGTCCCCGCGGACCGTCCCCCTCCCCCTGTGCGACGTGCCCTCCCGGGTGGGTCGCGCACCGCGCGCGCTCTCCCGCGCCGCGCACGAGTCCTGCATGGCCGGTTCGATCCAGACCGTCTACATCCTGTGTGCCGCCGCGGGCGGGACCGTGCTCGTCGCGCAGACGGTGATGCTCTTGTTCGGCCACGGTGCCGACGCCGACCACGCGGACGTCCCGCACGACATCGGGAGCGCCACGAGCGGCGAGGTGCACGAGGCCGACAGCGGTATGTCGCTGCTCTCGGTGCGCACGATCGCGGCGTTCCTGGCGTTCTTCGGCCTGGCGGGGTGGGCCGGCGAGCGCGCCGGTTGGGGCACGCTGCCGACGCTCGCCGCGGCTCTGGGCGCGGGCTCCGTCATGTTGCTCGCGGTCGCTTGGCTCTTCAGCCTGCAGCGCAAGCTCTCGGCGCAAGGCAACCTCGAACCAGCGCGCGCCGTCGGCATGACCGCGCGCGTCTACTTGCGCATCCCCGCGGCGAACAGCGGCAAGGGCAAGATCCACGTCGTCGTGCAAGGGCGCACCGCGGAGCTCGCCGCGTTCACGAAGCACGCGAACTCGATCGACACGGGCGCCGAAGTCCGCGTCGTGCGCCAAGTGACCGCCGACACGTTCGAGGTCGAGCCGATCGTCTGAAGTTCGACGCGCCGCGCCGAACTCCCATCTCGCATCCCCCCACCACGACCGCTCCGTACTCCCGACACGACGCCACCGCATGAACGCCATCGCATTGCTCGCCGAGGTCGTCGATCCGACCCAACTCCCGCTGATCCTGATGGTCGTGCTCGGGATCATCGTCGCCATGAGCTTCCTGCTCGTCATCGCGCGGCGATACAAGCGCTGCCCGAGCAACAGGATCCTCGTCGTGTACGGCAAGACGGGCACGGGGCGCTCGTCCAAGTGCATCCACGGCGGCGGCGTGTTCGTGTGGCCGCTGATCCAGAACTACGAGTACCTGGCACTCGATCCGCTGCAGATCGAGATCCCGCTGCAGAGCGCGCTCTCGATCGAGAACATCCGCGTCAACGTGCCCAGCGTCTTCACCGTCGCGATCGGAACCGACGAGGAGACGATGAACAACGCCTCGATCCGCCTGCTCGGGCTGAAGACGGTCGACATCGTCAAGCAAGCCGAGGACATCATCTTCGGCCAGCTCCGCCAGGTGATCGCGTCGATGCGCATCGACGAGATCAACCGCGACCGCGAGACGTTCCTCGAGAAGATCCTCAAGAACCTCGAGCCCGAGCTGAAGAAGATCGGCCTCGTGCTGATCAACGTCAACATCAAGGACATCACGGACGAGTCCGGCTACATCGAGGCCATCGGCCGCAAGGCCGCGTCCGAGGCGATCCAGCAGGCCGAGATCGACGTCGCGCAGCAGGTGCGCAAGGGCGCGATCGGCGTCGCGGAAGCGGACCGCGTCAAGGCGATCGAGGTCGCGAACAACGAGAAGTTGCGCGACATGGGCGTGAAGGAAGCCGAGCGCGAGCGCGCCGTGCGCGTCGCCGACCTGGCCAAGGACCGCACGATCGGCGAGCAGAAGGCCTTGTTCGAGCAGGAGGCCTCGGTGCGCGAGGCCGAGCGTCAGATGCGCATCTCGGTCGCCGAGGCGAATGCCAAGGCCGTCACCGGCGAGAACCTCTCCAAGGCGGCGGTCGCGGCCGCGAACGCGGAGCTTTCCGTGCGCGAGGCCGAGGCGCAGGCACTGTCCATCGCCGGCGGCAACAAGGCGCGCGGCGCGATAGCCGCCGCGAACGCCGAGCTCAAGGTGCGCGAGGCCGAGGCCTACCAGTTGGGCGAGACGAGCACGCGCGAAGCGCAAGCGAAGGTGCTCGAGGCGCAGTACCTCGCGCAGGCGAGCGCGGCCGAGGCACAGGGCAAGAAGATCGAGGCCGAGAAGCGCGCCGAGCTCGAGTCACTGGCTCGCGCCGTGAAATCGCAGATCATCGTCGAGGCCGAGGCCGAGGCCGAGAAGCGTCGCATCGAGGCCGAGGGCGAAGCGCGTGCGAACTACGCCCGGCTCGAAGCCGAGGCGCGCGGTCAGTACGAGATCATGGCCAAGAAGGGCGAGGGCCTGAAGAAGATCATCGACAGCTGCGGCGGCGCCGATCAGGCGTTCCGCATGCTCATGCTCGAGCACATCGAGGAGCTCTCGAAGACCGCCGCCTCGGCCATCGCGAACATCAAGTTCGACAAGGTCGTCGTGTGGGACGCGGGCTCCGGCGCGAGCGGCGCCGGCGGCGCGACGCAGAACTTCATCAAGAGCGTCGCCGGCGCGCTGCCGCCGATGATGCACATGATGAGCGAGATCGGTGGCGTGAAGATGCCCGAGTACTTCGGCACGCTGAAGGACGACGTCGCGGACGCCGCACCCGGCGCGGAGGAGGCGCGCAAGCGCGCGGGCCCGCCCGAGACCGACTGAACCAGCGTCGCCGGATCCGAAAAGGCGCGCGCCACGCGACGACGGGCTGGCGCGCTGCGCTGAGTCCAACCGCCGGCCCGCCAACCCGTCGACCCGCCGGCCCGTCGACCCGCCGGCCCGTCGACCCGCCGGCCCGCCGGCGCGCCGTCGCGCGGCCGCGACCGCGCCGTTCCCACGAGCTCTCGCGAGCTCTAACCTCGCCCGACCATGATCTCGTACGCCGAGCACCGCGTCCGCTACCTCGAAGTCCTCCAGCGCGAGGCTGCTGCCGCCGTCGTTGCCACGGCGACGCACAAGGTCCGCAATCACGACGCGGAGTATCGCTTCCGCCCCGACAGCGATTTCTGGTGGCTCACGGGTTTCGCCGAGCCCGACTCGGTGCTCGTCCTGCTGCCCGGCCTGTCCCCCGACACGAAGCCACGCACGGTGCTCTTCCTGCGCGCGAAGGATCGCGAGCGCGAGACGTGGACGGGTCGTCGGCTCGGGCTCGAGGCCGCGCCCGCCGCGCTCGGCGTGGACGAAGCGCGGGACATCGCGCAGCTCTGGACGGAACTCCCAGGCCTCCTCAAGGGCTACCCACGCGTCGTCTACCGCACGGGCGTCGACGAAGCGCGCGATCGCGAGATGCTCGGCGTCCTGTCGAAGCTGCGCGCGACCGCGAAGGCCGCGACGCCGCCGCCGCAGTCGCTGATGGATCCGGCGCCGCTCCTCCACGAGCTGCGCCTCTACAAGGACGCGGGCGAGCTCGAGGTCATGCGCCGTGCCGCGCGGATCACGCGCGAAGCACACGTGGCTGCGATGGCCGCCGCGAAGCCCGGCGTGAACGAGCGCGAGATCGACGCGCTGCTCGACCACACGTTTCGGCGGCTCGGCGGCACCGGCGCGGCGTACACGAACATCGTCGCGGGCGGCGCGAACGCCTGCATCCTTCACTACGTCGAGAACGACCGGCCGCTGCGCGACGGCGACCTCGTGCTGATCGACGCGGGGAGCGAAGTCGACTGGTACGCGTCCGACGTCACGCGCACGTTCCCCGTCTCGGGCCGCTTCACGGCCGAGCAGCGCGCCGTGTACCAGGTCGTGCTCGACGCGCAGATCGCCGCGATCGAGGCCGTGAAACCGGGCGCTGCGTTCGACGCGCCGCACAAGGCCGCGCTGGCGGCGTTGTGCGCGGGGCTCGTGCGTCTCGGCCTCGTCGCCGGCCCGTCCGAGGACGCGCTCGCCAAGGAGACGTTCAAGCGTTTCTACATGCACCGCACGAGCCACTGGCTCGGGCTCGACGTGCACGACTGCGGCGCGTACCTCGCGAACGGTGGCGCACGCGCGCTCGAGCCGGGCATGGTGCTCACGGTCGAGCCGGGTCTGTATCTGGCCGACGACGACACGACGATCGACGCGCGCTGGCGCGGCATCGGCGTGCGCATCGAGGACGACGTGCTCGTGACGCGCGACGGACACGAGGTGCTGACGCACGGCATCCCGAAGACCGTCGCCGAGATCGAAGCGGCCTGCGGCGCAGGCGAGCTGTCGAGCAGTCGCGCATGAGGCGCGCGTCGCCTCGCGCGCTCACCCCGGAAATCGGCGCGCCCGCGCCGCGCAGCGAGCGCGCATGTCGAACCTGAACGAGCCGTCCTCCGAGCGCTTCGCCCTCGCGCGCGCCGTCGACGGGCTGGGCGAAGCCGCCCGGCAAGCCGGACGCCCGGGGCTCGTGTGGATCGCCGGTCTCTTCTACCCCGCGATCGGCATCGGGATCGTCGGCGCCTGGGACAGTCCGCTGAAGTGGATGCTGCACGACAAGGAGGACGGCCCCGTCGTCGTGCGGATGAATGGCGTCCCGGCAACCGGATCGGTGCTCGATTTCCTGCTCGATGCGTACGCCCCGCTCTTCGCGCTGCCGTTCATCGCGGTGATGTTCCTGCCGCTCTTCCGCCTCGTCGCGGGCTTGGCCAAGGCCGGATCCGCGGACGCGTGGGAGACGGCGGCCGCGGGACACCGCACTCCGCGGCTTCGTGCGCTGTGGAAGCTCGGCCAAGGCCTGACGTTCTCGACGTACGGCCTGTGGCTGCAGCTCGTGCTGATGCAGATCCTGGCGTTCGTCGTGCTCCTCCTGCCGATCGTCGCGGCAACGCGTCCACTCAGTCATGCGTCCGACCCGGATCGCATCGGCATCCTGATCGGGATCGGCGCGCTGGTCGGGCCGTTCATCCTCGTCTTCGGCCTCTACATGCTGGCGCTCTCCGTGCTCGGCCAGCTCGGACTGCAGAGCCTCGTCGAGAACCGGCGCGGCGTCTCCTCGGCGCTCCTGCACGCGTGGCGCATCATGCGCCACGATCCGGCGGCGACAGCACGCGCCGTGGTGGCCGAGCTCGTGCTGCTGGTCGTCGCGTTCGCCGCGGTGCGCGCTTTCAGCGGCATTTGGGGCGAGTTGCCGCTGAACCGGCCGCTCACGATCTCGTTCGAGGTCGCGCTGATGGGCTTTGCCGGCGTCGTGCGCGCGGGCTACTGGGCGCGGACGTACCGCGCGCTCGGCGGGTTGACACCGGCGGACGGCGTGCCGGGGCTCGCGCGCGGGTGAGGGAGGGCTACCGTCAGGAGCACGAACCGGGCGGCGCGATGGGCGTCCTCTACGTAGCGGAACAACGCTCGCTCGTCCGCTGCGTAGCACGGAATCCGAGCGGCCGAATGCACGCCGACGCCGGTTTGACTCCCCGCTGCGCCGCGAGCAGCATGAGCCGCGCGCGAAGCTCTCGAGAACCCCCCTCCGATGACCAGTCCTTCCCGCAACGATCCCTGCCCCTGCGGCAGCGGCCGCAAGTTCAAGCGCTGCTGCGGCGCGACGGGCGCGCTCGCGCTACTGCCCGTTGCGCAGTCGACGGACTCCGCGACCAACTCCGATGCCAGCTACGACGAGAAGGATCAGGGGTCCGCGTACGAACGCCTCGTGGACTTCGGGGTCGGGCCGGAGTTCGACCATCACCGTCTGCGGTGCTACGAGCGATTGTGGGGACCCTACGCCGATCGCCTGCGCGATCCCGACCACGAGTTGCGCAAGCGCGTCCCCATGATCGCCAACAGCGAGGTCAACCATGGGCTCGTGGACACCCCGCTCGCAGGAGGCCGGACGATCCTTCAGGCCTTCCTGGAGCGCGAGCGCGCGGTGCTGACGCCAGGCCAGCGCCGGTTCCTCGGGGAACTCTCGCGCTCGTGCGTCTCGCTCTACGAGATCGTCCGCGTCGAGCCGGGTCGGGGCTTCGAGCTCCTCGACCTGTGGCGCTCCGAACATTGCTGGGTCCACGAGCGCCTCGCGTCCCAGCAGCTCGACCGCTGGGATCTGATCGGGGCACGGCTGCTCACGCGACCCGACGGCCGCACCGTGATCGACAGCGATCTGTGGCCGTACCACCCCGGTGCCAAGGCGCAGCTCATCGCCGGGCTGGAGCGAGAGCACGCCGCGTTGCGACGTGTGCGCGGCGACGTCCCGGCGGAGGTGTTCCTCAAGTCGAGTGCGCACGTCTTCGCGCACGTGTTCGCCCGGAATCACTTCGAGCCCGAGAATCCAGAGCTCACCACCTTCGACGGCGAGCCGGTCGAACCGACGCGCCTGCTCTTCGAGGTGCACGACCTCCGCGCGCTGCGACGGCGCCTCGCAGCCTGCCGCGACCTCGATCCGAGCGGAGATCACGAGTTCGTGTGGGGCCAGACCAAGGACGATGTGTCCTACGGGCTGGGTTGGGTCGAGCTCCCGACGCTCGACAGACGCGAACTCGTCGCGACCGCGATGTCGCGCGCCCACGCCCGCGAGTTGCGCGCGGTCTTGGAGCGCGCCGGCCGCACTGCGCTCGCGTGGAGATCGGAGCGGACGTTCACCATCGCGGAGTGGGCGCAGCAGGGCGGCACGCTGCGTGCACCGACCGCTTCGGCTCCGCGCCACGTCGACGACTCGCTGGCGCGAGCCCTGGAGGAGCGGCACTACCGCGACTGGCCGGACGTGTCGCTGCCCGCGTTGGACGGACACACGCCGCGCGCCGCGGCGCAGGACGAGGCGCTGCGCCCGCGCGTCGTCGAAGTCTTGAAGAGCTTGGAGCATTCTCAGCGGCGGCGCGCGCGCTCCGGAGGCCCCGCACCGCTCGACCTCACGGATCTGTGGCGCACGCTCGGCCTCGAACCGCCGACCGAACTCCCCGCGATCGTTCCCGCGCACATCGAGGTCGTCGACCTCCACGAGTGGACTCGGCGGTACGCTTCGAGCATCGTGTCGGGTAAGCAGGGAGCGCGCTTCGAGCGCTACAGCTCGATCGTGCAGGCCGCGGGCGACGCGCCGCGCGGCGAGGAGGTCATGACGGAGCGCGCGTGCTCGCGCCGACCGAACAGGAAGAAGTGCGTGGGCCGCATCCAAGTCCTCGTCCACGACGACCAGTCCTTGCGCTGGCGCTGCGGCGCGTGCGGAGACGCCCAAGAGCTCGTGGGATGGAAGGCGCTCCTCGAGGCCATCCAGTCCAGCGCGCGCAAGGGCCTCCCGTCCGAGCGACCCGCGCGGCGCGTCGATGCCGCGGATCCCTGGGGCGCGCTCTACGCGGCCGCGGTCGAGTTCCGCGAACTCGCACCCTGGCGTTGGCTCGTCGACGAGCAAGTCTTCGGCGTCGAGGATCCCGCGACGGGCGAAGTCGGCTGGTGCTGCACGCTCGGAGGCGCCGGTGAATTGGAGGGCCTCGCGATCTACCTCGGCGATTCCGGCTTCGACCGGTGGCGCCGCACGCACGAGACGCGTTTCCTCCCGGACGAGGGATTCTTCGGCCAGGATGCGCTGGTGCTCTCCTTCGCCGATCGCGCATCCGTCTCCCATGTCGAGCACGAGCGGCTGCGATCGCTCGGGCTGAAGTTCCGAGGACGGCGCGCGTGGCCCTCGATCGAAAGCCAACGGTTCGGGCGGCTGCCGCGGTCGCTCGACGCAGCCGAGGCGACGCGCCTGACCCACACGCTCGACCAGGCGCTGACCATCGCCCGGCGCGCGGCAGAGGGCGAGCGCGCAGTCGGGCCGGATGCGGACGGTCGCTACCTCGTGCGTCGCCTGGTGCGCACAGGCGGTGCGGCTGCGCGGTGGTCCGACGAGCGCATCGAACCGCCGAAGCCAGTCGTGCTGGTTCCGCCACCGCTGGACGGAGCGGCGGTCGAGCGATTGCGAAACTCCCTCCCGCCGCGCCCCGGGAGAGTTTGGGAGGTCGACGTCGTGCCCATCCCCGCGCCCATCGAGGAGCCGGGGATCGACGCGTACCTACCGGCTGGGTTCCTGGCGATCGAGCGCGAGGGTGGGTACATCGTTCACTTCGACATGCAAGCGCCGTCCGATCTCTGCGCGCTGGTCCAGACCGGATTGCTCGATGCCGTGCGCGCGCGCGGAGAGCGGCCGGCCAAGGTGTGCGTGCGCCGACCCTGGGTGGCCGACGCACTCGCGCGCGTGGCGGATGCGCTCGGGATCCGCGTCGAAGTGCGCGACCAGCTCGAGGTGCTCGAGAGCGCCGTCGAGCAGCTGGGCGCATTCCTGGCCCCAGCTCCGCGCGGAGTGCGGCGGGAGTCGCGTCAACGCGGCGGCTGAATCGGCCCGCGGTCTAGGCCGGGAGACGGGGCGGCGTGGGTCTCAACGGGCCGGCAGCACCCGGACGAAACTGGAAGTGGTGACCGCGGTAGGGCTCGAACCTACGACCTGATGATTAAGAGTCACCTGC
>Ga0105044_10012646_pt1 | contig 11475 bp, 8 predicted proteins | sample MAT01_FD_78092 | JGI IMG/M metagenome (GOLD analysis project Ga0105044, IMG submission 78092) | Freshwater microbial communities from Lake Fryxell liftoff mats and glacier meltwater in Antarctica - MAT-01 | ecosystem: Environmental > Aquatic > Freshwater > Ice > Liftoff microbial mat | place...
AAGCGCGGGCTCGGGCCAATCCCCGCCACGGGCGCGCCGCCGCCCCCGCCCAAAGCCCCAGCCACCAAGCCAGTGCCCAAGCCAGTGCCCAAGCCGTAACGCCGCAGGGCCGGCCAATTTTCTTTATCGGCGCACTCTTGCCGCCCCGGAGGCTGGTCACTAGCTTCCCGGGCGACCCATGGAGGAAAGTGCGCCCGATCCCTATGTCATTCCCTGTGAGAGCTGTGGCCGGCTGATCGATACCTCGACCGTGCCGCCGCTCTCGCAGGTCGCCTGCCCGGATTGCGACCATCCCCAGGTGGTCAACACCCATTTCCACCACTTCCAGCTCCTGGAAGTCCTCGGCTCGGGCGGCATGGGCTCGGTGTACCGGGCGCTCGACGAGAGCCTCGATCGCACCGTGGCCCTGAAGCTCCTCAAGTCCGAGCACATGACGGATGGGACGCTGACCGCGCAGTTTGAAAAGGAGGCGGCGGTCACCGGGTCGATCAACCATCCGCATGTGGTCAAGATTTTCTCCACCGGGATGGACCACGGCACCGTGTACATGGTCATGGAGCTGGTGGACCAGGGCTCGCTCGACGACCTCATCACCAAGCTGGAACGCGTTGGCGAGGTCCGGGTGCTCGAGGTGGGAATCCAGATCGCCCAGGGTCTCCAGGCCGCGTGGCGCAATGGGCTGCTCCATCGCGACGTGAAGCCCGGCAACATCCTCTTCGGCGACGCGCACACGGCCAAGATCGTGGACTTTGGCCTCGCCGCCCTGGCCGACGAATCCGTCCAGATCGGCGGCGAAGTCTGGGGCACGCCCTACTACGTCGCACCCGAAAAGCTCGAGCCCACGCCCACGGAGGATTTCCGCAGCGACATCTATTCGCTCGGCTCGGCGCTCTTTCACGCCCTCGCCGGACGCCCGCCGTATGAGGCCGAGGACGCTGCGATCGTCACCCTCCGGGCGCTCAAGCGCCAGCCGGTGAGCCTCCGATCCTTTGCGCCCGACGTCTCGCCGACCACCACCTTGGTCATCGATCGGATGCTGCGGCAGGATCCCGCCGCGCGCTACCAGAGCTACGATGAACTCATCGAGCACCTGCAGTATGCCCACCGGGAGCTGACGGAAAAAGCGCAGCTCCCGATGGCCCGGCCCGCCCCGAAGAAGCGCGCCACTTTCCTGCCGTGGCTGGCGGCGGCACTGGCCCTCGGGGGCGGCGCCTACTACCTCCTCACCCACCGGCCCGCGCCCAAGCTCGTGGAGGCCCCGGCGACTCCCGCCCCGGTGTACGCCGCCGACGCCGCAGAGCGTTCCGCGGAGGCCCGCCGGCTCCTCATCGCCTCCGAACTGCCGAAGGCCATCGACGCCTTCCGCGACCTCGATCGCGACAACTTCCCACCCTCGCTCCGCCTCTGGAATGCACTGCAGCGGGCCTGGGCGGAAATGCTCGCCGGACAGCCGGCGGACGCGGCCAGGACGCTCGAGCCGATCGTCAAACCCGCACCGGGTTCCCCTCCGGCCGATCCGCCCGCTGAGTTCCTCCGCGAGACGGCGGCGCTGCTCACCAGTCCGACGCTGCCGCCCGTCGAGCAGGCCGCCGCATGGAACCCTGCGACTCACGAGTCCCTGGCCCTGCTGATCGCGGGCACCAGGCACTGGAGCGCGGGCGACGTGACCTCCGCCCTCACCTTCTTCACGCGCTTTCAGTCCGCCACCCCGGGAGAGCCGCACGCCTGGCTCGCCGAGTATCGGCCCTTCGCGGCCTCTTACCTCGCGGACCACGCAGCCTTTCAGCGCGCGACGACGGCAGCGACCGCAGCCGCGAGCGATGTCACCAAGAAAAAAGACGCCCTCGCCACGACGCGCGAGGCCCGCACCCAGCTCCGGCATCGCAGCCCGCTGGCCGAGCAGCTCGCCACGCTCGAGACCCAGCTCACCGCCGACGTGACGGCGCAGGATGCGGAGATGGCCAGGCAGATGGCCGCCTTTGACCAGGCCGACGCGGCGATGCTCAAGGGAGCCCAGGCGCGCCTCGATCAGCATTGCCGCTATTTCCAAATGGCCGAGGCGCGCACCCTCGTCACGGGCCTGCAACTGCGCGGCACCCAGCAGGCTCCGCTCCTCGATCTGCTGCGCCGCAAAGTCACCTGGCTCACCGCTTACAAGGCTGGCTTCTTTGCCGATCTGCTCGCCGTGAACTATCGCGGCCAGGTTCAGAACGCCATGAACTCCCCCGTCGGTTCCGGCATCTGGCAGCCCCAGGAAACGGTCCTCCGCCTCGTCTTCAATGGCAGCTCTTTCGAGACGCCGTGGACCAATGTGAACGCACAATCGATCCTCACCGCCGCCCGGTCGTCCATCCACAACCGGCTCACGCCCGGGCAGCTCGCGGATCGCCGGTGGGGTCTCGGCCTCTATCTGCTCACCTGGGGGCGCGCAGCCGAAGCCCACCCGCTCCTCACCCAGGCCGCTGCCGCCCGCCCCGAGTACGGCGAGGCTCTCTCCCAGCTCGGCCTCACCGCGCCGTAAAAGCGGACCGCTGCCGGGCCGTGCGGGCGCCGCTTGGGCGAAAAAGGCGCACCGGCTCTCGCTTTCGTCCCCGCCTCCCGACAGGCTCCCCGCGACGCCCCATGGTCCCCATCCCACTGCCGTGAAGACCGACGCCCGTTCGGTCTCGCTCCTCACCGCGACCTGCCTCGTGATCGCCGACATGATCGGCACCGGGGTCTTCACCAGCCTCGGCTTTCAGGTCGGCGAACTGCCCTCGGGTTTTGCCATCGTCGCTCTCTGGACCCTCGGCGGCATCTGCGCGCTCTGCGGCGCCCTCTCCTACGCCGAGCTCGCCGCGGCCCTGCCCCGCTCCGGTGGCGAATATCATCTGCTCGGCACGATCTACCATCCCGCGGTCGGCTTTCTCGCCGGCTGGATCTCGGCCACGGTCGGCTTTGCCGCACCCATCGCCCTCGCCGCCATGGCCTTTGGGAAATATCTCGGCCCGCTCGCGCCGACGCTCCCGCCCGCCCTCCTCTCGTTCGCCGGGCTCTGGGTGCCGACCCTCCTCCTGCTCGCCGGCAGCCGCGTCGGCAGCCGTTTCCTGAATGCCGCCACGCTCCTGAAGATCGCGCTCATCGTGGCCGTGATCGTCGCGGCCTTTGCCACTGGCCCGGCCGAGGCGATCCGCTTTCGTCCCGCCGCCAGCGATGTGCGCCTGCTCACCAGCGGCCCCTTTGCCCTGAGCCTCGTGTACGTGATGTACGCCTACTCCGGCTGGAACGGCTCGGTGTACATCGCCGGCGAACTCCGCGATCCCACCCGCACCCTCCCGCGCGCACTCGGCCTCGGCACCGCCCTCGTCATGCTCCTCTACGTGGCCCTCAATGCTGCCTTTCTACACCGCACCCCGATCGCCGAACTCACCGGCAAGGTCGAGGTCGGTCTGATCGCCGGCACCCACATCTTTGGCCCCGCCGGCGCCCGGATCATGGCCGGCCTCATCGGCACGGGGCTCGTCTCGGCGATCGCGGCGATGATGTGGACCGGCCCGCGCGTGACTACCACGATGGGGGAAGATCACCGCGCCCTCGCCTGGCTCACGCCGCGCACCGGAGCCGGCGTGCCCGCGCGCGCCATCCTCTTCCAGGCAGCGATCGCGACGGCGCTCCTGCTCACCGGGAGCTTTGCCCGGGTGCTCACCTACGTGCAGTTCAGCCTCCTCGCCTGCTCCTTTGCCACGGTGCTCGGCGTCTTCGTCCTGCGCCGCACCCAGCCCGCGCTGCCCCGGCCTTACCGCACCTGGGGCTACCCTTTCACGCCCCTCGTCTTCCTCGCCATCTCCGCCTGGATGATGCTCCACGTCGTGCGCTCCAGCCCCCTCGAGTCGCTCGCCGGGCTGGCCACCATGGCCGTCGGGCTGCTCGTCTATTTCCTCTCGCCCGCCACCACCGGCCGCACGAACTCCCACCCATGATCCCTGCCCGCCTGCTCCTCCTCGCCGCCCTGCTCGTCGTCTGCACCGCCCGGGCGCAAGGCCCGACCGCGCACGAGACCGCGCTCTTCCTGGCCGGCGTGCCCGTGCGCGGCACTTCGCTCGAGAGCCTCAGCCGCGATGCCTCGTGGATGACGCACGCGACGGAGTTTGACACCGCCTGGCGCGACCTCGAGACGCGGCAGCTCGCCGGCATCCGGCAGTGGGCGGAGACCTTCATGCCCATGGCCTACACCAGCCACGGCCCGATGCTCTACTTCTTCAGCGGCCCCGATGCGCTGTACGCCCACACTTTTTATCCCAATGCCTCGACCTACGTGCTCGCGGGACTCGAGCCCGTGGGTCCCCTGCCCGACGTGGCGCCACTGCCGCCCGCCGATCTCGCCGCATCGCTCGCCAATCTGCGCAAATCGCTCAACTCCGCGCTCCGCTTTTCCTTCTTCATCACCAAGGACATGAAGGTGGACCTCACCCATACCCAGCTCAGCGGCACCCTGCCCGTGCTCTACGTCTTCCTCGCCCGCGCCGGCTGCCGCATCGAGCGCACCGAGTTTGTCGGGCTCGACCAGGCCGGCCAGGTCATCCCCACCAAGGGCGTCATCAACGGCGCCCGCATCGTCTTCACCGGCCCCTCCGGCCGCGAGCAGACCCTCTATTACTTCACCACCGATCTCTCGGATGGCGGCATCCAGGCCAACCCTGCCTTCGTGAAATTCTGCACCCAGCTCGGCCGCAGCGTCACCCTCCTGAAAGCCGCGTCCTACCTCATGCACTCCCATGGCTTCTCCCGCGCCCGCGACTTCCTCCTCACCCAGTGCAGCACCATCGTCGCCGACGACTCCGGCATCCCGATCCGCGCCTTTGCCCCCGCGCGCTGGACCGTGCGCCTCTTTGGCCACTACCCAGGTCCGATCGAACTCTTCGCCGAATACCGCCAGCCCCAGCTCGCCGAACTCTTCGCCCGCGTGAACCCCGCGCCGCTCGACTTCGGCTTCGGCTACCGCTGGCTTCCGGGCGAATCCACCCTCATCCTCGCCACCCCGCGGGCCCGCGCTGCCCAGTAGCCTCGCTCCGCCTCACGCCCGCACGCCGAGGCCCATTTTCTCGCGCAGGAACTGGATCGAACGCGTGATCTCGCCCTTCTGATACTCCTGCTCCGCGGCCTTCCTGCCCTCGCCGGCGGGCGCTTTGAAGGGCTCGATGGCGTGCCCGCGCTGCGCGAGTTTCTCAAAGTTTGCCAGCGCGGCGGGGCGCTTGTCGTAGTGCTGCCAGAAGTCGTCGGTCTTGTAGGGAAAATTCCGCGCAAAGCCGGAGATCGTCTCGATGATGATCGGCGTCTGCGGGCACAACTCCCGCCAGCGGGCGATGTAGCGCGGCCAGTCGATGAGCCCCTCGCCCGCCGCCGTCCACTGCACGGAGGCCCCCTCCGGGGTCGCCCAGATCATGTCGTCGCGCAGGCTGGAGGAGATGGTGTACTTGCCGAGGTTTTCGAGGACGTCGTGCGGATCTTCGAGCGTCCACGCGGCATTGCCGGAGTCGATGTTGGCGCCGACAAAGTCGGGGCCGGCGGCTTCGATGAGATCGACGAGTTCCCACGAGTGCAGGTCCCCGGAGTGGTTTTCGACCGCGATCTTCACCCCGGCCTCGAGCGCCGCCGGCCGGCAGGCCTTCAGCACCTGCACGGTGTCGGCGATGCGCGCGCGGATGCCGCCCTCCGTCTTGCGGTCGTCGGCCGCACCGAGGATCACGCGGAAGACCGGCGAGCCGAGCGTCCGCGCGCAGCGCAGGCCGAGACGCAGATGCTCCCCGGCCGTGCCCCAGTCCTTTTTAAAGCGGACCGAAGTGGGACAGATGCTCCAGGAGCCGAGATAGATTTCGAGGGCGAGGGCGTCGGCCTGGGCCTTCACCTCGCGGAGGTGGCCCTCGTCGAGGCTTTCAAATGCGAGCAGGTCGGAGATCAGGATCGTGTCGCACTTCAGCGCGGCGGCGAAGTCGAGGAGTTGCGGCGCCTTCCAGCCCATGGCCCGGACGGCAAAGTTGTCGAGTCCCACCTTGATCTTCGCACCGGCCTCGGCCGCGCGGAGCTGGGGGAGAAATGCGGCCGCTCCGGTGGCGGCCAGGCTCTGGAGGAAAGTGCGGCGATCGGCGGAGCAGAGGGAGGAGTGCATGCGCCCCAAACTCACGGAGCCGGTCGAGCCTGGTCAAGCCCCGGAAACCCTGCCGGGCCGCCTGCGAAAATTGGCGCTACGGATTTCCATGCACCGCGGGTTGCAGCGGCATGTCCCCTCGCCTCTTGCTCCCGTGCCTCCTCCTCGCGCTCGCGCTCCGCCCCCTCCCGGCGCGAGCACAAACCGCCGACCCAAAGCCGCAGGTCGAAAAAATCGTCGCTGCCGTGGGTGGAGCCGACCAGTTGCTAAAGCTCTTCCGCGTCGAAGAACTCCATCACTTTGGCGCCGAGCCCGAACCGCCCGCCACTCTGCAACGCTGAAGCCCAGGCGCCCGGCCGCTATGCGGTCGGTGTCGCCAGCAGACTGAGGATGGCCTTCTGGGCGTGCAGACGGTTTTCGGCCTGCTCAAAGATCGTCGCCGCGTGCTGCTCAAAGGTTTCGTCGGTGATTTCCTTGCCGCGATAGGCGGGCAGGCAGTGCATGACGAGCGCGCCGGGTTTGGCCCTGGCCACGAGCCCGGCATCGATCTGGTAGCCGCCGAGCTGGGCGATGCGAAACTCCGCCTCGTCTTCCTTGCCCATGCTCACCCACACGTCGGTGTAGAGCACATCGGCTCCGCAGGCAGCCGCCGCGAGATCCGAGGTGACGCTCACCCGGGGACCGAGACGCGCGAGCAGGGCGGCGCTGGGTCGGTAGGCAGCGGGCGCGGCGATGCGCAGATCGAAGCCGAGCCGGGCCGCCGCCCAGGCCAGCGACACCGGCACATTGCACGCCCCGTCGCCGACAAAGGTGACGGTCTTGCCTTCGAGCGAGCCGAGCTTTTCCCGCATCGTCTGGAGGTCGGCGACGATCTGGCAGGGATGCTCGTCGTCGGTCAGCGCATTGATCGTCGGGATGCCGCTGTAGTGCGCAAAGTCCACCACGTCCTGCTGCGCAAAGGTGCGGATGATCGCGCCGTGGAGCATCCGGCCCATGACGCGCGCGGTGTCCTTGATCGGCTCGCCGCGCCCGAGCTGGATTTCGGCGGCGGAGAGAAACATGACGTCGCCCCCGAGTTCGCGCACTCCGACCTCGAAGCTCACGCGGGTGCGCGTCGAGGCTTTGCTGAAGATGAGCGCCCAGCACTGGTGCCGCAGCGGATGCGCGGTGTGGCGACCTCGCGTGGCCTTCATCTCGTCGGCGAGATCGAGGATGCGGTGCAGTTCGGCGGCGCTGAGCGATTCGATGGAGAGCAGGTGCTTCATGGGAATCAGGGAACGTCGAACGTCGAACATCCAACGCCGAACATCGAACCTGGAACGGCATGATCGGAGCGCTGCATTCGAGGTTCGAGGTTCGAAGTTGGATGTTCGATGTTCATTCCGGGCGACGGACGGGGATCATGCAAGTCGTGCCAGCACGTCGCGCAGGATGCGGACGGCCTCTTCGATTTCGCTCCGCTGCACATTGAGCGGCGGCAGCCAGCGCACGGCGTGCGAGCCGCTGGGGACGGTGAGCAGCCCGGCTTCGTGCAGCGCATCCACGACCCTGAGGCTCGGCGCGCGTCCGGTCGGCGAAGGGACCCGCCCGGCAAAGTCGGGCACCAACTCGAAGGCGAGCATGAGCCCGACGCCGCGCACCTCGGCGATCAGGGGGGAGCCGAGCGCGGCGATGGATTCGCGCGCGAAGACGCCGAGGGTGCGCGCATTTTCCAGCAGGCCTTCGTCTTCGATCACCGCGAGCACCGCAAGCGCCCCGGTGGAGACGAGCGGCGTGCCGCCAAAGGTGGTGCCGTGCGAGCCAGGGCCGAGGAGATTGCAAAGCGCGATCTTCTCGCCGGTCTTGAGCGTAACCTCGCGATCGCTCACCCAGATGGCCCCGAGGGGAAACCCGCCGGCGATGCCCTTGGCCCACGACACCGCATCGGGCCACACCTCCGGCGCGATGGAGCGCCAGCCGCACCAGTCGCCGGTCCGGCCGAGGCCGCACTGCACTTCGTCAAACATCAAGAGCGCCCCGCCATCGTCGCACGCCGTCCGCGCGGCGCGGAGGAATGAAGCCGTGGCCGGCACGACGCCGCATTCGCCCTGGATTGGCTCGAGCAGCACGGCGGCGACGCCGGGAGCTTCCACGGCAGCGAGCAGCGCGGGTTCGTCATTGTAGGGCGCCTGCACAAAGCCCTGCACCAGCGGCTCAAAACCTTTCTTCACCTTTTCCTGACCGGTGGCGGCGATCCCGGCGAGGGTCCGGCCATGGAAGGAGCCATCCATCGTGACGATGGTGTGGCGATTCGCATCCACAGTGATGCACTCCCCGACGGCGTGCCGCGGCGGCGGCGGTTCACACTCATTGCCAAACTTCCGCGCGAGCTTGTAGAGCGCCTCATTGGCTTCCGCTCCGCTGTTGCAAAAGAAGACCTTGCCCCGCGGCGGCCCGGGCGCGCACGTCAGCCGCACCAGGCGCTCGGCGAGCAGCGCCTGCGGTCGGGTGTAGTAGAGATTCGAAGTGTGGACGAGCGTCCCGATCTGCTCCTGCATCGCCCGCACCACGCGCGGGTGGCAGTGGCCGATGGAGGTCACGGCGATGCCCGCCCCGAAATCGAGGTACCGCTTCCCGGCTTCATCCCACACCTCCGTGCCCGCGCCGCGGGCGAGCCGCAGATCGAAACGCGCATACGTCGGGATGACGTAACGCTCGTACAGGTCGCGGGTGGGAGTCGGGACTTCCGTCATGAAGGGCGCAGAAGCTAGCGACGCGAGGCCGGATTGCACCGGAAAAATCTCGCACCACCCATGACATGGAGCGGGCGACAAACGCCTTGAAGTCCCGGGCTGCCCCGCCCATCGTCCCGTCCCTTTTTTCACCCGACGCCCCACGGTCTGTGTCTCTCGCCGCGAACGAAATCCATCCTGACGAAGTGCGCTCCCTGGCCGAGGACTTCGAGGGGCGCACCCTCACCGAACTGCTCCAGTGGGCCTGGCAGCGCTTCGGGCCGCGCGCGGCCATCGGCACCAGCTTTCAGGGCGCGGGCCTGGTGATGATCCATCATGCCGTGCAAGCGGGGCTCCCCTTCCCCGTCTTCACCCTCGACACCCAGCTCCTCTTTCCCGAGACCTACGACCTCAAGCGCCGGCTCGAGGATTTCTTTCACCTCCCGATCGAGGGCCTGCTCGCGGACGAGACCCCCGAGCAGCAGGCCGCCGCCATCGCGCCGGAGCTGTGGAAGACCAAGCCCGACACCTGCTGCACTCTGCGCAAAGTGATCCCGCTCCAGCGCAAACTCGAAACCCTCGCCGTGTGGATGACCGGCGTCCGCCGCCAGCAGAGCGACACCCGCGGGGGCACACGCATCCTGGAGTTGTATCACTTCGACGTGTTGCGGGATCAGTACATCCTGAAGCTCAATCCGATGGCCCCGTGGTCGCGCGACGCCGTGTGGGCCTACATCAAGGAACACGGCATCCCTTACAACGCTCTCCACGATCGCGGCTACCGCTCGATCGGCTGCTGGCCCTGCACCCGCCCCACCGATGCCGGCGAAAACGAACGCGCCGGCCGCTGGACAGGCTTCGACAAGGCCGAATGCGGCATTCACACTTTCCTCGGAGAAAGCATCTAGCCCCATGACCCATCCCGCCTACCAGGGCCAATACCCAGCGCCGCCCGCGGACGAAACACCCGCCTTCTTTCCGGAGAAGACCTCGCGCGACGACAATGCGCACCTCGATGTGCTCGAAGCGCAGAGCATCTTCCTCATCCGGGAGGCCTATCATCATTTCAAAAACATCTGCATGCCGTGGAGCATGGGGAAGGATTCAAACGTCCTCATCTGGCTCTCAAAGAAAGCCTTCTGCGGACACCTCCCGTATCCGCTGCTGCACATCGACACCACTTACGAATTCCCCGAGATGCTCGAGTATCGCGATTGGGCGGTGCAACATCACGGGCTCAATCTCATCGTGAAGATCAACGAAGACGCGCGGGCCGGGCGCGGGGCCTACGAAAAGACCGGCCCGATCGGTTATGAGACCACCGACCCGGTGACGGTGACGCACGAGCTAAAGACCGCCGCGCTCCAGCAGGTGATGGCCGAACATAAATGGGACGCGCTGATCACCGGCATCCGCCGCGACGAAGACCCGACGCGCGCCAAGGAGCGGTACTTTTCCCCGCGCACCAAGGACTTCGAGTGGGACTACAAGGACCAGCCGCCGGAGTTCTGGAATCAATTCACCACGAGCTGCGCGCCCGGTGAGCATGTGCGGGTGCAGGCGCTGCTCGACTGGACCGAGCGCGACATCTGGCTCTACATCCAGCGCGAAGGCATCCCGATCCCGAAGATGTATTTCGCCCGCACCGGCAGGGACGGAAAACGCTATCGCTTCCGCAGCCTCGGCTGCTGGGCGATCTCCAAGCCGGTCGAAAGCGAGGCGGACACGATCGACAAGATCATCGACGAACTCGCGACCACCAAGACCAGCGAACGCGCCGGCCGCGCGCAGGATCACCACGAGCGCAACGCGATGCAGAAGCTCCGGGCGAAAGGATTCATGTGAGCGTCCGTGATCGCCGAAGGAATTCAGTCTGATGGGCAATCACGTCTTCATCAGCAGTGGTCCAGCGCCAAAGGCGCGAAAGTCGATAGCCCAGGGCGAAGCCCTGGGATTCAAGACGACATGCGGCGAGCCCCAACGGGGCGCCACGGGTTTCGCGCTTTCAGCGCTTTTCGCTCGCACCTCCGAAGACCCAGGGCTTCGCCCTGGGCTATCGACTTTCGCACCTTCGGCGCTCCCGCAACGATGAACGCGCCGAACCGCAAGGTCGTGCAGAAACGCTCCGACGGATACTCCGCATTGCGTGTGTATCACCGACAGGGCCGTGGAAAGCGCTCACCGCGCCTCCTCGTCAAATGTGGGGACTGTGATAACGCACTCGAAATCTACTACGACGCTGAGCATCCAGAGGACATTGAGATCGGCGGTGTTCTTGGGTCGGTTGAAAATTGGCGCGAACTCTTGCTGCCGCTTCTCAATCCGCAGCGGCGCGCATAGAGATCGTCTCCGCTCTCGCCACTCTCTTCTTGAACCGCCATGTCCGCCGTCACTTCCTCGCCCGTGACTAAACCCGATGCCCTCCTCGCCGTGAATCCCGATCTACAGCGTCTCCGCGTCGTCTTCGTCGGCCATGTCGATCACGGCAAATCCACCCTCATTGGCCGCATCTTCTACGACACCAAGTCGCTCCCTGACGGCAAGGTCGAGCAGATGCAGGCGGCGGCGAAGGAGGAAGGCATGGAGTTTGAGTACTCGTTCCTGCTCGATTCGCTGCTCGAGGAGCAGGAGCAGAACATC
>Ga0105044_10012648_pt1 | contig 11475 bp, 10 predicted proteins | sample MAT01_FD_78092 | JGI IMG/M metagenome (GOLD analysis project Ga0105044, IMG submission 78092) | Freshwater microbial communities from Lake Fryxell liftoff mats and glacier meltwater in Antarctica - MAT-01 | ecosystem: Environmental > Aquatic > Freshwater > Ice > Liftoff microbial mat | place...
AATAACTCCCGGGTTCGTTTCGTCATTTACTCAACCCGTAGCCCGCCGCCTAATGGCCCATGTTGGGCGCCGCGGGCTCGTCCGGACGGCCGGGGTTCGAGAGCGGCACGTAGACCAGGATGACGGCCAGGATGCCCAGGAAGATGGCGCCGAAGGTGTAGGACGGATCCTTAGTGAATTCGGGGATGGGCCACTTGTAGTAAAGGTAGGTGGCTTCGACGAGCCCCATCAGGCTTTCCCCCGTAATGAGTCCGGAAGCGATCAGAATGCCGACGTTGACGACGCGCGAAAGCTGGGACTCGTTGTAACCGCGCCGGGCGGCCAGCGAATCCGTCAGCCATCGGATCATGCCGCCGACGAAGATGGCGAACGTCGTCCCCAGCGGTAGGTACATGCCCACCGAGATCAGCATCGGGCTCTTTACCTGCATCATGATGAGCGCGATGCCCATGGCGACACCGGCGCCGACCAGCGGCCAGGGCATGTCGCCGCCGACGATGCCTTGCGCGAGCGAAGCCATCAGGCTGGCTTGGGGCGCGGCGTACTTAGCGCCACCGAAGCCGGTACCTCCGGCTTGGATGTCGCCCAGGTGGAGATACATCAGGGGGAAGTACATCACTAAGCTGGCGACGACGACGGCGATCAGTTCGACGATTTGGATGGTCTTCGGCGTACCGCCCAGGATATAGCCGACCTTGAAGTCCTGCAGGAGTTCGCCGGCGACGGCCGACGACACGCAGACCACGGCCGCAACGCCGAGAACCGCTGCCACTCCGCTGGCGCCGGAGACGCCCAGAGCCACCATCAGGAGGGCGGCGATGATCACCGTCGAGAGCGTGATGCCGGAGATGGGGTTGTTGGTGGAGCCGATCACGCCCACCAGGTAACCGGAAACAGTGGCGAAGAAGAAGCCGACCACCAGCATCACGATCGCGGCGGTCATGCCGCCAGTGACACCGGCGAAAGAGATGTAGAGGGCGCACATGGCCACGAAGACCACGGCGATCAGGCCCAGGATAATCTTCGAGCTCATATAGCGCTCGTGGCGGTTTGCGGATTCCATCGTCTTGGCGGCCGTCACCTCGGCCCAGGCCTTCGAAAGGCCGATGCCCAGGCTGGTGCGCATGCGGAAGAGCGTGAAGCAGGCGCTCACCAGCATGCCTCCCACGCCGATGGGGCGGATAATGTTTTTCCAGACGGCGTTCGACATCCCTTCCCAGTCGTCGGGCGAGGCGTTGGCGGGCAGAAACTGCTTGAGATTGGGGCCCATAAAGTAGACCAACAGCGGGATCAGCATGCCCCAGGCGACCACGCCGCCCGCGAAGTTGAGCGAAGCCAGTTGCGGCCCGATGATGTATCCCACGCCGATGTAGGCGGGCTTGACGGCGGGGTAGGCGAAGACGGTAGCCCCGCCCACGTCGACGGTGCGGCCAGCGCCGAGCTTCACTTTGCTCGATCCCAGGGCGCCAAGCAGAATGGGCAACGCCTTTTCGGCGGCGAAGAGCTTCATCACGCCCAGCCAGTAGATCAGGGCGCCCAGGCCCATGTTCCAGAACAGAAAACGCGCCGAGTTGGTGCCCGATTGGCCGGCTTTGTGGATTTCGGCGGCGGCCCTGCTCTCGGGGAAGGGCAGTTCCGGGTCTTCCACCATCACGCGGCGGATGAGCGAGACGAAAAGCACGCCCAGGATGGAACCGACTACCATCAGCATGGTCGACTTCCAGTAGGCATCCTCCGGGCGGAAGGACTTCCAGATGCCGGAGATGACGAAGGCCGGCAGGGTGAAGATAGCGCCGGCAGCGACGCTTTCGCCGATTGAGCCGGCGGTGCGGGCGAGGTTTTCTTCCAGGATCGTTCCTCGCCAGAGTCGCAGGACGGCCATTGAGATGACGGCGGCCGGGTAGGTGGCGGCGATTGTCAGGCCGGCGGTAAGGCCCAGGTAGGCGTTAGCCGCGCCCAGGATGATGGTCATCACTAAGCCGAGCAACACGGCACGGACCGTGAACTCTTTCATGCGTACGTCACCAGGGACGTAGGGACGGTAGTTGGACATGGCTAGACCTCTTCTCTCTTAGGGTCTAGCGATGATAGCAGAGCTAGGTTACTGCTGATCGGCAGGGATGGGATTGGCGGGCAACTGGTCGACGTTGATGGCTTCGTACTTGGGGCCGAGGCCGAGAGCGATCAGCGACAGCGAGCAAAGCTTGCCGTCTGTCTTCAGCTTCTGGTCGGCCTTAAAGCGGTTGAGAGCTTCGATGGAGGCTTGGTCCCAACTGCCGTTCACTTCGGAGGCGAGGTAGCCCTTATCGGCTAGGGCCTGTTGGATTTCGCGGTAGCGGACAGCCGAGGGGCTCTGGACGTAGGCGATACGAACGGGTGCGCGGTAGCTGCTCCGGCGCGCCGAAACGGGGGCAACCCGGGTAGCCTTTAAGGCCTGCGAGCGGTAGGGTGTCTTCACGATCGCCGTGGGCCGGATCGGAGCGGACTTCGCCGGGCTGGCCTTGGGTGTGGCTTTGACGATCGGCGTGGCCTTAATCGGCTTGCTGGGGGCGATCTTGCGCGCCTGTCCGAAGCACAGGGAGGCGACGATGAGGGTAACCAGTAACAGCTTCACATTGTGTAGCATACCAACTAATCATCGGCTCCTGGGTGACCGGACGTGAGGTGAGGCGCAAAAAGGTTCGAGCCGTTCCCCCAGATGCGGGTATTTCGATGTACCCTAACGGTCACGGATGACGAAAATACTTTGGACGATGGCGCTGGCGGCGGGCGCTTTGATAGCCGCCGAGCCCAACACGCTCACGCCGGCCGAACGCGCGGCGGGTTGGAAATTGCTCTTTGACGGCAAGACGCTGACCGGCTGGGTGGATCCCGCCAGGCAGACGCCGCCTGGCGATTCCTTCCGGGTGGTGGATGGAGCGATCGCGTCGACGGCCCAGCCGAAGTTTCGTGAGGACATGCTGACGACGGAGAAGTTCACCAACTTCGAGCTGAGTTTCGAGTGGAAGATTTCGTCCGGCGGGAATAGTGGCGTGAAGTACCTGGTGCAGGATACGGCCTACATCCATCCGACCCTGTTCAAGACGGAGATCGCCAAGTTTGAGGACCGGGTGGATTACCTGCTGCGGAATCCGCGCCCGTCGCGCTCGTCCCTGCCGACCGACGGCAAGGCGGAGATCTACCAGGTGGCGTTCGAGTATCAGGTGATCGACAACACCGCGCACGCCGACGCCAAACGAAGCCAAAAGAGCTGGGCGGGGTCGCTCTACCAGTTGATCGAACCCAAAGGCGCCGGCCCCAAGCCGGTGGGTGACTGGAACGAAGGGCGCATTGTCGTCAAAGGCGACCGCATCGAGCATTGGCTGAACGGGGTGAAGGTTCTCGATGCCTCGCTCAATGATCCGGCCGTGCCGGAAGGGTTGGCGAAGCGTTGGACCACGAAGGGCCGGGTTTACGAGCTGCTCACGGAGCGCAAGCAGAAGGCGACGCCGATCGTCCTGCAGAACCATAATGATGCCGCCTGGTATCGCAGCCTGAAGATTCGGCGGCTTCCGTAAGCCAAGTGACCCTCTACGCGGGAGCGATATTCCTAAGCGCCTTTCTGCTGTTCCTGGTGCAGCCAGTGGTGGCGAAGATGATTGTGCCGTGGTTCGGCGGCTCGGCGGCCGTCTGGACGACGTGTTTGCTGTTTTTCCAATTGATTCTGTTGGCGGGCTACGGCTATGCCCATTGGCTAGTGAAGCGGCTGACCGTGCGGCAGCAGAGTCTGGTGCATATGGGGCTGTTGGGGTTGAGCGTGTTGTGGCTGCCGTTGGGTCCGGCCTTGAGTTTGAAGCCGGCCGGCATGGAAGAGCCGATCGGGCGGATCTTGCTGGTGTTGCTCGCGACGGTGGGGCTGCCGTATTTCCTGCTGTCGACCACGGGGCCGCTGTTGCAGGCTTGGTCGGCACGGACGATGGCGCTGCCGTACCGGCTTTATGCCTTGTCGAATCTGGCGTCGTTGTTGGCTCTGCTCTCTTATCCCTTTGCGATTGAGCCGGCGATTTCGCTGCGCCATCAATCGCTCGTCTGGAGCGGGCTGTACTTAGTCTGGGTGGCCAGCGCGGGCTGGCTGGCTTGGCAGGCGCGCACCGGTGAACCGGCGCCGGCGAGCGAGGAATTGGCGCCGAGTCGGCTCGATCAGGTGACTTGGGCGGCGCTGGCCTTTTTCCCTTCGGCCTTGTTACTTGCGACGTCGAACCATTTGTCGCAGAATATTGCCGCGATCCCTTTCCTATGGGTGCTGCCGCTATCGATTTACTTGCTGTCGTTCGTGTTGACCTTCGATTCGACGCGTTTCTACCATTCGGAGATTTTCCGTTGGGGCTTGGCGATTGTCCTGGCGGGGGCGGGTTATTACCTGGTGCATGAGGACGCCGACCATAAGTTGAAGGTGTTACTACCGGCGTTTTTAGGCGGCCTGTGGGTGGCTTGTATGTACGGCCACGGCGAGTTAGCGCGGCGGAAGCCGGCTCCGGCTTACTTGACGTCCTTCTATTTGATGTTAGCCCTGGGCGGGGCGCTGGGCGGCTTTGCCATTAGTATCTTGGCGCCCATGTTACTGCGCGGCAATTATGAATTGCCAATCGTGCTGTCGGGTTTCGCTTTGCTCGTGGCGTTGCTTGCCACCCGGGATAACTGGCTGATTGCGACGGCTTGGGGTGCCCTGGCCATCTATCTGGCCGTGGCGGCGAGCGTCTATATACGGGATCTTGAGTCAGCTTCGCGGGTGATTACGCGGAATTTCTTTGGGACCATGCGCGTTAGAGAGTCCGGGAAGAAAGAAGACCAGAGTTTGTACCGGACCCTGATCCACGGAACGATCAATCACGGCGAGCAGTTTTTCGGAAGCTCGCTGGAGACTTCGCCAACGACTTACTATGGACCCGAGTCCGGCGTGGGCTTGGCGATCGCCAAGAGCCGGACGCCGGTGCATCCGAACGTACGGCTTGGCGTCATTGGTTTGGGCGTCGGGACCTTGGCCAATTACGGAATCTCGGGAGATACTATCCGTTTCTACGAGATCAATCCGAAAATTGTACAGATTGCGCGGACCGAGTTTACTTATTTACGCAACGCCAAGGCGAAGATCGAATTATCGATGGGCGACGCGCGGTTGTCGCTCGAACGGGAAGCGCCGCAGGGCTTCGATGTGCTGGCGGTGGACGCGTTCTCGAGCGATTCGATTCCGGTGCACTTACTTACCAAAGAAGCGGTGGCCCTAATGCTGCGGCACCTGTCGCCGAAAGGTATTTTGGCGGTGCACATTTCGAATAAGCACTTGAAGCTCGACTCGATTGTGCACCGGATCGGCAAAGAGTTGGGCTGGACCGCGATCAGCGTGGAAAACGAGGCCGACGAGGCGATGAATGTGTTCTCCTCCGACTGGGTGTTGCTGACCCGCTCGCCGGAGTTTGTGAATGATCCGGTGGTGAACAAGGCCAAGGTAGAGAGGAAGCGGGCCGAAGTGCTGTGGACCGATGACTACAGCAATCTCTGGAAGATTCTGAAGTAACTTTACATCGAAAAGTACTTGACCGATCCAAAATCCCGACGTATGCTGGGGCATGAGTTCGCCGAGACCGCTTGAGATCCACGCGCATGCCACCAGCAACCTGCGCTTTATCCGCGAAACCATGGAGCGGGCCTCGACATTTACGGCCGTGCCGGGTTGGGGCGGGGCGCTGATGGGGCTAGTGGCGCTGGCGGCTTGCGGATTGTGCCAAGTAGTGACGCCGTCGTTGTGGCTATCGGTGTGGCTCGGGTGCGGCATGTTGTCCTTGTCGATCGGGACGCTGGCCATTGTGGAGAAGTGCCGCCGGAGAGGCACGCCGCTCGACTCGCCGGGCGCGCGCCGGTTCGCTTTGGGCTTTGCGCCGCCACTGGTGGCCGGGGCGGTACTGACGGCGGCCTTTGTGAGCTTTGGGCTGGAGCGTTTCGTGCCCGGCCTGTGGTTGCTGCTTTACGGCACGGGCGTGGTGACCGGGGGGACGTTTTCCGTACGGATTGTGCCCTTGATGGGCATTTGCTTCCAGGTGCTGGGAGCCGTGGCGCTATTCGCGCCGGCGTCCTACGGCAATCTGCTGATGGGGGCGGGGTTTGGCCTGGTGCATATCGCCTTCGGCGTGGTGATTGCGCGCCGGCATGGTGGGTAAAAGTAAGAGGAGAAGACGATGGGCGCTTTGAAGAAACAGATATTGGCGCGGCCCGAGGGGGCATCGGAGACGGCGGCCCGGTCGGCGCCCGATCTAGACAGGGTGATTCACGAGCGCGTTCGTTTGGGGATCTTGAGCGCGCTAGCGGCGAACACGACGATGACGTTTAGCGAACTGAAGGCGCTGCTTGAAATCACGGACGGGAACTTGAGCGTGCATGCGCGGAAGCTCGAAGATGCCGGGTACGTGGTGTGCCACAAGTCCTTCGAGAATCGCTTGCCGCGCTCGGAGTATCGACTGACGCCGCCCGGCAAGGAAGCCTTTGAACGCTATCTGGCGCACATGGAAGCCATTGTCGACGCCATGAAGACATCGTTGCGTAAGTAGACCGATGCACGTCGCGATTATCTTGGACGGGAATGGCCGTTGGGCGCGGGAGCGGCATCGGCCGCGGTTGATGGGGCATCGGGCGGGGGCGCAAGCGGTGCGGCGGACGGTGACGGCGGCGCCCTCGTTGGGGATCCGCACTCTTTCGCTCTACGCATTCTCGGCGGACAACTGGAAACGTCCGGCGGCCGAAGTGGCGGGCTTGATGGTTCTGTTGGCGGAGTTTATCGGGCGCGAGACGGAGACCTTGGCGGCGGAAGGCGTGCGAGTGAAGTTTATTGGGCGGCGGGACCGGCTGTCGCCGGCATTGGTGGCGGCCTTAGCCGGGGCGGAGGCGGCGACCGCGGACGGGGGGCGGCTGGAACTGCGGATTGCCGTCGATTACTCGGGGCGGGAGGCGATTGCCCGGGGCGAGGTGGGGCCGGATGTCGATCTGCTGATTCGTACCGGGGGCGAGCAGCGCTTGAGTGACTTTCTGCTGTGGGAGAGCGCTTATGCGGAACTGCTGTTTGTACCGCAGTATTGGCCGGATTTTTCGCGGGAAGATCTGGCGGCGGCGGTGGGAGAGTTCGCGCGGCGGGACCGACGCTTTGGGGCCCTGACGGCCTAGGTGAAGTGCTTGGGAAGAACGCCGATCAGCAGTTGATGGGCGAGCATCGGGTGAGCGAAGAGGTAGCCTTGGCCGAAGCCGCAGCCGAGCGACTTCATGAGCGTGACCTGGGCCTCTTCTTCCAGGCCCTCGGCAACCACTTCCATGCCCAGTGCGTCGGCCAAATGGATGACGGCGCGGCCGATTTCCGGGTTGGTGCCCGGGGCGCCGAGGCGGGTGATGAAGGTCCGGTCGAGCTTGAGGGTGTCGAAGGGGAACCGATGTAAGTAGTCGAGGGAGGCGTAGCCGGTGCCGAAGTCGTCGATGCCCAGACGAACCGAACGGCCCTTTAGTTTTTCGAGCGTATCGCACATCTCTTTGCGCTGATTCATGAGCGCCGACTCGGTGATTTCCAGCTTCAACTGCTGGGGCGCCATGCCGGTTTCGCGAAGCGTTTCGCTGACGACTTTGTCGAGGTCGTCGAGCGAGAACTGCTTTTCGGAGACGTTGACGTGGAGCGAGAGGCGGGAGGCGCGGGGGAAGAACTGGTGAATCTGGCGCATTTGGAGGCAGGCTTCGCGCAGCACCCAGCGGCCGATTTCAACGATGAGGCCGGTCTCTTCGGCGACGCGGATTACCTCTTCGAGGCGGCAAGTGCCGAGGCCGAAGGTAGGCCAGCGGAGGAGGGCTTCAAGGCCGATGATCTTGCGGTTGGCCAACTCGACGATGGGCTGGTAGGCGACGCGAAACTCTTGTTGCTCAAGGGCACGGCGCAGGGCGTTTTCAAAGTGGAGGCGATAGACCACCTGGACGCGCATGTCGTCGCCGAAGATCTCCCAGCGGTTGCGGCCGTAGTTCTTGGCGCGGTCGAGCGCGGTGTCGGCGTCGCGGAGCAGGTCTTGCGGGGTGCGGTGAGAGACGGCGTAGGTGGCGATGCCGACACTGGCGGTGATGTTATATTCCTGGCCGTTGGCGGTGAAGGGCGTGGCGAATTCACGGACGACTCGCTCGGCGACCCGGATGGCTTCGCTGGGGGTGCGCAGGCCTTCGAGCAGGACGGCGAAGCGGTCAGCGCCGAGGCGGGCAAGAGTGATGGCTTGTCCGCCGGCCAACTGCGGGTTGGTAAGCCAAGCGGCGGTTTGCCGGGCTAGCGACGTCTCGAGCCGCGACGCGACCGCGGCAATGAGCGCGGATCCGGTGGCTTCGTCGTGTCCGGTGAAGTGATCGAGGTCAAAGAGGACCACGCCCATCGGCCCCGCTTCGCCGCAACGGGTGCGTTCGAGGAGCGAGGCGAGGCGATCGAGGAGGTAGGGACGGGTGGGCAGGCCGGTGAGAGGGTCGCGGGTGTGGGAGGAGGTGAGGTCAGTCAGCGAACCCGTGATGCGCGTGGCGCGGCCGCCCGGGTCACGCTGAGCGCGGGCGCGAGCCTGAACGAGGCGCAGTTCGCCGTTGAGGCGAACGACGTGGAAGCGGGCCAGTAGCTCGGGAGTTTCACCCTGGCGATGGGCGGCGATGGCCGCTTCGAGGGCCGGACGGTCGTCGGGCGCGACGCGGGCGAACAGATCCTGGGAAGTGTAGAAGACGCTGCAGGCGGCGAGGCCGATCAGATCGCCCCAGCGTTCGGAGAGATAGGTACGGTCGGAGGCGAGGTCCCAGTCCCAAACGACGTCGGACCAGCCGACGTCGGAGTGGCCGGGAAGGGTGAGCGAATCCTCCTGGCCGGCACGAATGGCGGCCAGTTCCGCTGCGCGACGGTCGAGTTGGGCCCGGATGCGGCCCAGGGCGACGGGGTAGTCGATGGGGCGGGCAATGTAGTCGTTGGCGCCGGCGTCCAGGGCTTCGGCAAGCTTCTGGGTGCCGTCGGTAAGGTAAATCACCGGGAGGATGGCGGCCGAGTGCTTGGTCCGGATTTGTTTGAGGGTTTGAAGGTCGGCCAGAGCGCGGTCGAGCACGATGAGCGCGAACGAGGTGGTGTTGAGTTGCTCCAGCACCTGCTTGCCGGCGCTGGCGGAACTGACCTGGTAGCCGGAGTTGCGCAGACGATTGGAGATGGAGTCTCGAGCCTCGGGCTCGGGGTCCACCACCAACAAATGTTCCAAAATGGCCTGCGCTTCGCTCAATATTTTTCCCTTAGGCTTTATCGGCAGAGAAAGGGGCTGTCTATAGGGTTCCCTACTGAGGGAGCGCGTTGGGTGCGGCTACTTGGTCATGTCGCGGTGGGTGACTTTGACGTGGTAGCCGGCGCCGGCCAGAAACTTGCGGACTTCGTCGGCCATCATGACGGAGCGGTGGTGGCCGCCGGTGCAGCCGATGGAGATGGTGAGGTAGCTTTTGCCCTCCCGGATGTAATGGGGTAGCAGGTAAACCAGCAGGTCGCCGATGCGCTTAATGAATTCGTTAGTCTGCTCGAAGGAGCGGATAAAAGCGGCGACCTTGGGGTGGCGGCCGGTGAGCTTCTTCATCTCCGGGATGTAGTTGGGGTTGGGGAGGAAGCGGACGTCGAAGACCAGGTCCGAGTCGAGCGGGACGCCGTGGCGGAAGCCGAAGCTGTTGACGTAGATCATGAGCTTGCCCTCGGTGGATTCGCCGCGGAAGGTCTCTTCGATGGACTGACGGAGTTCGTGGACGTTGAACTTCGAGGTGTCGATGACATGGTCAGCCAGGGCGCGGATGGGGGCGAGGCTTTTGCGTTCCTCGGCGATGCTGCGGAGGACCGTACGGCCCGAGCCGAGCGGATGGGGGCGGCGGGTTTCGCTGAAGCGGCGCAGAATGGCGTCGTCCTCGGCTTCGAGGAAGACGAGCCGGGCGGCCAGTTGATTGCGGAGTTTCTTGAACAGGGCGGGGAAGCGGGTGAGATTACTGCCCTCGCGAATGTCGATGACGAGGGCGGCGGAGCGGATGTTGGGCGAATCGAGGGCGAGTTCGGCGAACTTGGGAATCAGGTCGATGGGGAGGTTATCGACGCAGTAGAATCCGAGGTCCTCGAAGACCTTAAGGGCGGTGCCTTTGCCGGACCCGCTTAGCCCCGTAATGACGACGAGCTCCGGACGGGGCTTCTTGGCGGCGGGTGGGCGGCGGGCCGGCTTCATTGGACGTTGGGTTCGACGAGGTCGAAGTTGCCGTCCGGGCGGCGGACGAGAACGCTAAAGCCGCCGTTTTCGGTGTCTTCGAAAACGAAGTAGTTGTCGCGCTTACCGACTTCGAGGACGGCCTCTTCGGCGAGCATGGGCTTGGGGGCTTCGCCATACCGGACGCGGTAGATGCGGGGCTTGGTGGGCTTGGCCTTGGTTTTGGCCTTGCCGTTCGGGACTTCGACCGGTTCGATCACGGGCTTGACCTTGATGGAAGGCTCAAAGTGCTTGGAGTCGATCCATTTTTGGCGCAACTTCATGGCCTGGTGCTCGAGCTTGTCGAGGGCGTCGTTTAAGGCGCGGAACTTATCGGAGTGGGTGGCCATGCCGATCAGGTCGTGCCCGTAGTAGTGCAGCGTAATTTCGGCCTTTGACAAGTGCCGTTGCTGACTCAGGATGAAGTGGGCCTTCTTCTCCGTCGACTTACCGTCGACCATCTTCCCGTCGATCAGCTTGCCAAGCTTGGTAAGCCGTACGGTGAGGCGGTCACTTTGTTCTTTACTGAGGTCGTGGGGTTTACCGGTGTAGGCGATTTGCATGGAGTTAGTGGCGGACGCGGCGTTGGTGGGTGGAAGGGATCTTCAAGTCTTCGCGATACTTGGCGACCGTGCGCCGGGTAACTTGAATGCCTTCCGACTGCAGCCGCGCCGTAATTTGATCGTCGGTAAGGGGGTTAGAAGAATCCTCCTCGTCGATCATCTTTTTTACCTTCCGTTTGAGTAATACGAGGGGAGTCCCGCTGCCGGAGGGGCCTTGGACGGCTTCCGAGAAGAAGTAACGTAACTCGTGGACGCCTTGGGGCGTGTGGGCGTACTTACTGGCCACCGCGCGGCTGACCGTGGAGGGATGGACGCCAATTTCTTCGGCGACATCCTTAATCATCATGGGCTTCAAATGCTCGAGCCCGTGTTCCAGAAATTCCTGCTGTCGGCCAACGATGGCCTGGCAGACTTTGAGGATGGTTTGTTTGCGCTGTTCAATATTTTTGAGTAACATGAGCGCCGAGGTAAAGCGCTCTTTGACATAGTTACGGACCTCTTTGCTGGGCTCAGAGTCTTTCTCAATCATGTGGCGGTATTGGGTATTGAGGCGTAACTGGGGCAGGTCCTCGTCGTTCATCTCGATGACCCAATCTTCGCCGTCCTTGACGATGTAGACGTCGGGCTCCACCGAA
>Ga0105044_10012649_pt1 | contig 11474 bp, 11 predicted proteins | sample MAT01_FD_78092 | JGI IMG/M metagenome (GOLD analysis project Ga0105044, IMG submission 78092) | Freshwater microbial communities from Lake Fryxell liftoff mats and glacier meltwater in Antarctica - MAT-01 | ecosystem: Environmental > Aquatic > Freshwater > Ice > Liftoff microbial mat | place...
CGCGCTGAGAAGCCTGCCTGCCCGAAATGCGGCTCAAAGAAAATGGAGAAACTGATGAGCGCCGCAGCTGGCCGAGTTTCTTCCGGAAGTGCGCTGCAAATGGCTTCATCCTGCCCCCCGCCTGAAGCTGGCCCATGCAGTCCTCACTGCTGCCGTCTGCCGATGGGTTAGTCTGCTACGAGTCAGGTTTACGGGCAGAATGTCGCTTGCCGAAAGGCGCTTGATTTATAAAGTCGCAGGCACTTTCCAGGTGCCGCAGCCGTTGGCATCGGTCGAAATAGCGGACGGCACACGGCGTGTGCCTGCTACATTGAAGGCAGAATCAAGCGCCATTACCCCGCTAGCCACCAGAGACTGTTACTGCAGAATCCACTCCCACCATCATCACAAACGATCCGATCTTACTCCCATGAATCACCTCACTGTTCCCGATTCAACCGACGCAGCATCGTGCGAGACCTTTGAGCACCTGGCCGCATCACGTCGTGGCTGGATTGAACAGGTTCTGCGGGTCTGGTGTCAACAGGCGTTACTGAAGGACCTGCGAAAGGCCGAATTGGAATGGTTCGACATCGCCGGGCGAGCTGACACGAACGCCACTCTCTGGACATGGGCCTGGGAGCGATTTCCGGCGATCGTGCATCCAGATCTGCCCGGCGTACACGAAACTCATCTGATGGACGTAGTCCTGCACGATGGCTCAACGATCAGCGGTTACCCCGACGCCCGCCAAAGCCTGCGCGGAATGCTGGTGCTTGTCGGGACCGATGTCGATGGTTCAATGATGACGTACGGTGCCGTTTCAATTGACCAGATTGCCAACGTGCGCCAGGCAGACCAATAGCTCGCGTCCAGGCTTCAGCTACGCTTACTTTTCAATACATGTCGCAGGTGTGTCGAGTCCTGGGTGGTATGTCCTGGCGATTGTTGCAGGATGGACATTCATGTCCGTCGCGTGGCTGTGAAACACTGTCGCAGCGAACGACATTTTCGCCTTTACGACCGTGCCTTGCGAATATCTCGGACACGAATGTCCAAGGTACGGGAATCGTCTGACGACCTCCCGACGTGCTCCACCTCACTCATCATCCACGGAATGAATTATTTCGCAGGTGTCGCGAGTTCTGGATCTTTCAAGGCATCTTCCAGATAGTAAAGGCTCGACGGGATCAGAATTTCTGCCGGAGGTTTCTCACCATCGAAGTAGTTGACGATCATTTCGATCGTGGTCCGGCCCATTTTGTCCGGAAATTGAATCGGATCGCACACGATTTTTCCAGCCAGAATTGCCTGCTTGCCTTCGAGAGTTCCGTCGAAGCCGATGATGCGAACCTGATCGGCCTTGCCCGCAGCTTCCAGCGCCACACGCGCTCCAATGGCCGACAGATCATTGATTGCGAAAATGGCCGCCAGATCCGAGTGTGATTCGATGGCATCTTTGGCTGCTGCAAAGCCCGCTTCACGAGCCCCCTGGCCGTTGAGCGTTGTGGAGATCTCGATCTTTGCGATACCGTCTTTGGCATTGTGGGCATCGATCACTTCGGCGAACCCTTTCACACGCAACTGGCACGATTCCACGTCCGGATAATGCAGCACTGCAACCTTGCCGCCGGATTCACCGATGAGCTTGACCATCGCTTCACCCGCCAGCCGTCCGCCCTGATAGTTATCGGTCGCGATATGACATTCGACACGTCCATCGGTGCCGTCGTATTTGATATCGTTCGTAAAAACCGGAATTCCGGCGTCGTTGGCTTTGCGAATGGCTGTGCCGATTGCCCTGGAATCGCAAGGGTTCAGCACGATGGCCGACACCCCTTTGACGATAAAATCTTCGATCTGCGCTGTCTGCCGATTGACGTCCTGATCAGCGGAGACAACCACAACTTCGTATCCGTGCTTCTTTGCTTCTTCGGTCATCGTATCGGCAATAATCTTGAAAAATGGATTGGTCAGTGTCAGGGTTGAAAATCCAATTGTGCCTTGCTTTAGCACGGTAGCCGCAGGCTTCTCCTTGATGGTGCCGGATGACGTGCGGGTGCCCGGACTGTCCGAGCAGCCCATCAGGGGTGCCAGCAACAGGAAAACCACGGTGACTTGAAGTCGAAAAAGCATGGGGAAATCTCCGGTGGTGGAATTGAAATGCAACCTGCGGACGGGAGTTACGCGTTTGAGCACATATTTCGCACGTTATAGTCCGCGCGGGTCTGATTGAGACGTTCTGTTCCAGGGTTGCGAAAAAAAGTTTAACCAATGGTGAGCGTGTTGTCGCTTCCTTCTCAACCACGAGCGATGGGAAGCGGAGTGGATTTCACACTTGACCCATGCTATCACTCGTTGCGAACATCCCGTGCTCAACCGACCGCACAAAATTTACGATGCTCCTGCCTCGAAAGTCCCCAATCATGGCTCAAGCCCGTCTCCAGGGTATATTCACGCCCAACCTGATCCCTTACACAGCCGACGGCGGGATCAATGAGCCTGAACTGCGAAAATACGTCGACTGGCTCATCGACCGCGGTGTGCATGGTCTGTATCCGAACGGATCGACCGGGGAGTTTACGCGTTTCACTCCGGAAGAACGCCGGCGCATCGTTGCGATTCTGGCGGATCAGGTTCGCGGACGTGTGCCGATTCTGGCCGGTGCCGCTGAAGCAAATGTCAAGGAAACGATTAAGGCCTGCGAATACTATGCTTCACTGGGCATTCGAGCTGTCGCGATTGTCGCCCCGTTTTATTACAAGCTGAGCCCTGCGTCAGTTTATGCGTACTTCAAAGAAATCGGCCGCAATACGCCAATCGACGTGACACTGTACAACATTCCGATGTTCGCCAGCCCAATCGACGTTCCCACGATTCAGCGGCTCTCGGAAGAATGCGAACGCATCGTCGCGATCAAGGATTCCTCAGGAGAAATTCCGCACATGATCCGCATGATTCAGGCTGTGAAGCCCAACCGTCCTGATTTCGCATTTTTGACCGGCTGGGATGCGGCGCTGATGCCCATGCTGCTGATTGGTGCCGACGGCGGAACCAACGCCAGCTCCGGAGTTGTCCCGGAACTGACGCGCAAACTTTATGATCTCACGAAGTCCTATCAGATCGATGCGGCACGTGCGGTTCAGTATGACCTTGTGAAATTATTTGACACGATGATTTACTCCGCCGAGTTCCCGGAAGGATTTCGCGCGGCAGTTGAACTGCGTGGATTCAAGATGGGACACGGCCGACAGCCCTTGTCGGACAAACAGCAGACTGACATCGGCGCGCTCAGCCGCGAGTTGCAGTGCATGTTGTCTAACCACGGCTTCACAGATCAGCCGGTCGGCGGATGTCCGATCAGTGACGCCGGTCCGGATCCGGCACACCCGGCGGAAGTCTCGGCCATCGTGCAGCAGGTCGTGGCGGAACTTCATCGACGCGGTTTGATGTAGAAGGCCATGGTGGGCCGGCAAGCAACTTTAGGCGAGCGGAAGATTTGGAACTACCAGGCCGAACAACCGGACGCTAGCGCGTGGCGGCTGATTTTATTAGCCGCAGGGCGTTAGCCCCCGGTTTTCGACGGTAACCAGAAATCTGCCGCTCGCTTTATTCTGTAGCTGAACTCGCAGGAGTTCAGAGTCAACCAGAGAAACCCACTGAATTCCTGCGAATTCAGCGACACCGGACAGCAAAGTGCAGACCATTCGAGTGATCGATTCTCATACCGGCGGCGAACCGACACGGATCATCGTCGATGGCGGGCCGGACCTTGGCACAGGGCCACTGCGCGAACGGCTGAACATTTTTCGTGAGCGATTCGACGACATTCGCTCAGCCGTGATTAACGAGCCGCGCGGTTCTGATGTGTTGGTGGGAGGATTGTTGTGCAAGCCAACCGACTCCACCTGCGCGGCTGGCATTATTTTTTTTAACAACGCCGGCTATCTGCACATGTGTGGTCATGGCACGATCGGACTCATGGTCACGCTGCACTGGTTGAAACAGCTCGGACTGGGTTCGCATCGTATTGAAACGACGGTTGGAGTTGTCACGGCGACGCTGCTGGATGATCATCGGGTTGCTGTGCAAAACGTTTCATCGTATCGCAGCCGAAAGTCCGTTGCAGTCGAAGTGCCGGGACATGGACCGGTCACCGGCGACATTTCGTGGGGCGGCAACTGGTTCTTTCTGGTCAGTGATCACGGTCAGGATCTGCAACATGCAAAGTGGAAAGAGCTGTCTGAATTTACACTGAAGATTCGCGCCGCTCTCGCACAAACCGGCATCACGGGAGCGGATGGCGGGGAAATCGATCACATCGAACTCTTCGGCCCCCCGAATCAAGCGGATTCCGACAGCCGCAACTTTGTCATGTGCCCTGGTGGTGCCTATGATCGGTCACCGTGCGGCACGGGCACCAGCGCGAAGCTGGCGTGTCTTGCGGCAGACGGAAAGTTGGCGGCTGGTGCCGTGTGGCGTCAGGAAAGTATTGTCGGCAGCATTTTTGAAGGCAGTTGGCTGCCGGATGAGAATTCCGCTCACAAAGATGCCATCATTCCGACAATCACGGGTTCGGCATGGATCACTGGAGAATCGTCGCTGATACTGCAGGCTTCTGATCCGTTCCGCGCTGGTATTCGATCCTGAACCAAAAAGTGAAGTAGGCGTTCAGCCTTCCAGTTGAAATTATGATCGGCACCCAAGGACAAGTTTGAGTGCATCGCAGTCGCTTGGGAACGCCGAAACCGGAGACTGACGTCTCACGGCTCGCCTGGCCCAGGCGAGCGGGGGACGTGAGTCTCCTGATTGCGATTCCTGTGGTAATACCAATTTGTTTGTGAACTAGTGCTTATGACACATAAAACGCCTCATACGGTCGTCATCGGTGGTGGAGTCATTGGCGGATTCTCCGCATGGTATCTGCGACAGACCGGACGCGACGTCACGCTCATTGACAAAGGCCGATTTGGCAAAGCATGTTCGCATGGTAACTGCGGTTACGTCAGCCCCAGTCATGTGATTCCGCTGGCGCGTCCCGGTCAGATCGGCAAAGGCATCAAGGGAATGCTCAGCCGACAGACGGCATTACGGATTGAACCGAAGAAAATCCTGAGTCTGTGGCCGTGGCTGCTGAAGTTTGCCGGTCGCTGCAACGAGCGTGACATGATGCAGGCAGGGTTGGCCTGTCATCCGCTGCTGCAGTCTTCCGCCGCGCTGTATCGTGAGCTGATTGAAACGCACAGGATGCAGGTCGAATGGCGCACGGATGGCCTGTTGTTTGTCTATCGAGACCAGCACGAATTTGATGCGTATGAAAAGACCGACGAATGGCTGCGTAAACATTTTCAAATGTCCGCTGAACCACTGGGCGGTGCTGCTCTGACAAATCTTGAGCCAGCTCTGAAGCCCGGTCTGGCCGGTGCATGGTTGTATCACTGCGATGCCCATCTGCGCCCGGACAAGCTCATGCTGGAACTGCGACGATTGCTCGACGAAAGCGGCGTGCGCGTCATCGAAAACTGCGAAATGAAGGGACTGAAGAGTTCGGGCCATACGGCCACGTCGGTGGAAACCAGCCATGCGGAACTGGAAGCCGATGAAGTGCTTGTCGCAACGGGTTCATGGACGCCGCTGCTGAAAGAATCACTGGGCGTCAAGCTGCCGATTCAGCCAGGTAAGGGCTATTCGATCACGATGGCGCGACCAAAAATCTGTCCAAAGTATCCGATGATTCTGGAAGAGTGTCATGTTGCCATCACGCCGTTTGACAAAGGCTATCGTGTCGGAAGCACTATGGAATTCGCAGGCTACGACACAACGCTGAATCAGCAGCGTCTGAACTATCTGCGATCCGGAGCGGCCGAGTATCTGATTGAGCCAACCGCTGATCCTGTCGAAGAAGAATGGTACGGCTGGCGTCCGATGACGACCGACGGAATTCCATTCATCGACCGATCACCTCGATTCAAAAACGTCTGGGTTGCCGCTGGTCACAGCATGTTGGGCATCTCGATGGGCACCGGCACCGGCAAGCTGGTGGCAGAGATGATCAGCGGTCAGAAGCCACACGTCGATCTGAATGCGTATCGCATTCAGCGATAGGCTTCCAGCTGATCGATGAATTCCGGCGACAATCCGGCTTGCAGACGGGCTTCGCGCTGGAACAGATCTCCGCGGGCTTTGGATGGGTGGATCGGCCAGTGCAGCGCGCCGGTCCATGCATCCCAGTCGGAAACGCCTGCCGGTTTCAATTGTCGCAGCCAGTTCAGGCCGAATTCGACATGACGAATTTCGTCCTTATGAATGGCCCGCATGACCGCGGCACTGCGGCGATCACCGGCAGCGCGAAAGTACTGTTCAAATTCCGCTGTATGATCAAGATTTGCACCTTCGAATACCAGCGGAAGGCCAGCGACGTATTCCAGCGTCGTATTGTAATCCTGAGCCTTTTTCCAGATCCATCCGTTGACCGGATAGTCGCCGAAACGGATTCCGAGTTCTTCACAGCGCTGAACATGCATTCGCGTATGACGCTGCTCATCGAACATCACCTGCGCGAGTCCCGTGCGAAAATCTGCCGGAGAATCTGGAAATGCCAGCAGCACCATCGCCATGACTTCCAGAGCCTGTAATTCATGATTGGCCATGACATGATGTGCGATGGCACGCTTTCTGACATCCTTCAGGGATTCCGCCTTTGGCATTGCGGGTGCCCGCTTGCGCTCGGCAAACTGCAGATTCGAGGGCCGCGTTGGTTTGGTCACTCGAACCGCAGCGCCAGGCGCAGTATCGGTCAGAGATTCTGTGATCCGCGCGACCTTGAGGCTCAGTTCATCTGAGTACAGGACTTGTTCAGCGAATGCGCGAAATTCCATGACTCGTTGTCCGTTCAGTTGGTCCGCGCTGTCAGAATGGCAAGGCAGGCCGCGGCAGCAGTGGCGACATTGAGTGACGGGATCGGGCCCAGTGCAGGCAGTGAGGCCAGCTGGTCGCATCGTTCGCGCGTCAGTCGCCGCAGACCAGAGCCTTCATTGCCCAGGACCAGCATCCAGTTGCGATCACGTTGCACGGCGTGAATTGTCGAGTCGGCTCGTTCACAGGTTCCCAGAACCCAGATCTGATTCTGCTGAGCTTTCTCCATCGCCTGCACCAGATTTGCAATGACAGCGAACGGAACGTGTTCGGCACCTCCGGCAGACACGTCACAGACAGTCGCATTGACTGAAGCACTGCGATCTTTCGTGAGCACGATACCGCGGACTCCGAAGAATCCCGCGAGGCGAAAAATGGCGCCAAGATTCTGTGGATCCTGCACCTGATCGAGCGCAAGCCACAATCCCGTGGATGCCTCATCGGTATTCCAGAGGAATTCCAGGGGAATCGGCGACGGTGGTTCGACAGTCGCGGATCCAGCTCCTGTGCGTTCTGTTTCGCGTCCGCCTTTCTGGCCGCCTTTTTGGCCGCCTTTTTGGCCGCCTTTCTGGCCTCGATGATCACGCTGCTCCGGTGCGCCGACGTGAACCGGAACGCCGTTCTCCTGTGCGAGCTTTACCACAGAATCCCACGGTTCGCCAGGGTTCTCAGCATGGACGTGGACGAGTTTCACAGCTTTCGGTCGCATTTCGAGCGCGGCTTTAATACTGTGGGGATTGCGGAGTTCCAGCATGAAGTGGCTTGCAGAATGTGGGCATGACGACTGTAGGTCAGGGTCACGAAGAATACCGTAAAACATTCGCGTGTGCCATGAGAACCCTTATCTGGCGGAAGATGTTCTCGATGAAGTCAGGCTTCACGAACCTGATACACCCAGGCCGTGCCGGCTGGCCGACGAAAAAAACAGACGCCCGGTCTTCTTTAGGAACCGGGCGTCTCAGGATTACCAACGCGAGCTTGAATTCTCGTCAGTCCTTGATCACGACAAACCGTGACGCCTCACCGACTCGCACCAGCAGCAGGACCCCGTCTTTCAGGGAGTTGTCCTTCAACGCTGCAGAGAAATCGGCGAGCGACTTGACTGCTGTCTGACCGACTTTGCTGATGACCATGCCATCTTTCAGACCGGCGGTGTCTGCGGGACTGCCAGCCCTGACTCCGGTAATCACGAGCCCGGTGACGTTTTCCATGCCGAGCTGTGTTGCGACATCATCGGTCAGTTCAGTCAGCTGCAGCCCAAGATTGTTCAACTCAGGCGGAGACGAAGTTTCAGTTCTTACCGGTTCCGCAACTGACAGGTTTGTCGGCATTGCTTCAACTCGTACATCGACCGTCATTGTTTTTCCATCTCGAATGACAACAACCTTGTGAGCCTCGTTCAGTGACGCTCGCTCAACACGCCCCTGCAGATCGCCTGGTCTGCTGATCGCTATCCCGTCGAATTCCAGCACCACGTCGCCACTCTGCAAACCCGCCTTGGCTGCCGGACTTCCCGGACGTACGTCTGTCACCACAGCTCCTTTGACCGTATTCAGGCCGAACTGTTTCGACAGAGTGTCGTCGATCGATTGAATTCCAACTCCAAGAAATGCTCGCTGAACAGTTCCGTGCGCCATCAGTTCATCGCCTACCCAGCGGGCAAGATTGACAGGAACCGCGAATCCGATTCCCTGATAGCCGCCACTTGTACTCGAAATGGCGGTATTGATACCGACCACTTCGCCATCCAGATTCACCAGTGGGCCACCGCTGTTGCCGGGGTTGATGGCTGCATCCGTCTGCAGAAACTCTTCCCGTGCCGTGATCCCGATGCCGCGTGACTTGGCACTGATGATGCCTGCGGTCACGGTTGCATCGAGCCCGAAAGGTGCTCCGACTGCAAGCACCCAGTCCCCGATATCGATTTTGTCACTGTTGCCAATGGAAGCGACCGGCAGACTGGTTGGACTGTTAATCTTGACAACGGCAATATCGGACTTTGGATCAGTCTTCCATTCTGTCGCGGCAAATTCACGCCCGTCGTGAAGTTTGATCAGCAGCTTGTCAGCTCCGTTGACGACGTGGTTGTTCGTCAGAATGATGCCTGATGCATCAACGATGACACCCGATCCCATTCCAATTCGCTGCTGGCCACTCGGGGCGTCTGAATTCCCTTCGGGAATGTTCTCAAAAAATCGCTTAAAGAGTGGATTGTCTCTGAGTTCTTCAGGCAGTTGCCCATGTTGAGCACTGTCACTCCCTTGACTCTTCGTTGCCGTTGACTGAATTGTCACGACCGAAGGCATGACTTTTTCTGACGCACTGCGAAAGGCACTGGAGAGTGACTTCGCATAGTTGTGCGATGCGACATGTTCTGCTGAGTCCTTGCCGCCAGCGTTACTATCTGTCCAGTTTATTGTGGATCCAGATGTCGCGGGTGACGTTCCGGCGGTAAAGGCACTGGATGCAACGCCGATGGCTGACAGCACAAGTCCCGCTGCCATCCCTTTGAATGATGTGAGTTTCATGCTGAGTCTCCCTGTTCCGCAAAAATCCAGTCTGTCGAACCGCTCAGCGATAGCCGAACAACAAGGTCCACTGACTGATGCCGAACCGGAGTGATGAAAAGCACTTCGCGTGCCGCGGCGACGAATTTGATTTCGCGTGCTTTTCGCCTGACCGATGGGATCGGGTTGCCGATTCATGCGTGGGGCTGATTGCCTCACGGGGCAGAATGCCTCTCCTGTTGAAGGATCGGGCGGAGAATAGTTGCCCACTTTGCACTCAAAGAGCGTCCCGGCTTCAAGGTGCTGCGGGCTACGATTTCTCGACAATTGTACTCGGTTCCTGAAGCAGAACTTCTGCGGGAATGCCTAACCCGGTCGAGAGATTTCGAATCATCGTCTTGCTGAGTTCGCATTGTCCGGACAAGACGTCTGACACTCTTGATAAAGTGCCGATATACGGAACAAGGTCTTCGGCTGTCAGTCCCTGTTGCTCCATGCGGAATTTGATTGCATCCACAGGGTTCGGAAGATCCAAGGGGTAATACTGTTCTTCGTACATGATGATGAGCGCAGTCAGCAACTCCGCCTCGTCGCCGTCGGGCGTTCCTGGTTCTGCTTCGAAAATCACTTCAAGTCGAGCCAACGATGCCTGGTATTCTTCTTCGGTCTTTATTACTTTCGGCGTCATCAGATGGTCTCCCCATTAATCTTATTGTACTCGGCGTGTGTCCCGATAAAACGGATAAACAGTCGCCCGGTATTGTAATGGATATGAACAATCAGTCGGTAGTTGTTGCCTCTGATATTGAACACGACTCTGTTGCCGGGCAGGACGTCGGCACTTCGAAAGCGGGCTCTGACATCGTCGAATGACGTCCAGGTTGCCGTCCTGGCTTCACGAAAACAAAACTTGAGGGCAGACTCAGCGTCAGCGTGGTCCTGCCAGAATTCGCGCAGTGTTTTGACAGATACGATGTGCATGGTTCCAGAGCCACAAAGCCAGATGATAACATATCAATTTCGACTGCGGGAGAAAGAGGAGATTGGCCATCAGCCCTGAGAACCTTCATCCTGCTTCAGGCGACGGTACAATGTCTTGCGATCAACGCCGAGGATGCGAGCGGCTTCCGTACGGTTTCCCTGAACACTCTTCAGAACGCGCTGGATGTACTGCTGTTCGACGGCTTCCAGCGTCTGCAACTCAGCGGGATTCGTCGTATCAATGCGGAATGTGGCCTGTCGATAGTCCCGAATCTTCTCGGGCAGGTCATCGACGATCAGCTTTTCGAATTCCGTCAGCGCCACTGCTCGTTCAAGCACATTCCGTAATTCACGCACATTGCCAGGCCAGTCGTAATTCAGGAATCGTTCTGCAACCGATGGCTGGAAGTCGGTGACATTCTTGCCCATCTGGCGCGCACACACCTGCAACAGCGAGCGCGCGATCAGGAGGACATCGTTTCCGCGTGAACGCAGCGGAGGCAGATCCAACTGAATGACATTGATGCGAAAATAGAAGTCTTCGCGATAGCGTCCCTCTTCGATGGCGACATCCAGATCCCGGTTCGTTGCCGTCAGAATTCGGGCATCAAAGGCGATCTCTTTATCGCTGCCAACCGGACGCACAGTCCGCTGCTCCATCGCCCGCAACAGCTTGGCCTGCAGACTCAGCGGGAAATCACCGATTTCGTCCAGGAACAGTGTGCCCCCCTGCGCCTGTTGGAACAGTCCCTTTCGCTCAGCCTTCGCATCTGTGAAGGCACCTTTGGCGTGGCCGAACAATTCACTCTCCAGAAGATTTTCAGGGATCGCAGCGCAGTTGATCCCGATGAACGGTCCGTCTTTTCGATCGCTGTGACAATGAATGGCTTGCGCAACAAGCTCCTTGCCCGTGCCACTCTCGCCGGTAATGAGGACATTCGCAGTGGTCGGAGCAATTTTTCGGATTTGATCGAAGAGTTTCTGCATCACAGGACTCGATCCGATGAGTCCTTCAAAACGATCCGCCGGTTCCGGCTTGTTGCTGAGGCGACGTACTTCTTCCTGCAGATTGTGGTGGCGGACGGCTCGATC
>Ga0105044_10012654_pt1 | contig 11471 bp, 8 predicted proteins | sample MAT01_FD_78092 | JGI IMG/M metagenome (GOLD analysis project Ga0105044, IMG submission 78092) | Freshwater microbial communities from Lake Fryxell liftoff mats and glacier meltwater in Antarctica - MAT-01 | ecosystem: Environmental > Aquatic > Freshwater > Ice > Liftoff microbial mat | place...
CGTCGTCGCGCCTCCTCGAGGCGTTGCCGAGCCTGTGCCACGACAATCTGCCGGCGTCTCAGCAACAGCCAGCGGCGTATCAAACTCGACAGCAACAAAAGACCGATCAGCGTGATGAACGTCGTATGCATCAACATCGTTAAACGTGTGGCCGTGTAGTGGTAGCCCATCAGGCTCATAGTCATCAGAGCCAACGGGCTAGCTGCCAAGCCGGTGTACCAGAAATACTTGAGCCGATCGATCCAGCCGTTCGCATTGCGACTTAAGAAATCGCTAAAAACCCCTTTGCTTGGATGCAACAGGACGAGCAAGTAGAGAAAACACAGGGACATCAAAATACTGTAGATCAATCTTCCCAAGGAATTCTCCCAACGGGCTTCGCCGAACTGGGACACGATTCCGACCACGGTCACCGCGGGGATCGCCAGATCGATAAACCAACGGAGATTCTTGCGAAGCAATTGCGTGGAATGAACGGGCCACTGAAAATGATTCTCGGCCAACCCGCCAGCGCGGCTGATCTGTCGGATCATCTCCAGCGGAAAGAAGTACCGAGCGCTAACCATCAACCCCATCGCGATCGCCTCCACGAATCTGTTTCCGTCCGAGGTACTCATCAATCGCCATCCGAGAATGATGTGAAGCAGTGCAAGTGGTGAACTCAGCAAGAGACAATCCAGTACGACTTTGGCCGTCGGCAAGAATGAGGTGCAATTGGCTTTAGATGCGATCGCGCCTTGCAATTGAATATGCTTCTTGCATCGTTTCACACTGAGTAGAAGGGCCAAGTAGCTCAGGAATCCGAACCCATAGGCCCACGGATGCAACTGCAGATCCGACCAAAGCTGGGCTGGAATGATGCGCCAGTTTTCAAGGTCAAAGAGCCATTTGAGCGACGGCCAAAGTTGACGGAAATCCGTTTTATTGATCGGCTCGCTGGAGCGAATCCAAAGCACATGTTCGTCGATGAACGTACGGAAACGCTTGATCTCCTCGATAGTCTCATGGTTTTTGTCCGCCAATCTAATTAGGTTGTCGGAGTAGCTACTTGCATCGAGACGAAATTCGCTGATCAGTTTACTCTCCAGCGTTTCGAGCATCCGCTTTTGTTCGTACGCCGGAGCATTGGCAAAGACCTCGACCACATTGTCGCTAAGAGAGATTTGTTGCGGTGCATCGGTCGTCACGACCGACGACGCCTTCCAATCATCGAGCTCTAAAATCAGCCAATCGGTGGATACGACGCGTGCCCGGTAGTCCCTTAGTTTAAGACTGAGTTGAACGATATCGGGCAGCTCATTGCGTTGCTTGCGGAGCATAAGCCCGACCCAGCTATTGAAACTAGCCACATGCCGGGAGTCGTCTGTTTTCTTGGGTTTGATCCGGTCCGACATGAGTGTGAATCGATTGGTCCAGAGCTTCAACTCGCTGGTCGCCGAGTCGAGATCCGCGCGGAGCGAAGCGTTGTCCTTGGCCAATTGCAGCCAATCCTCGGCCCGTTTCACCAATTGCTCAGCCCGCCATTTCAGGTCCGGTGCAGCGCGAGCAATGAGCCCTTGGGCAAGGTTTTTTTGTTTAGCGATGAGACTCTCTCTCCGCTTATTGAGCTCATCGGAAACCTCTTTCAATTTTGCCTGTTGAAATTTCTCTTCGGTAATCAGAACTTCTTTTCGAATGGGGAGAAGCTCCAATTCTGCATCGTAGGTGCGTTGTTCTTGATCGAGTCGACGCACTCGTTCGTTGAGAGCCATGAGCTTGGACCGAAGCAAAAGAGTGTTGGCTTCGCGAATGCGAGGGTCGACGCCATCGACCGCGGGTAAAGCTAGCTGCTCATTGATTTTGAGGATGGACGATTTATCCTCTGCGGTAAGCAACGGCAGTTCTTTCCGACGTGATTCGCGTGTGCTGATGGCTGTTTCTACTCGAATTCGGCCGTCGGTCGCGGCTTGTGCCATCGCTTGTACTTCGATTTGAAACGACCGAAGGGTTTCAATAGGCGAGGCTCGAAGCATCTCGTCAGAAAAGACAACGCGTGGCCTCGGGTTTTCTTTTCGTTTCTTGGCGTCTGCCGTGGCGACCGGAGCCGCTTCGTAAGCGATGATGAATTCCTTGGTGACTTTCTCGCTTTCGGCCCGACTCTTCAGCTCGGCCAAGATGGCTTCGTAGGTCGCGATTAAATCCTTTTTTAGGGTCGCTTCCAATTCTGGAGCCGCTTGTAGTTGCTGCAGATAGGTCGCGACCGCCTCTGGTGTAATCGAAACGACATCGCTGACAGGCTGCGCGACTTGAGGAGCTGGAGCGACGGTAGCAGAGACACCCTGCGCTGTTCCATTCGGATTGACCCCAGCAGATGGCGGTAGCTGGCCAGACGCGGGCAAAAGACCATTGGGCTGCTGAGCTGTCCGGTAGGTAGGCTGACCATCGCTACGAAACTGCAACGGCCGGTCCTGCCCCGCTGGAACCTGTGCAGGTATCTCTTGCCTGACAGCCGGAAGCGAAGTTACCTGGGACGGAGAGTGAGGCTGGGTCGGTGGGATCAAATTGATTTGAGCCTGGAGTGCGTTCCACGGAACGCCCACCAAAACGATTGCAATCGCGAACCAAGCTGGCCATCGCGCGTTCGATGCGAGCATCCATTGGCTCCATTTTTGACATTCGCTTTTCATAGGTTGGTAGATAGGGAATTTTCGTTCAGCGATCAACAGCATTGCGGTTCGCTATCAAACAAGTCCGACTGCTAGCCTTGGACTGCCTTCCTTTTTTTTGTGGATCTGATAAACAAAGATCACTTGCTCCTTTCGCAATCAGACCTTTCATTCGGAGAACTTATTTCATGGACATGCATACTTTGACCCGCGAGTTGCAACTGGGTAATGACAGCAAGATTGTCATGCTCGTAGCCGACGGGCTGGGTGGCTTGCCCATGACTCTGGGCGGGAAGACGGAGTTAGAAACGGCCAAGACACCGAACTTGAGCGGGCTAGCCAAATTGGGCGTGCAAGGTGCCAGTATTCCAGTCAAGCCTGGAATTGCTCCCGGTAGCGGACCGGGGCATTTGGGTTTATTCGGCTACGATCCGTTGCAGTACAAAATTGGCCGAGGGGCTTTGGAGGCGACGGGGATCGGTTTTGCATTGAAGGATGGCGACGTTGCGATCCGATGCAATTTTTGTACTCTGGACGCCCAAGGTAACATATCTGATCGTAGGGCCGGTCGGATCAGCAGTGAAGAAAGTGCTCCGCTGGCTATATCGCTTCGGCAGATAAAGATCCCAGGAATTGAAATCTTCGTTGAACCGGTGAAAGAGCATCGGTTCGTGGTTGTCTTCCGAGGAGAGGGTCTGGGTGGCAACGTGGCGGACACCGATCCTCAAAAGACCGGCGTACCTCCACTCGATCCTCGCGCGAACGAACCGGGGAGCGTCAAGACCGTTCAAATAGCCAAGGAGTTTTTGGTGCAGGCCAAGAAGATCTTAGCAGGCCATCCGAAAGCTAATTTTCACACCATGCGAGGCTTTGCCAACAAACCTGCCTTGCCGTCGTACCAGGAAGTGTATGGACTCAGAGCTGCAGCCATCGCAGTTTACCCGATGTACAAAGGCTTGGCCCGGCTCGTCGGTATGGATATCGTTGGCTCTGCTCAGACACTATCTGAACAAATCGACACCCTGGAAAAGGCATGGGCGGAGTACGATTTTTTCTTTATTCACTTCAAGTACACAGACAGCACCGGCGAAGACGGTAATTTCGCTGAAAAAGTTCAGCGCATTGAGGAGCTCGACGCGATCTTGCCGCGTATCACCAAACTGAATCCAACCGTAACGATCGTTACTGGTGACCATAGCACTCCCAGCTATCTCAAGGGGCATTCGTGGCATCCCGTTCCAACCTTGCTAGTTTCGGATTGCTGCCGGCCCGATCCCCACATGACGTTTAACGAAACGACGTGCATTACCGGCGGATTGGGTCATTTCGAAGCACAGTTCTTGATGACTCTGGCAATGGCCAACGCAGGGCGACTCGGAAAATACGGTGCGTAGCGGCACCTAGGAAGGTACCCCATTGAACTATCTCGTTGCCATCCTGGTTTCCATCGCAGCTTCCATTTTTTGGATCGGCAACCTCGTTGGTTTGCCCGGCAACTGGGGGTTGGTGCTGATGGCTGCCGCGTTGGCTTACCTCGTTACCAGCGAGATTCATACCGACATTCATTCACCTGCGATGCTGTCCCTATTGGTATTGGCCATTGTCGGTGAGGCGGTCGAGTTTTTTGCAGGCGCTGCCGGAGTCAAGCAGCTGGGGGGTTCAAAAAAGGGCGGGATCTTGGCAGTTTGTGGATCGGTAATCGGCGCAGTAGTGGGGATGGTCATCGGCGTACCCGTCCCTATCATCGGTAGCTTGATTGCGGCTGTCCTGTTCGGATGCTTGGGAGCCTTTGGAGGGGCAGTCGCGGGAGAACGTTGGAGCGGCAAGGATTGGAATTTGAGCATCCGAATCGGTTGGGGAGCCCTTTGCGGTAAGCTGCTAGGGACGGCCCTCAAAGCAATCTGCGGGACAGTTATGCTCGTACTTTTACTCATCGCCGTCTGGTTTTAATCGCAGAAATCCGGTCGCAAGAGATTGACGACCGCTTGGCGAACATCCGATTGACGCATTAGGGATTCACCTACTAACATAGCTTCGACCTTGGCCTTGTGAATCTCTCGGACATCGTCTGCGGTAAAGATACCGCTTTCTGCAACTACCGTGACGTCTTCGGGAATCTGCTTTCGCAACTGGATCACGTGATCGAGTTCGACCGCAAAGGTATGTAGATCTCGATTATTAACCCCTACGAGTTTAGTTCCAGTAGCCAGTACTCGCTCCAAGTGGTCCGGCCTATACAGTTCGATAAGCGCCGTCATTCCCAGAGAATGCACAAGATCGTAGAGCTGTTTCAATTCATCCCCTTCGAGGCACTCGGCGATCAGCAAAACAGCATCCGCACCGGCAACGCGAGCCTCATAGATTTGGTATTCGTCCAAGATAAAATCCTTCCGCAGTACGGGGATTTGGACGGCATTGCGGATGGAAGTCAAATAGTCGAGTCGGCCTTGAAAAAAAGGTTCATCGGTAAGAACACTAATGGCTGCAGCTCCCCCGGATTCGTATGCTTTTGCGATCGCGACAGGATCGAACAGGGGGCGTATCGTCCCTTTCGAAGGACTAGCCTTTTTCACTTCAGCAATCAATCGGACGTACGCATGTCCGCGAAGCGCACTCAGGAAGTCTCGCACCTCAGGCCCTTGCAAAGAAGCTTCCATGAGAGACTTTAAATCGCGTCGCTTTTTAGCAAGCGCAATCTCTTCACGCTTGGATGCAACGATTCGGTCAAGTACGGTAGGCATGGTCAATCAAGCTATGCGAGGTCGGAATCGAAAATACGAACTTGTTTCCAATTGGCTTTCTGCTGAGCGATGAATTCCAAATGGCGAGGTGCTACCTGGTAGAGGTCATGCGATTCCCGGCTGTCAAAGACCACGTTGAGTGTTACGTGGTAGCCGCGGTCGTTCACCGGTCTGGCTAGATCCGGGTTCAGCGTTCCCACTGAAAAGTAAACGACCCCAGGATGCTTATCGAGGTAATGCCGGCAGGCCTGTAGCAACTCCTGGATCTTGGCCGCAGCGTCATCCTGGAGGGTAAAGTAGACCATGTGGGAAAGCTGTGGCATTCGGCTTCATTTCTTGGATAGTGAGTGTAACTTAAGCGGTTCAACTGTGCCGATTGATTGCAGGCTAATCCCGCACTTTGGAACCTATTGGAACCCATTGGAACCCATTCCTAGCAACTAGCCAATCGCTCCGTAGGGCAAATGCTAGCATCACGATTCAAAGGAATTTTCGTTGTAGTCGGAAAAACCCGCAAGTCTTAACACCTCAGTTGCCGAAAAGCCATGTGTTCGACGAGTCATCGTCTCCGACACGAGAAGGGTTTATACCGATGTCCTGCAAGCGTTTCCAACGAATTACCTGTTTATTACTACTAGCTTCGGTTGGTTCGCAAACCGGCTGTGTGGGGCTCTCCAATATGAGCTTGGGGCCATTTGGAATTCCGATTCCAATCAGTCCCTATCTTCAAGATAACGAGGAAGTTCAATTCCACGTTCATGAGCGGTACGCAAGAGTTCCCATCATGGGTCCTCTAACAGCTGGGGGTCCCGTTGCGGCGATTGATCCACCTAGCGACGACGAAGTCGTGCATGCTCTGGAAAAGGCCCGTCCGATCCGGGGTGGGGTGCCGCTCCTCTTCGAAAAACAACGCAATCGCGTTCGCATCGTGAAAGAGCCGATTGCCGACTACATCGACGATCCGCGATTCATTCCGCTGATCGGTTTCGCTCAACTGCACCACGCACATTACAAATGCACGGTCTACTTCGAAGAGCGGACAATCAACGGTTGGCCAGTACCTTACACTTTGGAGGACAAGGAGAGTGTAGAAGTTCTCTACATCGACCATAATCACTTCCACATGGTCGGCGATCCCGACACCGGAGCATCCAGCCCTTACTAGTTGCACCTTGGAATGTGACGTGTGCTTAGTGTAGAACGGCACTCCGTGCCGTTTTTCGGAGAGTCCGTCTATTCGGCTTCGTGCGTCTTGACTGGAACCATGGTGATAAACCAGCTGGGTCCGGTGATTGCCGCCACCAGCGAAGCGAGCAAAACCATGATTTGCGAATAGTTGATCATCGTTGCGTCCTCGTGAAACGCGAGCAACGCTACAAAGATCGCCATGGTAAATCCGATGCCTGTCAACAGGGTCGCTCCCACCAGATAACGCAGCGAAAAACTCTTTGAATAGTTTGGTCTTGCGAAAATTACTTCAGCGTCGTCATGTACTCGATCAAGTCGAGGAACTCGGTGGGGGCGACTGTTGATCCTAGGTTTTCAGGCATACTGCTTTGTTTCGCAACCTTGCGTTCCTCGATCTCCTCGATCTTTAGCGTTCGCGTCTTACCCTCAGGCAAGGCCAGCGTCAGCTCGGTCTTGGATTCCGCCGAAACAAATCCAGTCAGGATTTCGTCGTCGGTCGTTCGGATGATCTCAGTGAGGTACTTCGGGTCCATCTTGGCGCTCGGCTCGACGATGGACTCGATCAAGTCATGTCGGTTCAATCGGACAGCGACGGTGGTGAGTTCGGGGCCAAACGTGTAGCCCTTGCCGGAAATCTGATGGCAATTTGCGCAGACCCTTGCAAAAACAGCCTTGCCGTTATCCGCTTTGCCGCGAAGTTTCTCGAGCGCCGCATACGCATTGCTTCGCGACACTTCCTTCTTGGTTTCCGGAGCCTCCAATAGAATCTTGATATGGCGTTCGGCGGCAACCCCAGGCCCGGAAGTGGCCAGATACTTTTCGATCGCGGCGAGTCCGGCCGTGTTCTTTTGAGCCAATGCACCACTCTTGTACAGAGGCTCCCACGTTTGCTGCAAAGCGCCGATCGTGTGCTCTTGAATGTAACCCAACCACTTATCTTGTTCGGTACCAGCGATGTTGAGAACGGCGTCTACCGAAGCTTCGGTTGGCACGAAACTGAGTGCTCTCGATGCCTCAGCCCGCACGCGAGGATGCTCGTCCAGTGACGCTTTGATAAACATGTCAGTCGCGCTAGGAATCAACCGCATCATGTCCGATACGACATGGACGGCGGCCGCTCGAGCACGTGGTTCAGGACTCGCCAATACTTTAGCAATCAAATCCATATCGACGGCATGATGGATCTGCATAACCCAAAGGGCCTCAGTCAAAAGCCGCTCTCGCTCCGGATCGTTGGCCGGAAGCTTTGCGACCCAAGCCTTCACGGCCGCAATGACGGTGTCGGTCGGCCTGCCCCCCAGTTCGTTCCGAATGCGTGTCCGTGTTCTAGGTTCGTACGTTCGGAACTGTTCGAGCAACTCTGATTCACTCTTGCCGAATTGGGTGACCGGCTTTACCAATGGTCTATCCTTGGCAAAAAGTCGGTAGACACGGCCGCGAACGTGGTCGCGATTCGGATCACGCTGGGAATACTGCATGTGTCCGATCAGAGCGTTGCACCAGTCACCAAACCAGAGTGCTCCATCCGGACCGATTTGAGGATCGGCGGGACGGAAATTCTTATCGGAACTCTTGATCAAATCGTTTGGTTTGCCATCGTCCTGCATCAACCGTTCGCCGGCGAAACCAGCCTTGTCGTCGCGAACGCGGAATCGAGGCATGCCGTTCATGTTGATGACACATGCATACGTAAACTGGCCCTGCATCGAGTCCGGGAAATGCCTCGAATGGATAAACTCATTGCCTAGCGCTGGTCGCATCCCTTGATTGTCAAAAATCGCATCCAACCCTCGTCGTGGACCCACCTGATTGCCTGACAATGCGGTCGCCCAGTGCTGCTGTGCATTCGTTCCATCTCCCACGATCCCTTGTCCCCAAGGATCGAAAGTCATGCACCAGGGATTCCCGTAGCCTGGCGTTGTAAAGCGTTGGATTTCAAATGTCTTAGGATCCAAGACATACGAGCCAGCCGCTCCCGACCAACGTTTCGGTCCCCATGGGGTTTCCAGAGTTGTGCTCATCGCCACTCCCTCGAGCATATGCAGCTTTCCACCGTGAGAAAATTCGAATGCTCCGATAGTATGGTGCGTATCGTCCGTTCCCCAGCCATCCAAGATTTCGACGACTTGATCCGCTTTGTCATCCCCATCGGTATCTTTGAGCCAAATCAGTCGCGGCTGGTCCGTGACCAAGACGCCGCCGTTGAAGAACTCGAAGCCAGTTGGACAATGGAGCTTGTCATAAAACGTCTTGCATTTATCCGCTTGTCCATCCCCATCGGTATCTTCGAAAATTAGCAACCGGTCATTGGGATGCTTATCCCCGGGTCGCCATTGTGGATACGTCGGCATGCAAGAAACCCAAAGTCGTCCTTTGTTGTCAAAGTTCAGTTGCACCGGCTTTGCTAACTCAGGAAACTTGGACTCATCCGCAAAGAGCTTGATCTCTAGCCCCTCAGCCACTTGGGTTGCGGCGATGAACTCAACCGGGTTCAAGTACTTCAGCTCCGTGGGTTCCGAATACTTTTGACGAGGATCCCCGAAACGCGTTTCCGGAATAACCGGTGGATTGGTGGTAGAATCGTCAATTGTTGCCGGTGTCTTTCCAGCAGCCAAATCCCATACGAACGCATCTCGCAGAGCCGACATTTGGCGAATCTTGAGGTACTCGTTGGGAAAAGTGGCATGGTCCCACGTTCGTCGACCACCATAGACATACCAGCCGTTGAGCATGCGGTAGTCTTGCATGTGGACCCAACTTTTGTCATTGACGGCGAGCCTTATTCTTTCGAACAGATCTTTCGACTTCAGGCCGCTCTCTTTTCCGAACAAGCCTTCGTCGAGCAGCTTGCCGATGACTGCGTCCCCTTGCTCATTCGTGGCAAAGCCGGCGAGCGTGTATTGGCATTTGGGCTGTGCGTCATACTGCTGTTTAGTGCCGGAGAACAAGTCGACAAAGGGCCAGCTCCCTTCTTTGGCGACTTCAGAAACGGCACTGGAATACAAAGAGATATTCTTGTTGATGGCTTCTGCGTCAGGCAGCAGAGGGTCGTTGGAGTTTTCGAAGGCAACTGGCGAAACGAGCACGAATCGCACTTTTGAGCCTGTGTCATCGCGGGTGTAACGTTCCGAAAACTGCTGCAGGAACGAGCGGTACCCTCGTTTGAACGCATCGACCCCACTCGGACCAGCGTACGATTCGTTGTACCCGAAAAAGCAAAAGACCGTGTCTGGCGAAAAGTTATAGAGCGGATCGTCCAACAAATCGTAGTTACCTGGCCGTTGCCTATTTCCCACTTCGTCAGCCGGTCTCGCGAAGTTTCGGAAGATGACCTTTTTGTCGGCGAATCGCAGGTGAAGTCGCGTTTCGAAATGACCGTACAAATTCATCTTTTCTGCGGTCGAGTTTCCGACCAAGGCAACACGTTCTCCCTCGAAAAACTCAAGTGGCAACTTGGCAGGCCTCAAATCGGCTCGCTTGGGTCGCGGTGCCATTTGGAGAATCTCTTTACCGGGTACATCTTTGTCCGCAGCAAAGTTCGACGACGATGCAAGCACGGCGAGTTGCAAAATCGACAAGCCGACTGCAACTCGAAGAAAAGTAAATTGATGGAGAGGGCTCGTACGTGGCATGGTGGGGATCCGAAGGGAAGGACGATCCCGTTTGCAATGCGGGATCCAAGTACTTATGACGTCGCGTTGAGAAAATCCAATTAGCTTAGTTTACTCGTCCATGACATCTGTTTCGCGATTGCGAGCCAAATCTCCTACTGAGTTTTCAAACTTTTTGGTCAGCTCTTGAACCGATTCCTTGGCGGTGTCACGGTCGTCTTCGCTAATCGTTTTCTCTTTTTCCGTCGTCTCGATCGCTTTGTTCGCATCGCGACGAACGTTGCGAATCGCGACCCGGCTTTCTTCAGCTAACTCTTTGATGCGAGCGACCAGTTTCTTTCGGACATCGGTACTCAAAGGGGGAATGTTGATACGAATAATTCGACCATCGCTCTGCGGATTGAGTCCCAACTCGCTGGCCACGATCGCCTTTTCGATATCCTTGATCGTCGTCGTATCGAATGGTCGTATCACGAGTTGTTGAGGTTCTGGGGCACCCACGCTGGCAAGTTGCTTGAGCGGAGTCTGGGAGCCGTAGATGGTCACTTTGACCGAATCTAGCAGACCTGGGGTGGCCCGCCCTGTACGAATGCCTGCCAGATTGTTTTTGAGAACTCCCAACGCTTTGTCCATGCGGTCTTCCGCGTCCATCAAGACTTCTTCGACGGTCATATTGCAATCTCCTAAATGGGGAAAGAGGATGTAGGTTCTTGGATAGGCGTGTTCACTTCGCCTTGCACGGCTGATAAGCGTTACCTGATGAGCGTTACCGTTGTGTAAGGGTCATGATGCATTCACTTCAATGCGTTCGCCAGAAGCGGTTCGTGGACTGATGCGAGTCCCCACTTTCTGGCCGCTGATTGCCTTGACGATATTCCCTTCTTTTTTAAAGTTAAAAATCAAGATAGGCAACTGGTGCGTTCGGCATTGCGCGATCGCGGTAGAGTCCATGACTTTAAGGTTTCTTTCGATGACCGTGTCGTAATCAAGTTCACGGTAGAGGGTCGCATGCGGATTCTTTTCCGGATCTTCACTATAGACTCCATCGACGCGTGTGGCTTTGAGAACGATATCGGCGTCCAATTCTAGCCCGCGATTGGCTGCCGCTGTATCCGTCGTAACGAAAGGCGCGCCCGTACCAGCGGCCAAAATGACGATTCGTCCTTTTTCCAAGTGACGGATGGCTCGGCGGCGAATAAAGGGTTCGGCTACTCCATCCATTTTGATTGCGGACATCACGCGCGTGGTGCATCCGATGTTTTCCAAAGCATCCTGCATAGCTAACG
>Ga0105044_10012655_pt1 | contig 11470 bp, 8 predicted proteins | sample MAT01_FD_78092 | JGI IMG/M metagenome (GOLD analysis project Ga0105044, IMG submission 78092) | Freshwater microbial communities from Lake Fryxell liftoff mats and glacier meltwater in Antarctica - MAT-01 | ecosystem: Environmental > Aquatic > Freshwater > Ice > Liftoff microbial mat | place...
GCCATCGCTCGCGGGCGAGCCGTGGCAGGGATCTTCATCGGGCGAGGCGGCGCAGTCCGTGAAGACTTCTGGGAACGCGCCAGCCAGCCCGCAATGCGCCGATGCCGGCATCCAGGCCAGCAGCAGCAGACAGGCAATGATCAAACGCACACGACGCATCGGGCGGGAAGAGACTGCCGTGGAAGGGATTTGGCAAGGACGAACGGCCTTCCGATGCCGCCAAACCCCCGTCTTTTCCGCAAACTTCCGCACAGCCCGGCCCCTCCACCGCGCAAATTAGGACAAGAAATCTGCCTCCTCCCTGCTCTATTCGGCGCCATCCTCCGCCCGCGCATGTCTCCCCAAACACTTATCTCTGCCGCCTGCCTCACCGCGTTCACCCAAGGCGCATTGGCCGCACCGAATACTTCGGGACTGGATTTTTTTGAGAAAAATGTCCGTCCGTTGCTGGCCGAGCGGTGCCTGGAGTGCCACAGCCCGGAGAAGAAAGTGAAAGGCGGGCTGCGCCTGGACACGCGCGAGGGGTGGCTGAAGGGCGGCGACACCGGTCCGGCAATCGTGCCGGGTGCGCCGGACAAGAGCCTGCTCATCACCGCCGTGCGCTACACGGATCGCGATCTGCAAATGCCGGAAAAGCGCAAGCTGCCCGAGGCGGAGATCGCGGTGCTCGAGGAGTGGGTGAAAATGGGCGCGCCTGATCCGCGCACCGGCGGTGCCGTGGCGAAAAAGCAGACCGGGCTTTCGCTCGAAGAGGGCCGGAAATACTGGAGCTACGCGCCGGTGAAAACGCCTGCGATTCCCGCCGTCAAAACGAGTGCATGGCCCCGCGGAGATATCGACCGCTTCATCCTCTCCAAACTGGAAGCCGCCGGACTCCAGCCGGCCGCCGACGCGCCGCCTGCCGCCCTCAGCCGTCGCATCTACTACACGCTCACCGGCCTCCCGCCGACGCCCGAACAACTCGAAGCGTTTGCCATGGCAGCCGCCGGGAATCGCAAGAACGCAATCGCCTCCCTGGTCGATTCGCTTCTCGCGAGTCCGCAGTTTGGCGAAACGTGGGGCCGGCACTGGCTGGACGTGGCGCGCTTCGCGGAGTCGAGCGGCGGCGGGCGCACGCTGCTTTTTAAGGACGCGTGGCGCTACCGCGATTACGTCATCGACTCCTTCAACGCCGATGTGCCGTTCGACCGTTTCATCCGCGAACAACTCGCCGGCGATCTTCTGCCCGCGGCGTCACCCGCCGAGCGCCGCCGTCAGATTGCCGCCACCGCCCTTCTCGCACTCGGGCCGACGAACTACGAAGAGCAGGATAAGCAGCAACTCCGCTTTGATGTCATCGACGAGCAACTGGATACGCTGGGCCGCGCCTTCCTCGGCCAGACCATCGGTTGCGCACGCTGCCACGATCACAAATTCGACCCCGTGCCGCAGCGCGATTACTACGCGCTGGCCGGCATCCTCGCCAGCACCCGCACGCTCGAAAACTATACCGACAACGTTGCAAAATGGATCGCCTCACCTCTGCCACTCGACGCGCAGCGCGAAGGCGAACTGCGCGCCCATGAGGAGAAGCTCGCCGGGCTCCGCAAAGAGCTCGATGCCGCCAAAGCGTCGCTGGCACAAGCTTCCAAGGCCATGACCGAGGCGACGGCGAAGCCCGGCACGCCGATCGCCGCCGACAGCCTGCCTGGCATCGTCATCGACAACTCGCAGGCCAAAGTGGTCGGAGATTGGGTGCGCTCGACGCATGTCCGCAGCTTTATCGGGGAGGACTATTTGCACGACGGCAATGCGGGCAAAGGCGACAAGACCATCACCTTCACCCCGGCGCTCCCGAAGGCCGGCCGCTACGAAGTCCGGCTCGCCTACACGCACGCGGAATCGCGCGCGAAAAACGTCCGAGTCCACCTCCTTCACGCTGACGGGGAGGACGATGTCTTCGTCGATCAAACTCTCCCGCCGCCGATTGATGGCCGCTTCGTTTCGCTGGGAAAGTTTCGTTTTGAAAAAGATGGTGCCAGCTACGCCCTCATCTCCAACGAAGGAACGACCGGATACGTGACAGTCGATGCGTTGCAATTTCTGCCTGGAGAAGATGCTGCCGCGCCGGTTGCCGCGAATGACTCCGCTCCGGACGCGACGGCAAAAAGCGCCGCGCAGCAGCGTGTGAAGAAGCTTGAGGCCGATCTGAAAGCGCTCGCCAAAGATGGCCCGGAGCGCCCGACGGCGATGGCGGTGCGCGAGGACAATAAGATCGCGGACACGCACATCCGCGTCCGCGGGGTGGTGAAACAGACCGGTGAACTCGTGCCGCGTGGCTTTCTCCGCGTGGCGATGACGGACGAAACGTCCGTGCCTTCACCGCAGGAAAGCGGCCGGCGCGAACTCGCGGATTGGATCGCCGACGCGCGCAATCCGCTGACCGCACGCGTGACCGCAAACCGCGTTTGGCACTGGCTCTTCGGCGCGGGGCTGGTGCGAACGGTGGATAATTTCGGGACGACTGGGGAGAAGCCGTCGCATCCCGAATTGCTCGACCACCTCGCGGAACGCTTCACTGCGGAAGGCTGGAGCGTGAAAAAGCTCATCCGTGAGATCATGCTCTCGCGGACGTGGCAACTCGCCGTCGCACCGCCGGGCGCGGGCGATCCCGAGAACCGGCTTTTCGCTCATACGAACCGCCGCCGTCTCGACGCCGACCAACTCCGCGACGGCATCCTCGCCGCGAGCGGCACGCTGAAGCTGGACGTGGGCGGTCCAAACATCGCGCAGGCCGGCGACATCGATCCGAACAACTTCAGCGCGCAAAACACGGAGTACTCGTACCAGTTCACCGACACGCGCCGCAGCGTGTATGTGCCGGCCTTTCGGAACAAGCGGCTGGAGCTTTTTGAAGCGTTCGACTTCGGCGACATCAATGCGTCGATCGGCCAGCGCAACGTCAGCACCGTCGCTCCGCAGGCGCTCTTTTTTCTCAATCACCCGTTTGTCGCCGAGCAGGCGAAACTCGCCGCCCAGCGCGCTCTCGCCGAAGCCGGCAGCGACACCGAGCGGCTCGCGCGAATCTTCCGCCGCACGCTCGGTCGCCCGCCCTCTCCTGCGGAAGCCGCAAAATGCCTCACCTTTCTCGCCAGCACCGCACCCGACCGCCAGCTCGACGCCTGGGCGCAGGTGCAGCAGACCGTCTTCGCGTCGCTCGACTTCCGCTACCTCGAATGAGCACGCGCTACCTGGTCAGGTCGTAGCAGACGAGGTGATCCTCGTCGCGCAAGTAGAGCAGCCGATTTGCGAGCACCGGCGCCGCCCAGCACGGGTAGTGCATCTGCGGCACCTGCCAGCGCGCGAGTTCCTCGATCTTCTCGGAGTTCGGTTTGAAAAGTCCGAGCAATCCCGCCTCGCCGAACACGATCAATTTCCCGTCTGCCAGGATGGCTGCACCGCGGCCAAACACGTCCGGCGCCTTGTCGCCCGCGCCGAGTTTGGCATGGCCGCCGTTCGGCCAACCTTCATTCCGATCCCACTTCACGTCGCCCGTCGCCATTTCCACGCAGCGGAAACGCGCGTCGGGTTCATTGCGCCCGGTGAATGCGAAGAGCATGCCGTCGTGGAGGACCGGGCGCGTCCAGTGGACCTCGAGCTGGAGCCCGCGCCAGACTTCCTCGACCGCTTTGCCGCCGGCCTTCACCCGGAGGCAGACGGAGCCGGTCTTGTAGTAGCAATTTGAGAGCAGGATGAGGTCGTCCTGCACCACCGGCGTCATCGCCGTGACGGTGGCATCCTGCCGCGAGCGGAACCAGAAGGAGAAGTTCGCCGCGCCCGTCTTGGGGTCGAGCGAGACGAGCCCCTGCCGCGTGCAGACGAGAATATGCCGCTGCCCGTGGATCGTGGCCGCGACTGGCGTGCAGTAGCTGGCCTGCTTTTCAAAGCGCGGGTCGTGGCGATTCCACTCGACGATGCGGCTGCCCGGCCACGCCGTCATCGGCACGCCGTTCCACGTTTTTTCGCCCACGTTTTGCCACACCGTCTTGCCCGTCGCCGCGTCGAAGGCGACGACCCCCGAGTTCGGCTGCGCGCCGACCTGCACGATGAGGAGATCATCTTCCAAAATGGGCGAACTCCCCACGCCGAAGAACGCCTCGGGAACGTCGAAATCGATCTCGGTATTCCTCTGCCAGACAGGTTTCCCCGTCACGAGATCGAGGCAAAGCAGCACCCCTTCCGCGCCCAAGGTGTAGCAGTGATCGGCAGTCAGCAGCGGCGTGCAGCGCGGGCCGTTGTTGTAGCCAAAGGGGTCGCGGTAGTCGGACGGATAGGCGTGTTTCCAATAGGTGAGCCCGGTTTTTGCATCGCACGCCTCGACGATCTCCTCCCGCCCGAGACGATGATGGACCACCAGCTTTCCGTCCCGCACGCTCGGCGCGCTGTAGCCCTTGCCGACAGCCTTTTCCCAGACGAGCGGGGGCCCGCCTGCGGGGAGCATGTCCACGAGCCCAGTCTCGGCGGAGACTTGATCGCGCGTCGGCCCCATGAATTCCGGCCAGTCCTCGCCCCAGGCGGAAATGGAAAGTGCGGCGAGAAGGGCAGGTAGGAGCAGGCGAGGCACGGGCGCACGATGCCCGGCCACCGCGATGATTCAAGCTCGACATCCGCGCGCCGCCCGGACAATCACGACGCCCGTAAATGTTTCGACCGGCGGTGAGCCGCTGCGAGCCATCGGCGAAGACAAATTCCCAAACCATTATGAGAAAATACATCGCAGAATTCATCGGCACCTTCTTCCTCGTGCTCACCATCGGCTGCACCGTCATCCCCGGCGCAGCGGGCGTCATCCCTCCGCTCGCCATCGGCGCGGCGCTCATGGTCATGATCTTCGCCGGGGGGCATATCTCCGGCGCGCACTTCAATCCCGCGGTCACTCTGGCCGTCTTCATTCGCGGACGCTGCGAGGGGAAGGACGTGCTGCCCTACTGGATCGCCCAGCTCGCCGCCGGCGTGGCGGCGGCGATGACGGCCACTTTCCTCGTGGGTAAAAGCGGAACGCCCATGGAAATCACGAACGTCCCCGCGGCGCTCGTCGCGGAGTTCCTTTTCACCTTCGCGCTGGCCTATGTGGTGGTGAATGCGGCGACGGCGAAGGCCACGAGCGGCAACTCCTTTTACGGGCTGGCCATCGGCTTCACCGTGCTCACCGGCGCGTTCGCGGTGGGCGGCATTTCCGGCGCCGCGTTCAATCCGGCGGTCGCCGTGGGCGCAGCCGTGATGAAGCTGCAAAGCTTCTCCAATATCTGGATCCACATCGCCGCCGACCTCGCGGGCGGCCTCGTCGCTGGCCTGGCGTTCAAGTTTCTCAATCCCGACGACAAGTAAGGCGGCATCGCGGCGGAAAATACGAAGCGCCCGGGCCTTTCGACCCGAGCGCTCCGTGGCCCATGAAAAATTTTCGCGGATCAGTTCGACGCCAGGCGCTGATCGCCATTCGCAGCCACCGGGGCTTTCGTGGCGACCCGGCTCCTCGACGCGACCGGAGCCTTCGACTTGCCCGCCACGCTCGCCACCGGACCAGTGCTGCCGGTGTGACGAAAGGCGGTGTTTTTGCTGTAGGAGTAGAGGGGCACGTACTCGTCCGGTCCCACGCTGTCGGCGGGGATGATGCGGGTGGTCATCGTGCAATCGAGGATCCACCAGCGGCCTTCCCCCTGCCACATCACCCACGCATGGCTGATCCGGTTGCCGCGTTTCATCTTGCCGATGACAAAGCGGGCGCTCGGATCGCTGAGCTGGTCGCAGAGCCAGAGGGATTTGTCCTTGCAGTCACCCACGCGGCGCTTCGCGGTCTGCTCAGGCAGTGCGGGGTTGAAAGGGTCGGTGTGCGAGTAGCGGAAGGCGCGGCCCTGGCGCATGAGAGCGGCCACGCGGGCCATGTCGGGGCTTGTGCCGTTGAGGGAGCTGAGGACCTGTTTCACCGGAGTCATGTAAGCCTCGTACGGCGTGCGGCTGATCGTGGAACCGAGATCCACGATCGCGGAAGCGGTGAGTTGAGTGAGGAAAAGAGCGGCGACCGAGAGAGCGAGTGTTTTCATACGGAGTATTCGTTTTATAATCTCCATACTTCTCTAGCGGGTGGCATGCCACGCTCCGTGCGGGCGCGAAACGAATCGGATTTACACTGGAAGCTCGCGTCGGATGAGCGTGTCTCCCGCTCCTCTCACCGCCGTTTTCGCAAAGACGAGAGCACCCCATTCGCTCGTGACGCGGCGCGCGTGAATCCGACGTCCGCAGCGCGTCCTTCCACCGCTGAGAACGTGGATCCGCCGGCTAGCGGAACTGCTTCCAGAAAGTCGCCGCCGACATCGTCAGCCCGATGACCGTGATCAGCGTGCGCACCCGCCGCTGCGGGATGCGCTGCGAAAAATGCGCGCCGGCATAGTAGCCGGCCAGGGCGCCCGCCGTCATGATCCCGGCTTTTGGCCAGTCGATCAGCCCGCTCGCCACGAACCAGACGGCCGCGACCAGATTGATCAGCGAGCCGAGGATGTTCTTCAGCGCATTCATCTCGTGGATGTCGCCCAGCCCGAGAAAACCGAGCGACGCCAGCATGAGAATGCCGATTCCCGCGCCGAAGTAACCGCCATACACCGCGACGCCGAATTGAAACGCCACGGCGAGCCACCATGCCGGATGCCCCACCGCGCTCGCGCTCTCCCTTTTCGCCAAACCGCGAAACGCTCCCTGCGCGAGGAAAAGAACCGTGGCGAAGAGAATGAGAAACGGGACGAGCCGGGCGAAAACCCGCTCATCCGAATGCGTGAGCAGCGCGCTCCCGAGCAGGCCACCCGCGATGCTCGCCGGCGCGAACCGGAGCAGCCACGGGCGCACCGCGCGGAACTGCCGGCGAAAGCCGAAAATGCTTCCCGCGTTCCCGATGACGAGCGCGAGCGTGCTCGTGGCATTCGCGATGACTGGCGCCGTGCCCCAGAGCAGCAGCGTCGGAAAAGTCAGCAGCGTCCCTCCGCCGGCGACCGCATTGATCGCGCCCGCCGCGGCCGCCGAGGCGATGAGGGCGAGCGCTTCGAGACCGGACATGGAGCCGCGCACTTTCGGGAGAAAGTGGGGCGATGCAAGAGCGCGCGGGATTCGGCTTGCGGGCGCGTCCGCCGCACCCGATACGTCCCGCGCGCCGATGACCAATCCCCGCCGCCATTTGATTCCCCTCGCCTCCCGCCGGCGCGTGGCGGTCATGGAATACGGCGACCCGCAAGGCACGCCGCTCTTCTATTTCCACGGCTGGCCCGCCGCCGGCGTGCAGGGCGCGCTGCTCGATGCGCCGGCCCGCGAACTCGGCGTCCGCGTGCTCTCGCCGGACCGCCCCGGCATCGGCGCGTCCGACTTTCACCCCGAACGCCGCCTCCTCGACTGGCCTCCCCTGCTCCGCGAACTCGCCACCGCCCTCGGCATCACCCGCTGCCGCGTGCTCGGCGTCTCCGGCGGCGGCCCGTATGCGCTCGCCGCCGCTTGGGCGCTGCCGGATCTGGTGGAAGCGGCGGGCGTCGTCTGCGGCGCGCCGCCGCTCGCGGGGATCGGCGACACCCGCGGCCTGCAACCCGCGTATCGCGCGCTCCTCGGCCTGCAGCGGCTCTCCCCCAGCATTGTGCGCGGGCTGTTTTACGCACTCCGTCCGCTCGGCCTGTGGCGACCACCCGCGCGGGTCGTCGCACTCCTGGCCCGCGTCCTCCCGCCGTGCGACGCCGCCGCATTGACGGACCCTGTCTCGGGCATGCTCGCCCTGAACGCGATGCGCGAAAGCTGGCGGCAGTCCGCGCTCGGCGTCATCACCGACGCGGAGATTTACTCCGCGCCCTGGGGCTTCGCCCCCCGCGACGTCCGCGTCCCCATCCGCCTCTGGCACGGCACCGAGGATCGCAGTTTCGCGCCCTCCTTCGCCGAAGCGATCGCCCGCGAACTCCCCGCCTGCACCTTCCGCCTCGTCCCCGATGCCGGCCACTACTCGCTCCCCATCCGTCACGCGCGCGAAATCGTCGCCGACCTTCTCGCCGCCGCGCCGATTCCCCTTCAACCCGTCGCCTGAGCCGCCCATCCTCGCCCGATGCAATTCGGCATCTGCAACGAAATCTTCCAGGGCTGGACGCTCCCCGACACCTTTGCCTACGCCGCGCGCGCCGGCTACGACCTCGTGGAAATCGCCCCCTTCACCATCGCGAAATACGTCACCGAAATCTCCGCCGCGCAGCGCACGGAGATTCGCGACGCCGCCGCCCGCGCCGGCATCGGCATCTCCGGCCTCCACTGGGTCCTCGTCCAGGCCGACGGCATGATCCTCAATTCCCCCGACGCCGAAACCCGCCGCCGCAGCGCCCGCTACTTCGTCGAGCTCGTCGATTGCTGCGCCGACCTCGGCGGCACCCGCATCATCGTCGGCTCACCAAAACAGCGCCAGGTCGCCGACGGCACCAGCCAGGAGCAGGCGTGGGCGTGGGCCGCGGAAACTTTCCGCGATTCCGTCAAGCGCGCCGAGGATCGCGGCGTCGTCATCTGCTTCGAGCCGCTCGCGCCGGCCGAAACCAACTTCATCAACACCGCCGCCGAAGGCCTCCGCTTCGCCGCGCAGTTTGCCAGCCCCGCGATGTCGATCATCCTCGATGTCAAAGCCATGTGCGCCGAGGAAAAGCCGATCCCCCAGATCATCCGCGAAAGCGCCGGCCGCTTCGCCTACTTCCACGCCAATGACGTGAACCTCAAAGGCCCCGGCTTCGGCGACATCGACTTCACCCCCATCGCCGCCGCCCTCCGCGAGGCCGGCTATGACGGAACGATCTCCGTCGAGGTCTTCAAATTCGACGAAGGCCCCGAAGTCATCGCCACCCAAAGCCGCGAATACCTGCGGCGCATCTTCCAGTAGCGCGTCCCGCTTGGGACTCTTTGAATCGCACGCCGTGCGCCCACGACCACCGTTTTGTTGTTCAGATTGACGATGCTCCCGATGATCTGGCTGCCGGTCCATTTTCGTCAGGACGGTGGGCACGAACTGCTCGTGGATCTCGTTGCTCGGGTTGATGACCTGATCGAGAAGTCGCTCGCCGAGTAACGTCCGCCGGAGCCGGAGAGGTCCGGGCCGGTCATGCCGCCTTCATTGCCAAAGCGGTGGCAGGTGAAGCAGGCGGCGGCGAACTCGATGACTTCAATGGCGGCCTCTTCGCCGTCGTCGATCCCGTGGAACTCAAGCACGCCGAGGCCCACGAACTCCACGAGAGCGCCCTGCGCAACGACTGGTCGCAGGTGAAGCCCGAAATCTTCGGCACCCTCTTCCAGCAGAGCATGGACGCCGGTGAAAAGCCCGGCACCCGCGACGAGCGCCACGCCTTCGGCGCGCATTTCACCTCCGAGTTCGACATCCAGAAAGTCGTCGGCCCCACCATCGTCCGCCCGTGGCGCGAGCGCATCGAGGCGTGCGGCAAGGACAAGGCCCGGCTGCGCGCCGCGCTCGACGACCTCCGTCGCTTCCGCGTCCTCGACCCCGCGTGCGGCTCCGGCAATTTCCTCTTCGTCGCCTACCGCGAGATGAAGCGCCTCGAGCGCGACCTTCTCGCCCGGCTCCAGCGCGCCGGGGCCGGCGGCACCTTCACCAGCGGCGTCCTGCTCAGCCAGTTCTACGGGCTCGACGTGCTGCCCTTCGCCGCCGAACTGGCCAAGGTCACCCTCATGCTCGCCAAGGAGCTGGAGATTCGCGAAGCCCGCGCCTTCGGCCAGAGCGAAGACCTCTTCATCGAGGAAAAGGCGCTTCCGCTCGAAAACCTCGACGCCAACATCCTCTGCGCCGACGCCCTCTTCACCCCGTGGCCCGCCGCCGACGCCATCATCGGCAACCCGCCGTATCTCGGCTCCCGCTACCTCGCGAAAGAGCACGGCTACGACTACGCGCGCAAACTCCACGCGCATTTCCCCGGCGTACCGAAGATGGCGGACTTCTGCACCCACTGGTTCCGCCTCGCGCACGACGCCCTCCCGCCTGGCGGTCGCGCCGGACTCGTCGGCACGAACACGATCCGGCAAAACGAAGGTCGCGAGGCGAGTCTCGATTATGTGGTGAAAAACGGCGGCGTCATCACCGAAGCCGTCTCCACGCAAGTCTGGAGCGGCGAAGCGGCGGTGCATGTGAGCATCGTGAATTGGGAGAAAGCATCCGAAGCGGAACCTCCGGGGAGCACACGCGTCCCGCGTGTTGGCGACGGCGTCCCGCCGTCGCGAACTTCCACAGCCGTCGAGAAAGGGAACGCGTCATCCCCGGAGAACGCCGAAGGAAGTCCGTTGCGGCGGGACGCCGCAACCAACACGCGGGACGCGTGTGCTCCCCGGACCTGCCGCCTTACCTTCCAGCGCGGCGACTCCGTGGACAGCCCGTGGGAGACCTTCGAGCCTCAATGCCAGCCAAACGGAGTTACTGCTCCATAGCCCGGAGTCGGGAATGGGATTCCAATTCGTGGATGTGGCCATGAAGGGCGGACCGCGGGTTTCCGGTGTCGCTTACATCGGCAGCGTGTTTCAGGCGCTCAGGCGGCTCTCCATCGAGCAACAGAAACTCCGCGTTGATCCCGTCAGCCGGATGATTCTGACCTTGGAAGGCGCGCTGCAAAAGGCCGAGGACATCACCTCGCTGCGCGTGGTCACGCGGGAGTGGCAGACTTCCGCGGTGGGGCGCGAAACCCCTTCCGTCGAAGATGGTCCGGCGCCGGATGCGCCGGTCGAGAAGCCCGCGGGCGAGGAAGAGTTCAAGCGATTCTCCGCCTTTGCCAACGATCGCCGCGTGACCGCGAATCGCGGAATGCTCCCCGGCACCTACGCAACCACGGCGGCCGATGCCTCACACATCACGACGGGCAGTCAGGCCGTGCGCCGTTATGCACTGCCCAATTCCACTCCGGCGATCCACCGTTTCACGATCCAGCCGCCTGCGGGGACCAGCCTCCAGCGCGGGATCGCGCAACCGGCCTATGGACAACCCGGCGGCGGTGTGGAAGTCATCTTCACGGCGGGCTCGCCAGATCATACGGTGACGCTCCCGCCCAAACAGGCGTGGTTCGACGCGCGGATCATGATGGATTTCAAGGACGCGGACGGGAAGAAGCTGAAAAGTCCGCCGGCCCCAAACACCGGCAAGAGCACGGACGGATGGATCGAGCGCAGCGTGCAGTTTCTCGTGCCGGCCGGGGCGCAGACGCTCGATTTCATCCCGACGCTTTTTCAAGTCGCAGCCGGCACTTTCGATCTCGATGACGTCGTGCTGAAACCCGCCGATCCCGCGCCGCTCGCGGAGAAAGCAATCGCGGCAGCGGCGGCAGTTCTGGAGAAACAGACGAAGGACGCCGCGACCAAGCGGGCGCAGGCGGGCGCGGCTTTGGAAAAGGGCGGCTCGCTCATTTCCAATGGAGACTTCGAGACCGACAGCAAGGCGGAC
>Ga0105044_10012656_pt1 | contig 11470 bp, 12 predicted proteins | sample MAT01_FD_78092 | JGI IMG/M metagenome (GOLD analysis project Ga0105044, IMG submission 78092) | Freshwater microbial communities from Lake Fryxell liftoff mats and glacier meltwater in Antarctica - MAT-01 | ecosystem: Environmental > Aquatic > Freshwater > Ice > Liftoff microbial mat | place...
GTCGTGCCATCATAGGTTAAATGATGAAAAAAGACAATGGTTGCACGAGGCTTAGCCTCGCGGAGACCTCAGGAGATTCCAAATTTTTCTTTGGCAAAAAATTAGAGACATCCAGCTCGCCCGCATATTATTTTATTAAAACTATACAATATCTACCCTAAAAGTCAAGCTCTATACTCTCCCCATCTTTCGGATGATACGCCTCAACACCTAAATAATCTATGATTCTTTGAGCCAGAAAGAGCGAGGCTTTTGGTTCACCCATGACTGGAAAAACTTTTTTCAAGGTCTCTTTGCTTTTTGAAACAAATTCTAGTAGGTGCTCCGAGTCCATATGAGAAGAGTAGCCATTGATGGTTTCCACCTTGGCTCGGACTGGTACCTCTACCCCGAAAATGCGGACTACTTTATCACCATTTTGAATACGTCTTCCGAGAGTACCCACAGACTGGTAACCTATCATCAAAATAGTATTGTTTGGGTCGGGTAGATAGTTTTTCTCATGGTGCATAATGCGACCGCCGTTTGACATTCCACTACCTGCGATGATTATTTTTGGGTTTGGTACGTCTAGTATCTTTTTAGACTCTTCAGAGCTTCTGATAAAAGTAAGTCCTGGAAACTTAAATATATCGTCACCGTGTGCTATCTCTCTTTTGGCATTAACATTAAAATTCTTATTAAATGACTCATAGACACCCGTGATCTTTATAGCCATTGGTGAATCTAAGTAAACTGGCATGGCTGGCACACGAGATTCTTCTATGAGTTTATTCATCTCATATAAGATAACCTGAGTTTTTTCAAGAGAGAAAGAAGGGATAATGAGTGTGCCTTTCTTTGCGTAGACATCTTCTATCACATCTTCAAGCTTACTTTTTCTTTCTGCGTGAGATTCGTGATTTCTATCTCCATATACACTTTCCATAACGAGATATGTTGCATCGGTAATATCTTCTGCGTTGGTAAGTATAGGGGATGGACTGTTACCAAGATCTCCAGTAAATACTATTTTTGTACCATTGTAGGATATTTCATACATAGCAGAACCCAGAATATGACCAGCGTCTTTAAGATACAGATTGAAACCACCGTGTAGTGCCGTGTTGGTGTGATATGGAATATCGTGCCACATTGAAAGGGCTTTTTCGGCATCAGGTGTATCATAGAGCATCTCCTCACCCGTCTTTTCAAAGTTGCCTTTAAGGATCTTTATAGCATCCTCAAACATTATCGGAGACAACTTTTTTGTTTCGGGTGTTGAGAATATCTTTCCTTTAAAACCATCTTTTACGAGCTTCGGGATCCTTCCTATATGGTCTATATGAGCATGGGTAATAAGTAGATAATCTATCTTGCTTGGATCGTAGGTAAAAGGGGTATGGTTGTGTTCGTTTGCGTCTCCTCCTCCCTGTTCAAGACCACAGTCTATAAGAATGCGCACTTTTTCTGCACTATCTTCTGTGGTTTCTAATAGAAAATTTGCCCCCGTTACAGTGGTAACACCTGTAACAAAAGTGATTTTAAGTTTCTTTATTTTTGCCTGTTTATTATCGGACATAGAGTTTTTTTATAAAGTAATATTGGGCTATTAAGGAACCTGTTAAATTAGAAATTATATCTGATATCGTTTCTGTAAAGTAGCCATAGTTAGACAAAGAAGTCATATAAAATCTTAATTCAAATACTTCCCATAAAATACCGACAACTAAGACGCCTAAAAAAATCGTAATATTAAGATTTGCACCCTGTATCCGAGGAAAAAAAGTAAATAAAAAATAAGCTAGCATCATAGCAGTGACTATTCCACCCATAATATGACTTGGAGCATCTAAGATTGGTGATATCCAGTATAGGTGGAGCTTTAAGGAAATTAAGACATAAACAAACAAGGCAAGGGTGAAATAGAAAATTGAAAATAAAAACTTTTTTCTTGTCATTGTAAAATTATATCATACCTACCAGTCCTAGCTAACAATAGAAAATCCCCTTCCTTTGAAAGAAGAGGATACTCTATTAGGTTATCAATCTACGTGTTACTCCTAACTATTTGTTAGGTGGGTCTCCCCGACTGAAATCCTAAGATCTCAGAAAGATAGAAGTCCCTGATCACACGTATGTTAAGGTAACAGAAATTGATAACCTATGATTATTATAGACCTACACAAATCCGTGGCAACTCTAACCTGTTTCTTTTTTCGTGTTCTAATTTTTAAGCGATAGTTAGGATTTTAACAACCCCCTTATCTGCATTCTCTTCCACCAAATCGCCATCTTTTTTTACTTCGCGAACCACTTTTAAATCTCCTTCTACAACGAGCTCAAGAAGTTTTTTAGTTTTCTATGTTTTTTGTTCAAAGGTTTCCATACAACCTTCTATAAAACAAAAGCTTATAAAATTTATAGTAATTTTATAAAAAGATGTTACAATGCTTAAATTAATTAACAAATTGAAAAATATGGAAAAAACACTTGTCGTCTTAAAACCTGATGCAGTCCAGAGAGGGGTTGTTGGAGATATTATAGGTCGTTTTGAAAAAGTAGGTTTAAAGATTGTGGCAACAAAAATGCTTCAACCTTCTTATGACCATTATTTTCATCATTATGAAAACATTGGTAAGGTCATTTCAAGAAGAGGAAAAAAAGTTTTTGATATTACTTTAGATATGATGAATTCTGGCCCCGTGATTGCTTTTGTACTAGAAGGGATTGAGGCAGCCTCACTTGTTCGGAAAATGGTAGGGGCTACAGAGCCAAAGAGCGCACTTCCAGGCACTATACGGGGCGACTATGCACATATGAGCTACAGCCATGCAGATACACACGAAGTCGGTATCCCAAACCTCATCCATGCTTCGGGAGACGCTGAGGAGGCCAAGCTTGAAGTGGCACACTGGTTTGCTGAGTCGGAAATATTTAGCTACGACTCTGTGCACGAGAAATACACACAGACTAAGAAGAAATAATATAAATTATGGCTAGATGATCGGGGCCGGCGTCTGTGGTGCTGGCTCTTTTCTGTATTTCGCCATTATTTCTTGTTCAACAAGGGCGCGTTCTCGGCCATAAGTAAGGTATGAGAGCTCTTTTATTTTACCGGCTATTTCACGGCTTCCTTTTACAGGAGGAAGTGTCTCCATACTAAAAGGTCTAACGGGTCTACCACCAGAAAGAAGTTTTACGTAGGCATTTCTATTATCTAAGTTTATGAGATCGTTGGCACTAAATATTGGCTCAAACTGCTTTTCTAGGTATTCAGCATCCTCTGCCCCTACACGAAAAGCAGAAATAGAGCCCACGTTTCCAAATACTGAATCCTTAATCTCATCTTCAAGTTGAGCAATAAACTGATGGGCTATGTTTAGCGAAAGCTTGTATTTTCTTGCTTCTGAAAGTATCTGAGAAATAGAGCTGGTAGTAATATTTTGAAACTCATCTATGTAAAGATAGAACGGTGGAAGATTTTTACCAAAGGAATCTACTCTAGAGAGAGCTGCCATAAGTATCTTACCTACAATAATAAGCCCAATAAGATTTGAGTTTATGTCTCCTAAGCGTCCCTTTGAGAGATTAACAAGTAATATTTTCTTGTTGTCCATTATATCTCTAAAGTTGAACGTAGAATGTTCTTGAGCTACTACCGGTCGCATAATGTCGTTGGTCAAAAAAACATCAAACTTTGATGTAATATAGGGCACTATGTTTGCAAGCGATGCTTCTCCTCCAGCCTTTCCAGCAATCTCTGTCCAAAACTGCACTACTATTGGGTTTTTACACTTTGAGATCTTCATGTCACGAAACGATTTTACAGCGAGCACCCTGGAAACATCTAGAAGTGTATTACCACTATCTGGATCTTCCATCACAAGCAAAACCGCATTTCGAAAATACTGCTCAAACATCGGTCCACCAGCAGTCTTCATGTCAAAAAGTTTATTGAAAATAGATAGCATCTCATTTACCACAAACGTCTTTTGTTCTGGGAAATTTTTATCGTACTCGAGCATATTTAAGGCCATCGGTCTTGGGGTGTATCCGGGGTCGAAGTATATGACGTCACTGTATCTTTCTGGTGGGATGATCGCCAAAATATCTTCTATATCAGAACCATGCGGGTCTATAAAACAAACGCCTTCTCCGTTTTGGATATCCTGAGTAATCATATTTTTAAGGAGAGTTGTTTTTCCAGTACCAGTCTGCCCTACAACATACATATGACGTAGCCTGTCTTCTGGAGAAATAAAAATATTTGTATGTTTGTTTCTATCTAGGTTGACTCCAAGTAACACTCCATCTTCCTTTAGTCCAACTGGGGCTGGAGCGGTCGCAGACTTTGCCACCTTTATGTGGGGTGAGGTGATATCGCGTCCCGGAAAATGCAAAATAGTGGTTAGCTCCTTTATTGATAGGGGGAGCATTTCATTTTTAAAATATTGTCTGTAAGAAAACATTCGAATAAATTTTGACAGATTTTTTTCGGGAATTTCCTGCCAAAGAAGTTTGTTACCTGTGCTTTTCTCCAATTGGTTAAAGGAGGAAACTATATCTGCCACAATCTGTTTTGCGCGATGAAGCTCTTTTGCAGATGCCAGTACCCGAATATCGGTACACACTATTAGTGTTGAGATTTTCTCCTTTATTTCCTCAATCGCTCTATCGTTTTTCTCTTCCTTTTTATTAGAAGAGAGGCCTAAAATATCTTTCATACCTCCGATTGCTATATCTTTTGTAGCCTTAGCTATCTCACCAAAAACACTATGCTTTATGTCTATCGCTTTAGAAAGTGAAGTACCTCTCTCTACCTGATTTAATGCATCTTTAAATCCCGATAAGTATCCATCGGTATCTGGCTTTAATATAATTTGAAGTGCGGCTCCTTCTCCGTCTTTATCAATTTTAGAAAAAGTATTTAAAAGTACATTTAGTGGGTCGTACTCAAATGATTCATAGTTTTTTAATGGAAAAATAGCGTTTCGACCAAGTGAAGCTTTTGACCCAACAGATATACCGCTAAAATTAAAAATATTGTAATCATCTTTTTTTTCATATAGCTTAGATTTTGGAAAGATAGAGAGGATTTGCTTTTCAAAAAGGTCCTTCTTACTTGTAGGAATTGCTACAAAAAAAGCAGTTTCCTCTGTCCCCTCTGGATTCGCTAGCTCTATGGAAAAATAATCATTTTCATCTGGATGCCTGTGTTCAAGTGATAACATTCCAGCATAGAACTGCTCCATAGAAGAGACGATTGCTTTTACGGATTTTTCGACTTCATCCTTTTTATTATCAAAATTTACCTCGTACAGAGTCATATTTAAAGAACGTAGAATTTCTTTATTGTTTGACATTCCCGGTGCACTAAAACCCGCTTTTATGTATTGGACTAAAAAACGATGGAAGTCGTCCTCGATATGTGGGCTGTTCATATGGGCAATAACCGAAAGTGTATTTTTTATTCCTTTCTCCTGAAGCAAAGAAAGAAGCTCTTCCATTTTTTTATCATGAGTTTCAGGAGTCAGTTCCAGCGCGATTTCTTTCGCATGACTATCTAAAACCTTATAACCTTTTTTTAGCACATCATCCGGATGTTTTGCAGAATAATTTCTAACCTCATCTCTAATGACACTTTCACGGTCTACATTATCATATGTCGAACCTAGTTTTTTTTCTTTAGCTTCTGAGATACCAACAAGATGATCGAGCTCCTCTTTAAAGCTACCAAATTTTTGAATTGTTTCTGTGGGTGTTTGTTTTTCCATCCTATTAGAAATAAGTTAATATTGACTCGTAATATGTGTTACAAATGGTTATATTGTGATGTTTTTTCATATTGAAATATTTTACCTTATATTTTTCTAATTAAATCCATTTCTATTTAACAAAAAAGACTTTGTCTGCCCCAAATAAAACCAAGCCTCCAAGTGATGCTAAGCCGTCCACAGATCTTTCGGCTTTTCCGATAAGTAGTTCACCAAAATTTATATACGATAAAACAGTGTCTATAGAGAGTGGTTTGTAAAAATATGCGGAGGCTCCTAAAAGATTCTGGACAGATTCCATTGAGCCACCTAAAGAGCTTAAGTAAAAATTCCCGATTGAGCTGTAAAATCCTACCACTTTTCCCGGTAGTGACGGAATTTCTTTGTAATAGAAAGGGAGGGTAATAGCTGAAAGTAATAAACTAAATGAGATAACAAGAATAAATAATCTTTTTTCCATATATAGAATAATTCTATCATGAAATTTACATTTTGTAGGCAGTAATATCCTGAAGACTATGATTGTGAAATATGAAGCCTTGTGTCTGATTCGATTTTAACTAAAGATTCGTCAAAATTTCGGGACCGTCTTTGGTAATAAGTATAGTGTGTTCAAAGTGCGCGCTTCGCTTACCATCTAAGGTGACATAAGTATAGCCATCAGAAAGCACTTTTACCCTTCCACCCCCCTCATTTAACATTGGTTCGATTGCAATGACCATACCGGGTTTTAGTACCACACCTTGGCCTGGTTTACCAAAGTTTGGCACATAAGGATCTTCGTGTGGTGAATAACCAACACCATGACCACCTAGATTGTCTGCTACTGAGAATCCACGCGCTTTGGCATACATTTCAATAGCTTGACCTATGTCCCCTGTTTTTCTACCCACCCTTGCCTCATCGATACCTTTTGAAAGAGCTGTTTTTGTAGCCTCTATAAGTTTTAACGCATTACTATCTATTTTTCCTACACCTATAGAAATAGCTGAGTCTGTATATAATTTTTTATATATTACCCCACAGTCTAGAGAAACTATGTCCCCTTCACTTATAATCCGATTATTTTTAGGAATACCATGGACCACTTCGTTATTTATAGAAATACAAGTCGCCGCTGGGTATGGCTTTCTGGCTCCATAGGGTTTGTAGCCTAGGAAAGCAGGCTCTGCTCCTTTAGACCGGATTAGGTCCTCAGCATATTTTTCTAGCTCCAAAGTTGTCACACCTGCGACTGTTTTTTTTGAAAGTGCAGACAAAATTTCTGCCAAAATCTTTCCACCTTCTCGGAGTATTTCGATTTCGTCTTTGGTTTTTATAGTAACCATATGAGTTATAGACCTAAAGCCATGAAAACATCGTCCTTCACTTCATCTATATGTTGTTGGCCGTTAATGTGATGAATCTTGTATCCCTTTTCTCTCATATGATTTAACGCCGGTAGCACATTTTTTTCGTATTCCTCAAATCTTCGATCTATACCCTCTTCAGTATCATCATGTCTTCCACGAAGCTTGAGTCTCTTTACCGATTCCTCTTTTGTAATATCAAGATAGATAATTTCTATATTATTTCTGCCGTAAAAACTCATTGCGGACTCGAAAATACGCACCTGTTCTATAGATCTGGGAAAACCATCTAAAATGAGGTGATTGTTGGGATCTTCCAATTCATTCATCAAAATACGACCAAATACATATGACACTAAAAATACTGGTAAAAGTTCTCCACGATTTAAGATCTCCTTAGTAAGACCGTTTGTGTAACCCTCGTTAGAAATAATATTTCGAAACTCATTTCCGGGATATGCATAAACTACTTTTTGACCGTCCATTCTTTCTAAGAAACTCTTCAAGAAAAAAACCTGAGTGCCTTTTCCAGCACCCACGTTTCCAAAAAATACAAAAGTTTTTGAATGCTTCATGTACTAATACTCTCGCATTGAGACCTGCGCGTCAACCTTTTTAATAAGATCAATAACTACAGAGACCACAATAAGTAGCGCGGTACCACCTATAGCCAAAGATGTGATACCGGAAACAGCTTGCATAATGAGAGGCAGGATCGCAATAATGCCGAGAAACAACGCACCGAAAAGTGTGATACGAGTAAGGATGTTTCCTATATAATCTGAGGTAGAACCACCCGGACGAACCCCCGGAATAAACGCACCGCTCTTTTGTAGGTTTTCTGCAATCTGATGTGGATCGAAAGTTACAGCAGTATAAAAATAGGTAAAGAGGAATACGAAGATAAAGTATAGCGATGCGTAGACCCACTGATTAGCAAGAACACTGAGTATTGAATCTGAAACAGAAACTACGGTTGGATTTGATACAGCTCCTTTAAGAAAATTTAAGATCATTTGAGGGAAAAGTAAAATTGAGAGTGCGAATATGATTGGGATCACTCCAGCTTGGTTTAGACGAAGCGGAAGATAGGTAGATACCCCACCATAGACTTTGTTTCCGCGAATTCGCTTTGCATATGTGATTGGGATTGGTCGCTCGGCTTCTGTAATAAAAACCACCGCATAAATAATAGCTATTCCAATAGCTAGAAAGAGTATGTATGTTGGGATCTGTGCTACATCAAATGTAAATAGTGCTTCACTAATACTTTTAGGTAACGCCGAAACGATACCAGCAAAAATGATGAGTGAAAGTCCATTTCCTATACCATATTCAGAAATAAGCTCACCGATCCACATAAGAAGTATAGATCCAGCGGTTATTACCACCACGTTGATCAATATCTGTAGAGAGGTGAGGTCTCCTAGAATACCTTGTTTTGTTAGAAGTATTGTAAATCCATAAGCTTGAAGTAGAGCTAATGGCACTGTAAGCAGTCTTGAATACTGTCCAAACTTTTTTCTACCCGCCTCACCTTCTTCCTGATAGAGTCTTTTCATTGCAGGAAACATCATAGTCAAAAGCTGCATAATAATAGAGCCTGTTATGTAAGGAGAAACTCCGAGCATTACGATAGAAAGATTTGAAAGTCCACCCCCTGAAAACACATTGAGAAGTCCAAAAAATTGGTTGTTATTGAAAAATTGCATCAATCTTACCGTATCAATCCCCGGTACAGGTATCGCAGCCAAAGCTCGGAAAACAACAAGAGCTCCTAGTGTAAATAGTATTCTTTTTCTTAATGTCTTATCTTGTAAAACTAATTTGATTTTATCGAAAAATGTTTTCATGGTGATAAGTGTATCAAGTTTAACAAAGTTTCACTTTATAAACTTTTTACTTTACAACTTTATAAACTAATACTGCCCCCCGCCTTCTCCACTAGAGCCTTTGCTGTTTCAGAAAATGAAACCTTTGAGAATGAAAGTTTTTTAGAAAACACCTCGTCTTTGCCATTTGCAAGAATTTTTACTTTTGGAACTCTCCCTTTGTATGAAGATATAACCTTTTTTTCAATAAGAGATGCTGGGGACACTGTTTCGTTTGCGTTGTATGCTTTTTCAATAACAGAAAGTGAAACAGTGACAGGTTTAACTCCAAAACTTAGGTTACTGTTTTTACCTCGCCCTCGAAGTTTTGGGATACGCTTTATAGTGTCTCGGAGTTCTGGTCGGATCTTTCGTCCAGCTCGTGCTCCTTGACCTTTTGTTCCTCGTCCAGAAGTTTTACCACGTTTACCACCACGGCCGACGGAGACCTTTTTTTTGTTTTTTGTTTTTCTTTTTATTGTATGGAATTGCATGTGAGTTTATTATTGATTCTTAACAACTACTGGTCTTGCCTTTTTTAGAGTAAGAAGAGCTTTCAAAGTCGCTTTGGCGATATTTAGCTTGTTTTTTGAAGCTGAGTGAAGCTTTGCGTTTACATCCTTAATACCCGCAAGCTCTACTACATCTCGAACAGAACTTCCTGCGACAATACCTTTTCCTTTTGCAATAGACAAGTGCACTGTAGCACTCTTAAATTTGGCTATTGTTTCATGAGGGATAGTCATTTCCTTTGTTAGGTTTATAGCAAAGGCATTTTTCTTAGCTGCTCTGTATGCTTTATTTATTGGTAGGGAGGTGTCTCCCGCTTTACCTGTAGCCACACCCACCATTCCTTTTCGGTTTCCTGCGACCATAGAGACAGAGAAGCTAAATCTTCGTCCGCCAGATGCGACCCTGGTCACTCGTCTGATATCGATGATCTTTTGGTCAAATTCTGGCTTAGCTCTTGGCTCTCTACGAGGTTTTCTGCTATTTTTTGCAGAACTATTTCTCTTATCAAACTTTGGAAACTTTTTATCGGCTATAGCTTCTGGTGCGACAACATTAGGAACCGCAACAATAGGTGTCCCTGTATCTCCTTCTACTTTTAAGTTGTTGGTTGTTTCATCTGACATAATATTGTATTAAAATTTTAGACCCGCTTCTCGAGCCGCCTCTGCAAGTGCTGTTACTCTTCCTGTATAAATATATCCACTTCGATCTAAAACAATCATCGTGATTTTCTTTCCTTCAGCCTTTTTAGCAATATCTTCCCCGACCCTCATAGCCTGTTCTGTCTTAGTCTTAGCTTTGATCTCTTTACCTGAGGAAGCTACTAGGGTTGTACCCTTTTTATCATCAATAAGCTGAGCGTAAATAAACTTGTTTGACTTAAAAACAGAAAGTCTCGGCACTTCACTTGTACCAGAAATCTTAGCACGGATTCTCGCCTGTCTTACTTTTCTTTTGATTGTTTTTATTGCTGTTGACATTTTATTAGTTAATTAGGTTTTAGGCGTTAGGCTCTAGGAATTTTAGGATTGTTTTCCCTAATACCTAAGGCCCAGAGCCTATATAGCTATACCGACTTCTTTCCTTGCTTAATTACGACCACCTCACCCTGATATCTGATACCTTTTCCTTTGTATGGTTCTGGCCTCTTGTAGTCTCTTATGTTGGCTGCAAATGCCCCCACCTCCTCCTTGTCGATACCGGAGATTGTTAGGTTGTTTTTTTCAAATACAGCCTTTAGACCTTCTGGAATATTTACCACTACCGGGTGTGAAAATCCTAGAGCGAAAACGATAGTATTTCCTTTTACTTCACCTTTATATCCTATACCTTCGATAGAAAGTTTCTTTTCAAAACCCTTTGAAACGCCTTCAATCATGTTGTTAATATGTGACGCTATTGTTCCCCATATAGCACTCCTGTTTTCCTTTGAAGGCTTTAAACTTAGGGTAATTGCTTTTTCACCTAGAGCAAGGTCAAACATTTTTTCATCTATAGATCGCTTTAGCTCACCCTTACTGCCCTTTATAAAAAGAATACCCGCTGAATATGTGGCGGTTACTCCATCTACTAATTCAATTGGTTTTTTTCCTAATCGTGACATAAATTAGTTTAAAGTTAAAAGTATAAAGTTAAAAGGTAGCGCATCTTCTTTTTTGTATGACTTTTGAGTTTTGAATTTTAGTTTTGACATTTGAGTTTATATTTCCTTCAAAATTACCAAATTTTAAAAAGCGCTTCTCCTCCGACTTTCTGTTTTCGTGCATCAGAAGATGAAAGGACACCTTTTGATGTAGAAAGCACCATCATACCGTAACCGCTTCGAACAGGTTTGAGCTCAGTCGAGTTCATATAAACTCTTTTTGATGGTTTTGAAATACGAATAGCTTCAGAAATCTTTGGTGTTTTGTCATCTTCGTATGCAATCTCAATATCTACAGACTTTACCACTTTTATACCTTTCTTTTCAAAAGACTTGATA
>Ga0105044_10012657_pt1 | contig 11470 bp, 6 predicted proteins | sample MAT01_FD_78092 | JGI IMG/M metagenome (GOLD analysis project Ga0105044, IMG submission 78092) | Freshwater microbial communities from Lake Fryxell liftoff mats and glacier meltwater in Antarctica - MAT-01 | ecosystem: Environmental > Aquatic > Freshwater > Ice > Liftoff microbial mat | place...
AGCGTCGAGGTTGATCCGCCGCGCGGCTTTGTGGCGCAGAAGCAGATCGAAGGGGCACGCCATGCCAAGTCGATTGGGGCCGACGCAGTCAACGTGGCTGATAGTCCCACGGCCCGTGTCAGCATGAGTGCGCTATCACTCTGTATTCAGATTCAGCAACAGGTTGATATTGAGACAATCTTGCACTTTACCACGCGCGACCGTTCGCTGATGGGGCTCCAGGCGGATCTGATCGGGGCTCACGCGCTGGGGGTACGCAATATTTTGGCGCTCACGGGAGACCCGCCCAGCATGGGCGACAATCGCCAGAGCACGCCGGTCTATGATGTCGATAGCATTGGGCTGGTCCGCGTGATCAACAAGTTTAATGAAGGCTACGATGCCAACGAGCGGGAGATGGGCCAGCGCGGCAATTTCACCATTGCGGTGGCGTGCGACCCGACGCGCCCCAACTTGAGTGAGGAAGTGGATCGCTTTTATCAAAAAGTGAGTGGCGGTGCCCATTTTACCATGACCCAGCCGATCTATGATCCGCAGCTATGGCGCAATTTCCTGACGATCTACGAGGAGCGCTATGGCGATTTCCCCGTACCAGTCCTGATCGGCATTTTGCCGCTGCAAAGCCATCGCCACGCGTCTTTCCTCCACAACGAAGTGCCCGGCATTACCTTGAGCGAGGAAGCGCTAGAACGTATGCGCAAAGCCGGGGCCAATGGCCGCCAAGAAGGGGTCAACATGGCGCAATCGCTATTATTGGAGCTAAAAGAGTTGCCCCACGTCCAGGGTGTCTACCTCATGCCCAGCTTTGGCCGGTATGAATTGGCCTGCCAGGTGCTCGAAGTATTGACAGACGAAGAACGTGGGATACAACAGCTAATAGTTGGCAAGTAGCAAGCAGCAAGTAGCGAGTGACAAGCAATTGCCACCTGCCACTTGTTACTTGCTACCTGTCACCGACTGACAATTGGCAGATACAGTTGGGGAACAGCTGCGGGGTAGACGCGGACTTTCATCAGCGGATCACCCAAGAGCAGGAACGTTTTCAGCGTATCTTGGCAACAGGCTCCCTGGGTGAGCAACTCGATATTACCCGCTTCAATCAATGCGCCCATCCTGGCAGTCAGCGGGGGCGCGGCCCACAATGCGTTGTAGAATCCCCGCTCCAACAGATCATGACCATAGGCCACACTTAGCCCGGCTGGACCCCAGATGGCAGTTGCACCGCCATTGGGGTTGAGCAGCATACGTTCATCGAGCACGGTGCCAGAGAAGGCCGGCTTTTGAAACTGCGCTGTGAGACAAGTCATCGATAGGCCGATAAAGTACCGATCTTTGTTGGTCAAGAGATCGGTGTCGTAGAGACTCAATAGCGAGTTGGGATCGGCATTGGGACTTTCATCTGTGATTGCCCATTGCCAATGATGGCTATGACCGTTATAGCTGATAATGCCCGCACCCGCGCTCAACTGGGCCAGAACAGCCCTATGGGCCTGTGCTGCGTCGGCAATCCGCCAGGTCTCGGTGCCGCTAGGATCGCTGAATTGCGGATAGGGATCATAATAGATGCGTTGGTTGCGGATGCCCGCTGGGGTAAGAGCCGCCAACCCATCGGCGATTTTAGAAAAATCGCCAGCCAAATCCTTTACGGGTAGGCCATTGCTATCAAGACTTTTAATATGATTATCTGCAATAAAAACACTGACATTCTGCCACGCCTCGATGCTTGTGGCGCGCTCATAACTCACAATTTTGGTGATGAGTGCCGCTAGTTCGCCACTGTTCTTGACCGGCAACCGCCCCAACCACAGATCCGCCGCAAAGAAATGCCCGGCTGGATCGTCACCCGTCACTGGATTATCGCCATCCAATTGCACATAACAAGGTTCACAGGCTGCCTCGATCAGCCAGGGATCAACATTGGCCAGATAGGGCGGCACAAAATTGAGGTTATTTTTTCCTTCATAGTTATGCGGGTCCACCGTACCGTCGCCCACCAAGGTCACAGCTTGCGGTGTTCTCTGCCAGGTGGCCGCGGCATAGCGCAGAAAGGTACGAATCGCCTCTGCCGATACCGCGCCATAACTCCACGCATCATAGATTGCCTGGACATCAACTGTCGTTACCAGATAGCCTTGTTCGCGCCGCAACCGTAACAGTGGTTCTAGTTCGCTCAGAAATGGCGCTGGGCCAATGTAGATCGCATCTGCGCCACTGGTTGGGGGCAAGGCCAAGGAAAAATGGGCAACAACCGTGGGCGTATGTAGCGTGGCGAGCCCCGTCACCAGATAGGTGCGGACAGTGGGGCCATCTTGAAAACCGCTGGCATCTGCACCCGTCAAAAGAATGGGCGTTTTGCTTTCAGTTACATCATAAAAGGCATAGCCAGCGGGGATATTCGACCACTGATAGCGCCATGTGCCGTCAAGGCCATGAAACTCGGCACCGCCACCCACAAAATTAAGCACGACAGGCACTTGCCACGCGATCTTATCCAGTAACACAATCGATTCACTGGTCGGCGGCGGTGTCGTTCCCAGCAGCCCAATCGTGAGTGAATTGCTCGGGTCTGTGCCAGAGACCACATGTTGCCAGTCGCGCACCAGCACATTGGTGGCGACACTGTGCCAAGCAACATCCTGTTCTTGATTGCCACTTTTGACGCGCAGTGTATGCTGTCCACGAATGTTGGTGGTTACCGACAGTGTGTAAATTGCCGTATCAGCAATCCGCGGTAGGTGTGGCGTAACAGTGGCCGCTACAGTGGCAGCGGCAGTGGCGGCACTGGCTTGCCCCACAGATAAGGCCTGATGGAACCAATGATCGTTATCGGCCCCCGCATAGCGCGAATCATAGAGCTTGTAATCTTCCCATACACCTGTCTCCACCACAGTCGAGCGGCTTTGGGCTGCGCCGGGGGGAACCGCGCGGGTTGTCATACGCAGGCCAGCAGATTCACGTTCGGTGAGCCAATAAATTTCTTGCAAGTTCCAGCGATCACCGACCTGAGGCGTGTAAAAGCGCAGGGTAGATGTCGCGGTCAACCGGCCATTGGTCACGCCATCAATTTGCAGGGCGATCTCTTCCCCTTGCTGCCGCAATTGTAGCCGGGCAGGATCCAGCACGTTGAGATCAAAGCCCGCGCTGGCCAGCATTTGGCCAGTCATCTGCTGCATGCCACTTTCGCTTACCAACACTTTGAGGGCTTTGCGCACGGCATCGGTGTTCACCGGATCGAGCGCGGTGTTGGCGCGTGCGGCGCGCAGATTGGCCAAAGTTTCTGCTTCCGTCCCGAATGATTGTGTCAGCGATTGGGTATTGGCGGTGCGGGCACCGGCCACGCGTGCCGAGAAGGCTGTCGCCACCTGGGTCACGCCGGCTTCGGCATAGAGGGGACTGAGCGCAATAACCGCGATCATTTTACCGTGCAAAACACCTTGGCGTAGGACAAAGAGTGGGGAAGTTGGCAGGGCAACCGTTTCGGCTGGCTGGGTGGGATCCGCAAGCGTTTCCCATTCAATTGCGTTCGGGGCCAATGCAGCGGCGGGCGGTATGGGTTGTTGCCAAGGTTGGGCGCGCAAATCGCCGAATTGCAAATTAAGGGGCTGATCCGCATCGATCTCTACGGTGATCAACTGCATAGGCAGCTCGTAGCCTTGATAGCGCACGGTTGGTAGCTGTTGCAATAAATCAGCCGCCGATGCACTGACCAATGCTGGATTGGGCCACGTTATTGTCAAATCATTGTCGGTAGTCGCAACGAGGGCAGTAGATGTCATCGCAGCTTGGGCATTATCGCTTGCCTGTGCCACGGCAGGCAGAACCGTGGTCGATACCACCAGCCACAAGATGGTAAGCAGCGCAAAAGGTCTAATCACTGGCAGACGAATTTTTGTCATGCCTTTTTCTCCTTCGATCTATTCAACACAGTCGGATCCTTTATTCTTGGCCGACGGGCAACGATCTTATGTAATCCAGCTATCTATCATTCTGACGATTCGATTACCAAAAAGTGACTGCCCAGTGAGCTGACTGCGCACAATTGCTTGGCAAAGTAGATGCGTCACCTACCTGAACAGCATTCTCGGCAAGATAAAAAAACAAAGGAGCATTCCATAAATTGCGATGGAAGCTCCCTTGTTGTTCGGTATTTTGTTTTACCATCAACGAATGTTGATGGGTAGCCGAGCGATAATGGCAGGTAACCCTTAGCCTATATCGCTCCCCTTACCGCGCTGGCTGATCAGGCGAGGCTATTCGTCTTTCTTGCGGCGTGAAGCTACCGCGGCAGAAAGAGCGGCCAAGCCGGTGCCAAACAGAATCACGGTCACTGGCTCAGGAATCGGCACAGGTCCGGATACAGGTGTTGGGATTGGGGTGGCGGTCTGATCGGGTGGTAAGGTTGCGATCTGGGTGGGTGTGTTGGTTGGCCCCTCAGGCGTATTGGTTGCGGTAGAACCAGGGACGGGTGTATTTGTAACGGTCGCCGTGGGTGGTACAGCCGTGAACGTTGCCGTAGCTTGCTCGGTAACAGTCGTCTCGGCGGCTGGTACTTGTTGTGCAGAAGCAACCTGAACTGCACTCCACCCTGGTGCCAACATCAATGTTAGCAACAATGCGATCGTGATAAGCAATGTAAAATGAATGGGCAAAGGAATTTTCATCGCAATGATTCTCCTCAATGTTTGATGATGCCGTGAAAGCTTTATGAGAACAAGGTAGAACTAAAGGAATTATAGCATGAACTTATCGATTGTAAAAAGTACTCAACGCCATAATACCCTTTATGTATCCACAAAACGATGTGTAGACGGTACTTACACAAAACAATACCTTACCAAAGCACAAGGTGTTGTTTTGTTTTTCTGATATTTTTTGACGCAGGTTCACGATAACAGTGGTAAAGCTGCAAAGTTTAGATTAACCATGCATAGGCATATTGTAGGACAGTTATCCAATAAAAGCAAACCCAATCGTTAGAAAAGAGTCACGAATTTGTACAGAAAAGCAGGGATCATGTAGGGGATACGTAGCATAAACCAGAAAAGCGTATAAGTTCAGCCTTTTGTACAATTGACAGCCCTATATCACAGACCTATACTAGTGGCTTACTACAAAAGGCATCTACCCAGCGCCAACACAGTGCCCTACCGGATGCTTTAGCATAGAATTAAGGAGGTTTGAATGCCAGAAATCCAATCGGATCGAATGGCAAGCTCTTCTACCGCACCTCTCATCGCACTCCATTCTGCACCAACCACGCCCCCAGCAAGCGCCGATCCTATTCCGCCTGATCAGCAAAAAGTAACCGAATATTCATTAACTCGCCGTTCGCTGGTGATGAGCAGTGGCATTGCCGCCACCGCCGCACTGACAAGTATGCTTTCAGCGCCGGCAGCCGCGCCGGCACAAGCCCAAACAGAGCCAGATGCAACGCCGCACATGCGCGTTGGGCCAGTCCACAGTGCGCACCAAGCAGCAGAGCTGGCGCTACCGGCCTTAGCCATCATTGCGCTGAATCGCATGGGCTTTGGGCCACGCCCTGGGGAGCTTGCCGCGTTTAATGCACTGGCCGCCACGCCGGAAGCCAGTTTGGCAGCCTATGTAGAACAGCAATTACACCCCGAAACCATTGACGACAGTGCATGCAACGCGCTGATCGATTCCTATGGCTTTACCACACTGGGAAAATCGTTGCCACAGCTATGGGCCGATCATATCAAGAAGGAAGGCGTTACCTATGGCGAACGCCTTCTGCCTATCGAGGAGACGCGCAAGGCCACTTTTCTGCGGGCGCTCCACAGTAAACGCCAACTGGTCGAAACCCTGGCCGATCATTGGCACAATCACTTCAATATCTACGGCTGGGATAGTAGCTGGGCCGCGCCTGTCTTTGTCCACTATGACCGCGATGTGATCCGCGCCAACATGTTGGGTAATTTTCGCCAATTGTTGGAAGCCGTCGCCCAAAGTCCTGCCATGCTCTATTATTTGGATAATCAATCGAATTCTGGCGGCAATCCCAATGAGAACTATGCGCGGGAACTCTTTGAGTTGCATGGCATGGGTGCCGAAAATTATATGGGCGTTGTGCCACTCATTATTAACAATGGGTCGTTTGAACATCCTGCGCCCAAAGGGCCAGATGGCAAACCCTTACTCTATGTCGATGATGATGTCTATGGCGCGACAACTTGCTTCACCGGATGGCGCACGGATAACAATACGGGCCTCTTTAAATTCGATGCCAATGCCCACTTTCCTTATCAAAAAGTTGTGCTGGGCCAACTTATTCCAGCATCACAGGGTATCAAAGATGGGCATGATGTGTTGGATATGCTGGCCCGTCACCCAAGCTCAGCACGGTACATCTGTCGGCGTCTCTGTCGCCGCTTGATCAGCGATGAGCCACCCGAAAGCGTGGTACAAGCCGCGGCCGATGTCTTTATGGCAAATCTGGATGCGCCCGATCAACTTCGGCAGGTGACGCGCGCCATTTTGCTCTCGCCCGAATTCCGCACAACGTGGGGCGAGAAGATCAAGCGCCCCTTTGAATATGTCGCCAGCCTGATGCGCGCGGCCGAGGCCGACTTTACGCCCGAGAATAATTTCTTTTGGAGTTATGAAGCCATGGGCCAACCGCTCTTTGCGTGGTCGCCCCCCAATGGCTTTCCCGATGATAAGGCAACCTGGAGCAGCACCATGCCTATGTTGCAACGCTGGCGCATGTGCAACAACTTGATCGAATGGCACTATGGCGGCGAAGGCCCAAATAAAGATGAGAAACGGCTGCCCTTGATCAATCCGGCGGGGGTAAAGACACCCTATGCCCTCGTTGACTACTGGTCAGACAGATTGGTAGGCGTGCAGCTACCCGACAATGAACGCCAGCCCATTGTGGATTTCATATCCGGTGGGCGCAATCCAAATTTTGATCTGCCAGCTACAGACATCACAGAGCGGCTACGCTATATGATCGGGCTGATCTTTATGGCACCCTCGTTCCAGTGGCGGTAAAGGAGTAATCAAGATGTTTCAAGTCTCACGGCGCGGCTTTATGGTGGGTTGTTCAGCCGCGATTGCTGCAATGGCCGGCGGACGCTTGGGCTACGTAGCCTTTGGCAGCCAAGCGCAGGAGCCAAATCAAGATATTCTAGTGGTGATCTTTCTACGCGGCGGCATGGATGGGCTCAGCGCGGTCTTTCCGATTGCCGGCGATGATCGCGGCCATTACCAGACCAGCCGCGAAAACATTGCCATTCCAACCACTGGGCTGAACGCAGCCTTGCCCCTCACCGATTTTCTGGGGATGCATCCGGCCGCGGCCCCCTTGTATGGACTCTACCAAGATCAAAAATTAGCGATTATTCCGGCAGCAGGGTTAACCAGCGACACACGCAGCCACTTTGACGCCATGAAATATATGGAGCTCGGTACGCCAGGTAGCAAGAGTGCCACCAATGGCTGGCTCACGCGCCATCTGCAATCGGCGGGCAACATTCCCAGCGAGGTTATCATGCCGGCCCTATCCGCGGGCAATCTCCAACCAACCTCGTTGGCCGGCAGCACCGAAGCGATTGGCATGACCAGCCCGGGCAGCTTCTCCTTTGGCGGTCATTGGCGCTATGGAGATCCGCAACGTGCGGCCTTGCGCCAAATCTATAGCGGATCGAATTGGTTACAGGAAGCCGGGCGACAAACACTCGACGCCATCGATGTAGTGGAATATGGTAATCCAGGCACCTATACGCCAGGCAATGGCGCGGTCTATCCCAACAATAGTTTTGGGCAAAATCTCAAAACGATTGCCCAAATGATCAAGTTGCAACTGGGTATGCGCGTCGCGACCATCGATCTGGGCGGGTGGGACACCCATGAATATCAAGGTGATGGCGGCACAGGTTATTTTGCCAATCAATTTGGCAGCTTGGCCAGTGGCATGGCCGCCTTGATGACCGACCTTGGCAATGACAACGGCACCGACCACACCCAGCGGTTGACCGTGGTTGTGATGAGCGAATTTGGCCGCACCTTCAAACAGAACGCCAGCCGCGGTACCGATCATGGCCACGGCAATGTCATGTTTGTGTTGGGTGGTCAGGTGAATGGCGGCGTGCATGGTACATGGCCAGGGTTAAACACCGATCAACTCTATGACCGGCGCGATCTGGCCATCACCACCGACTATCGACGACTCCTAAGCGAGATTCTGATTCGTCGCTTGGCCAATCCCAATCTAGGCGCGATCTTCCCTGGCTATACCGACTATCAGCCCATGGGCATTGTCCAAGGGGCAGACTTAGCACCAAACTATCATACACCCATGCCGACGGCCACCCCGACAACCGTACCCGGCGGCACGATTCCCAATGCACAGAACGCTATCTATCTGCCAATTGTTCAAAGATAGCCTTCACCGTACCCGATCAAAAAAGTCCACCGCAATGGGGTGGACTTTTTTGATCGCAACCGCGCAAGATATAGCACGCTCACGGATTTGTCACAAGGGGCAGATACGCGTGTTGCAGTAGTTGATCGCTAGCGCCATCGGCTTTATCGACAAGCGGCGCAGGGATCCACTGATTATCTTGTACAACAGCCACGGCGCGCGCCACATTAATGCGTCCATAGCCAAAATAGACAACCTCATTTGGATTGGTCGGCTTGTCCGTAGTCGAAACAATAATATGATAGACTTCTGCCGCGTTACGGTCGAGTTTTTGGCTCAGCAATAAACCGGCAAGTCCGGCCACATGCGGCGCGGCCATACTGGTGCCACTCATGTAATTATACCCGCCGTAATAATTCCCCAGGTCATTATAGGTACTATACACGGCATGGCCGGGTGCGGCCACATCAATATAGTCCCCCATATTGCTCAAACTCCAGCGTTGATTATTCTCATCAGTCGCGCTGACGGCCATCACACCATCCAAAGCAGCCGGGTAAAATTTGCGATCAACCCCCATATTGCCGGCAGCAGCCACAATCAATACATCATGCGCAATCGCATACGCTACGGCGGATTCCAGAGTCTTGGAGGAAACCGAAGCGCCCAGGCTCAGATTGATCACGCGTGCGCCTTGATCCGTTGCATAGAGGATGCCCGCGGCCACGCCCACCCAAGTCCCCGCATTGTTCTGGTTGAGCACCTTTACAGGTAACAGCGTACATTCCGGACAAATCCCCACCATGCCTAACCCGTTGTCAATACCTGCGGCAATAATACCCGCCGTATGGGTGCCATGGCCGTGATCATCGCCAGGCGTATCGTCATCATTTATAAAATCATACCCAGCCAAGACTCTATCTTGAAACTCCGGGTGCAATGCATTAATGCCCGAATCCAATACAGCAATGATTACGCTGGGATCACCGCGCGTATAGTCCCACGCTTCCAGCGCATGAATGGCCTGCAAGGTATAGGTGCGCGGCTGATTCGCCACATCAGGATCATTCGGCAGGTAGGTCCCTTCTACCACAACATCATTTTCAATATGCGTAATCAACGCATTGCGGCCTAAACTTTGCCAGCGGCGTTGGGCGAGCGCGGCCGCATCGCCTTTGATCAGAGCTTGGTCTGAGGTATCAGTCGCTGTCAAACGGACTTCGGCAACATGGATCTGCGGCAGCCAGCGCAGCAATTGTCCATTGATTTGCGCAATCATGGCATCGCGATCGGCCACGCTAGCAGTTGCGGCAAATTGAATGAGCACGGTCTGCTCGACGAGGGCAGGGTCGGCGGCGGGTGCGGCAACAACAGGGCGCGCAAAGAAAAAACCCCCACTCCATAGCCCAAGTAGCTGGATCAGGACCACGACAAAGGAACCGACTTTTTTCGATAGACTGCTCGACATGGGCAATTTTCTTCCTAGACTCAAAAACGATCGACAGACGAACCTTGCGCCCAACTGTGTACAATCACTTTGGAGGCACACCATAAGAGTACTTGAAGAAAACAAAAGGGGAATCGTCGGTTTGTTTCGTTTTTGCCTAGTCAGATATGGAAGTAAAGCCGCGAAAAACTGCCTAAATGCCCAGGAAAACAGGCCCAGGAAAGAAAGGTACTCATTGCTGGGTGGCGTAGTTTCTATGCGGATTCAACAGATTTTTGCGAGTTGCAAAGCTTTTAAGAGCGTGTTATACTTCGTAGTGGAATTTACCCATCGGGTAAATTTTTGAAATCTCCCCATTCCCATTGTTTCAATGAAGGAGTAAAAACAAAAATGGCTAGTGTAACCTTCGACCACATCTACAAGCGCTTTGGCGATGTAATTGCGGTCAATGACTTGACAATTAGTGTTGAGGACAAAGAGTTCCTGGTTTTCGTCGGTCCATCTGGCTGTGGCAAGACCACCAGCTTGCGCCTTTTGGCAGGCCTAGAAGAAATCAGCGATGGCAACATTCTGATCGGTGACCGCGTTGTCAACGACGTGCCACCCAAAGACCGTGACATTGCCATGGTGTTCCAAAGCTATGCGCTCTACCCGCACATGAGTGTCTATGACAACATGGCCTTTGGTCTCAAGTTGCGCAAGACACCCAAGGCCGACATTGACCGCCGTGTCAAAGAAGCTGCGGACATCTTGGACATCGGTCACTTGCTCGACCGCAAGCCCAAGCAGCTCTCGGGTGGTCAGCGCCAACGTGTGGCTGTAGGGCGCGCCATTGTGCGTGAACCGGCCGTCTTTCTCTTCGACGAGCCACTCTCCAACTTGGACGCCAAGCTTCGTGTCCAGACCCGTGCCCAGTTGACCCGCCTACACCAACGTCTGCAAACCACCTTTATCTATGTGACGCATGATCAGGTCGAAGCGATGACCATGGCCAGCCGCATTGCGGTGATGCGCGATGGTGTGCTCCAGCAGATCGATACACCACATCAACTTTACAATCACCCACACAACGTCTTCGTTGCCGGTTTCATCGGTAGCCCCAGCATGAACTTCTTTGATGCCACCGTCGTCGAAAACGACGGCCGCTTGGAGATCAACACCGGCGGTTTCCGCATGGAAGTGCCAGAACCCAAGGCGACCGAATGGCGCCAATTCAAGGGTCGCGAAGTGATCTTCGGCATTCGCCCAGAAGATATGCACGCCAAACCTTTCGTTGCGCCGGGCATCTTGGAATCTGACATGAAGGCCAAGGTCGATGTGGTCGAGTTGATGGGGAACGAAATTTACCTGTATATGATGACCTCGGATGATAAATCCTTTATCGCCCGCGTCGATCCCCGCGTCGAATCCCGCCGTGGTGATAGTGTCGATTTGGCTGTAAACATGGCCAATGCCCACATCTTTGATCCCAAGAGCGAAATCAATCTGAGCGACTAGGATTGGTAGCAGTTGCTTAATAAACAGCCGAGCTAGCGCACGCTAGCTCGGCTGTTTTTGTCTTAGCTCGACTTTGTACAAAATGCTGGCAGTGCAATTTATACCTGATCGAGAGGTAAGCCGTTGGTCAATCTGCCATG
>Ga0105044_10012658_pt1 | contig 11470 bp, 13 predicted proteins | sample MAT01_FD_78092 | JGI IMG/M metagenome (GOLD analysis project Ga0105044, IMG submission 78092) | Freshwater microbial communities from Lake Fryxell liftoff mats and glacier meltwater in Antarctica - MAT-01 | ecosystem: Environmental > Aquatic > Freshwater > Ice > Liftoff microbial mat | place...
ATTTCATGCTGGGTCATTAAACAAAAAATTATTTTTTGATAGTATTTTTCAGACTGTCATTCTGCTGTGAACTGACTTTATTGGTCATGATCCTGATAAGCTCCCTGAAGCTTACAAATTTATAACCAAGCTTTTTCATTTTGTAAACGTTCTCATCATATCCTGCAAACTTAGACGGAGTGAACCTTAATGAGTAGAATAAATATTTTTTACCGGCATTGGTTTTATTAATAATGTCTTCAAAGAGCAGATCGACTTTAGAATCAGTTTTTTTAAATGCAGAAAAGATCGTATCTCCGTAAACGCCAAGATTATTTTTTAAGAATTCATTTGATACCAATTCATATAATTCCGGTGAGACATTCCTTCTGGTAAGGATCACACCCGAAGCAGATGAAAAGCTCAGAGAAAGAGATCTTATTTTTGACTTCAGAGATTTTTCTTTCATACCTGAATTAAAATCCGCCTGAATGTCATCATCATCACCAATTGAAAGTCCGAGCAAATAATCTTTACCTGATCCTGTAATGAGTGACTGATAATCCGCTTTGTCATTTCGAAGAGGCATCAAAACGGACAACTGTTCAGTCGAGCTCAAAATTCTTTCCGCATCTGTGATCGGCTCGGAATCAATACTGTCAAGAACTATACTAACATGAGAAGCATATCTTCGTGCGGAATCAGTGTAAATGAAATTTAGCTTTCCTGTTTGATATAGAATGCTGTCCTTCTTGGAAAAAATGCTGATAACAAGATTTTTAGTACGCGGATCTTCGGTGACTCTATCCGTGAGATTGTATTTTTGTAAAATGTTGCTGATCTCATAATTCAATTCGATCGCAGCCAGATCAACGGGTATAAGCACTTCCCTGTTAATGATAAAATCCTTCTCCTTCGTCTCTTTGCCTTTGACAACAGGTGCTTTGATCCATTCCTTTTTTATTCCGAAGGTAGACAGTACCGAATCAATGTCACGGTTTAATTTATCTTTTACATTTTCATTTGTTTGGTTTACAATTATTTCTGTCTCCATTTTTTCCGAAGAAAGGTAGAAGAAAAGTAAAGCAATAAAAACTATGCAAAGTATCCCGGCTATAATAATTTTAAATTGGTTTGTCATTTACTGTAATTCATATATTGATGCCGGCTGAAACATTCATGATTATTTCCTTCGCGTTAAGAACTTTATCGGTATTCAGAACTTTAACCGCATCGTCTACATAATCTTCCTTCCTCATTCCGACAAGTATGCAGTCAACGCCTTTTACAGATTTTAAAATAAGAATCGTCTTCTGCGAAAGTGTGAGGCTTTGAAATTTTGCGTCGAGATTGACATCTATCAGATTGTGGATCACACGGCTTCTCTTTTCTGCCCGAAGCTTATAGTAGTTGCTTACAAAATTCAAAAGCTTATAGCATTCCTTTATATACCTGTTGAAAAAATCCTTTGCGTTCTCATCGGAAATTTTTGTTTCAACAAAGTTAATCAGGAAGTCGATTCTCGGAACGAACACCTGCGATACGACATCATTATAATGTTCGATGCTCCCGAAGAACTTCCAGTTCTCATCTATGGTCTTTCCAAAGTTAAGATTTTTTTTAAGTTTGAGATGCTCTTCGTCAGTCAAGTCTTCATTCGCGGTCTTTTCCGTAAGAAAATCATCTTCCATTAAAGTGACAAGCTTAATTTGTTTGATAAAATCTTTTTCTTCAAATGCTTCAGCTTTGAAATCAGCAAGCCTTACCATGCCTGTGGAAGTGATCGCGTTCAGAGGGCGGTTGATCAGCACTTTAATGCCTGATCGTTCCGAAAGTTCAAGGACGGTTTCAGTATTGTTGATCTGGTTCATTGCGCTGACGGCTCCGGTTTCAAAGAGATTAAAAGGAAGCTGAATGAATTTGAAATGATTGTCGTCTGAGATTGAATTGGCTATGTTGATGATACGTTCAAGCGATGTGAATTCATAATTATCGGAGTAATCAGGAAAAGTATTCGATGAAATGCCGTATGATTTTATTATCCCTTCCTTTACCTTGTCTTCAAGAAATACAAATGCTTTTCGGATTCTTTCATAATAAATTTCACGCGCATCACTAATGCTGACTCCGTCTCCCTTTGCCCACTTCAAATAATACTCCGGATTATGAAGCAGATAGACATCTGCATAATTTTGTTTAAGTCTTCCAAGCTGAGACCTGATCTGATCCTCCAAAAACTCCGGCTCAATGCAATGCCAGAGCCCTTCTGATAACTCCACTACCTCTTTGAAACCGGCACCATCAGTTTTCAACTTTAATGCATTGCGATAATTTTGTCCCTGGATATAACCGCCTTTTGTGACAAGAATTATTTCATCTCTTATAATTTTATTTTCTGAGATCAGATCATTGAGAACATTCCCTACAAGCGTTTCACTTCGCCCGTCAGTATAATTAGCTGAAGTATCTATTACATTAACTCCACTGAGCAATGATCTGCTTAGCGCGTCGTAATGGTCCTTAAAATTATAATCAACTCTGTAACATCCAAATCCAATTGATGAAAGCTTCATTTATTTTTTTGAAAGCAAATTAATTATATTAATGTCCGATAAAAAGTCTATTGAAATAATGTATTTATAATTTGATTCAGTTAAGTTACTTTTGAAAAACCAAAAACGTCTGTTGGAATTAAATAAAGAGGAGTTGTTTGAAACTCCGGCTTTTGATAAGCTATGGAATTACAGCGATCCCGCTGAAACAGAAAAAAAATTCAGGGATATTCTGCCTGAGATAAAATCAACAAAAGATGTTTCCGCATATCTTCAGTTGTTGACTCAGATCGCACGCACACTTGGACTTCAGAAAAAATTTGATGAAGCCGACAATATCCTTGATGAAGCCGAACCTCAGTTAAGCGAAGAACAATACATAGCAAAAATAAGATATGAGCTTGAACGCGGCAGGATCCTTAATTCATCACGCAAAAAGGATAAAGGCAAAGAACATTTTCTGAAAGCGTATGAACTTGCATTAAAGCATAAACTGGATTTTTATTCGATCGATGCGGCTCACATGCTTGGGATAATTGAAACTGCTGAAGATTCCTTAAAGTGGAATGAAACCGCGATGAAAATTGCCGAAGAGTCTGATAACGCGAGAGCACGCAAATGGCTCGGTTCATTGTATAATAATAACGGATGGACTTATCATGACATGAAAAATTATGATAAGGCGATGGAGCTTTTTGAAAAAAATGTTGAGTGGCATACCGAGAATAATAAAGTTAAGGAAATGATAATTGCCAAGTGGTGTGTTGCACGAACTTTGAGATCGATGAATAAGATCGATGAAGCCTTAAAGAGCCAGCAGGATGTGCTTGAGGAAGCATTACAAAAAGGAATTACTGATAATGGCTACACGTATGAAGAGCTTGGTGAATGTTTTCTTCTGAAAGGTAATAAGGAGGAGGCGGCGAAAAATTTCAGGGTGGCTTATGACGAACTTTCACAAGATACCTGGCTTGCGGAATACGAGAAAGAAAGACTTGAGCGCATTAAAGAACTTTCAGAAGTAAATTGAAATTTGGTAACCGGTTTCAGCTTGTAAATCCCCTGCATGCTTAAAACTTTTTAACACTTCACTTTTTAAAAATATTTATTCAAATAAACATTATGATCATGTCTTCAAAATTAACTCCCGAGGAAACGAAAAATGTTGAACAGGAACTTGCCGGCATTGAAAAAAATATAGAAACACTCAGAAAGAAAAAAATAGAGCTGAATTCTAAGCTGGCTGAAATGGATGTTAAAGATTATACACTGAAAGACAGGGAAGGAAAAGATGTAAAGCTTTCTGAAATGTTCAGAGATCAAAATTATCTCATCCTTGTACATAACATGGGCAAGGGATGTTCATACTGCACGATGTGGGCTGATGGCTTTAAAGATACTTACAAAGAGATCGCAAAGAAGGCACCTTTTGTACTTGTATGTCCCGACACTCCTGAAGTTCACAAGCAGTTCGCCGATGCGCATGGCTGGAATTATCCTACGTACTCAGCAGCAGGAACTGATTTTATCTTTGACATGGGCTACGATTTTATAAAAGAAGGAAAGCATAATTACTGGCCGGGAGTATCTGTTTTTGAAAAGTTAAAGGATGGCAGCATTAAAAGAGTGGCTAAGGATTACTTTGGTCCCGGAGATTTTTACTGCAATATCTGGCACTTTCTTGACCTGCTTCCGACTGAAGACATCGATGTAAATTCATAAATTATATTGTCAGGCAGGGTGACCCAAAATGATCGTTTAGGTTAACTCCTTTCGGTTCCTAACCGGACAAATGCCTGACAATTTTTTTTTACTCATCTTTCGTAAACAACAAGGTTCAATTTTATGGAAAACCCTGTTTCACATCATCTGGAAAAACAATATTTAATGAGCCTTGAATGGATAAATGAAAACATTAATGCTTTGACAGACGACGAGTACCGCATGGAGCTGTCTCCGGGGAGAAATCACGGTGTGTGGCTGCTTGGACATCTTATTGTATCAGATGACGATCTTTCGACTTTTTTAGGAAAGGGTCCTTTGCTTTATCCCCAGTATGCAGAAATGTTCGGACAGAAAAGTAAACTATCGGTGCCTGAGAATTATCCTGCTGTATCAGTGTTGAAGGAATGCTGGGAAAAAGTTTGTGAAAAAAATAAAAAAATATATTCCGGATTGACCGACAATGAACTCAATGAGCCTCATGCATTGATTGAAAATATTCAAACAGATTACTTTAAAACAAAGGACAGAGTAATAATTGCTTGGCATTTCCATCAGCTTTATCATACCGGACAGCTCGCAGTTCTTGTTTCAAGAGCAGGTAAAAACAAATATTAATTTTAAAGCGAAGTTCAATTCCCTGATTTGCAAAAAAACAATTTCATAAATAACTGGAAAAATTATTTTTTAACCGGCTCAAACAAAACTGAATTTGTAGTAACGGTAATAGTTCTTGTTGCTGCCGTAACTGCTTTAAGCAGATTCCTACTGTTCAATGAAAGCCGCACCGGCGCTGTCCTGAATGACCCTGTCTTAAACAGCTTCAACGCGGTTAGTTTAAATTTTGTTGTTTTTTTTGCCATCTATTCCTCTCTGGTGATCGGACTTATAGCATTCAGCTTTCATCCTGAACAATTGATGACAGCATTTCAGACTTACACTCTTTTGATCTTGTTAAGAATGCTGGCAATGTACGTTATACCGCTTGAGCCGCCTGCAAACACAATTGACCTACAGGATCCTGTTGTTTTTCTGATCGGAACAGGGCAAAAAATTACGAAAGATCTTTTTTTCTCCGGACATACTTCCACAGCTTTCTTGCTGTTTCAGGTTGCAAAAAACAAATTCCTCAAATCATACTTTCTGCTTGCAACGGTCACTGTTGGTGTGAGTGTCATACTGCAAAAAGCGCACTATACGATCGATGTACTGGCAGGAATAATTTTCTCTTATGCATCGTATCAATTAATCAAATCATTCAGGAAAACTTTTTTAAACAAATCAGATTAATGAAGAAAAGAATAAACATTTCATCCGGTGCAAAGTGGGAAGACATAGTCGGCTACAGCAGGGCTGTCAGGATCGACGGCATGGTTTCGGTTTCAGGCACGACTTCGGTGGACGGTGATACTGTCATTGGCGAAGATAATTTTTACTTGCAGACAAAAACTATATTAAGAAAGATAGAACATTCATTGAATGAAGCCGGAGCAAAATTACAGGACGTAATTCGAACAAGAATTTATGTGACTGATATTACAAAATGGGAAGAGGTCGGTAAGGCACACGGTGAATTTTTTAAAGATGTTAAACCTGCAACATCGATGATACAGATATCAGCATTGATCGATCCAAAGATGCTTGTGGAAATTGAGGTTGATGCAGTAATAGGCAGATAATGAATTTTAGTAATTATATGAATCACCTTTTATTTAATCCAGTTTAACCAACTTAACAAAATTAACTATATAGATATTTTTAATAAACTGTAGTAAGTTTAAAAAAAAATCTAAAGGAGAGAAAATGTTACAGTCATTTAATTTCAAAAAATGGATCGAGGAGAACAGACATCTTTTAAAGCCGCCTGTCGGAAACAAATGCATGGTTGACGGTGACCTTATAGTGATGGTTGTCGGCGGTCCTAACGCGAGAAAGGATTATCACTATGAAGACGGCGCTGAATTTTTTTATCAGGTCGAAGGTGATATCATCGTAAAGGTAATTGAAGACGGGAAGCCGAAAGACGTTCACATTAAAGAAGGTGAAATGTTTTATCTACCCCCATTCACTCCTCATTCACCGCAGCGTCCCGCGAACACTGTCGGACTTGTCATTGAAAGAAAGCGCGATGAGAACGAACTTGACTCTTTTCAATGGTATTGTGAGAACTGCGACAACAAGCTTTATGAAGAATCCGTTAAGCTAACAAATATCGTAACACAGCTTCCGCCGATCTTTGAACGCTATTGGGGTGATCTTGATAAGAGAACCTGCAAAGAATGCGGGACAGTAATGGAGCCGCCCGTAAAATAAATTGAGAATTCAGAGTTAAGAATTAAGAGTATATTGGATTAACCGTAAGTATGATTTGTTAATTATTAAAATAACTATTGAAAGGATGAGAAATGAAAGAGAATATTATATTGGAAAAGTCATATTCATTTGCCCGAAGAATTATTCGATTGTATTTATTTTTAAAGAAGGATAAAAAAGAATTTGAATTGGCAAGACAGGTATTAAGAAGTGGAACATCAATAGGTGCAAACATCGAAGAAGCAATTGGAGGTTTTTCCAAGAAAGATTTTTGTGCCAAAATGGGAATAGCGTATAAAGAAGCCCGCGAGACAAAATACTGGCTCAGATTATTACATGATACAAATTTTTTAGAATCCAGAATCTTCAATTCTATGAATTCCGATTGCGAAGAGCTTTTGAAAATAATTGGAACGATACTGAAAACTTTGAAAGGTAAAAATTCCTAGTTCATAGTTTCTAATTCCTAATTCCTAATTCCTAATTCCTAATTCTTAATTTTAAATTTATATGAAGATAGACCTCCACACCCACATACTTCCCGAGAACTGGTCTGACCTTAAGGAAAAATACGGATACGGCGGCTGGGTTAATCTTGATCACTATAAGCCTTGCTGTGCGAAGATGATGATCGACGGAAAATTTTTTCGTGAGATTCAAAGCAACTGCTGGGATCCCAAAGAAAGGATCAAAGACTGCGATCATGATGAAGTTGATATTCAGACCTTATCAACAGTACCGATAATGTTCAGCTACTGGGCTAAACCTCAGGACACTCTTGACCTTTCAAAATATCTGAATGATCATATCGCAGGTGTAATAAATGATTATCCAAAAAGATTCACCGGACTCGGTACTTTGCCGATGCAGTCTCCCGATCTTGCGATCAGGGAAATGGAAAGATGCGTGAAAGATCTGAAGCTTTCCGGAATTGAGATCGGCTCTCATGTGAATGACTGGAATCTCGATAATGAAAATTTATTTCCCATTTTTGAAGCAGCAGAAGAAATGGGCGCCTCTGTATTCGTTCATCCGTGGGATATGCTTGGAAAAGAAAAGATGCCAAAATACTGGCTGCCATGGCTTGTAGGAATGCCTGCTGAAACTTCACTTGCGATCTGCTCCATGATCTTCGGAGGAGTATTTGAACGTCTGAAAAATCTTAAGGTCTGCTTCTCACACGGTGGCGGTTCGTTTCCGTTTACAATAGGAAGGATCGAGCATGGATTCAATGTCAGACCTGATCTTGTTGCTGTGGATAATAACATCAACCCGAGAGATTACATTGGAAAATTTTATCTTGACTCGCTCGTTCATGACAAGAGCGCGCTGAAATATATTGTTGAACTTTTCGGAAATGATAAGGTTGCTCTGGGTTCGGATTATCCTTTCCCTCTTGGGGAGCAACATCCCGGCAAGCTCATTGAATCGATTGGAGAATTCAATCGCGATACAAAGGAAAAATTACTTTGGAAAAACGCCAAAGAATTTTTAGGAATATAGTTTAAATCTCCGGTATTACTTCTTCTCAAAAGGATTTCTCGCCCACACTGTCACTTCAGGTATCATACCCCTGTCATCCATTTCAAGCATTGATTTTATTGTATGAGCGATCTCATCGCTTGTAAGCTTATTCGCCACTTCAGGTCTTTCGGCTCTGTCCTTATTCGCGAATGCTGTCGTAACTTCACTCGGATTTACCTGCATCACTCTTATGTTGAACGGGCGCAGTTCCGCCTGCCAGCATTCGGTCATACTTCTTAACGCAAACTTTGATGAAGAATAAATTGAACCTCTTGCAAATCCTTTCAATGAAGCTGTTGAAGCTATGTTGATTATATTGCCACTCAATTGTTTTTTAAATATCGCCGCCGCCTTCTTTGCCATCAATGCGGCTCCAAAAACATTAACGGAATAAACACGCATGAATGCATCAAGTGTTATTTCTTCAAGCGTGGGAAACTCACCGATCCCGGCATTGTTGATCAGACAGTCAAGACTTCCGAACTTGTCAAGAAAGATCTTATATGTTTCTTCGATGTCACTCTCCTTTGAAACATCGGTATGAATTGCAAACGAGTTTGTTTCCTTTGCAGCTTCCTCAAGCTTTTCTTTTCCTCTTCCGGTAATTCCTACTTTGGCTCCGCTTTCTGAAAGCAGCTTCGCCGCTGCTTTACCAATACCCGAACTTCCGCCCGTTATTAATATTCCTGATCCTTCTATCTTCATTTATTTTTTTTATTTTATTTATATAAAAATCTATCCGTAAACACTAATCAACTTTTAACTTTCAACTTTTAACTTTTAACTTTTAACTTTTAACTTTTAACTTTTACTTTATATATCTGAAATCATGACCCGCTTTAAGCTGAAGTAAAAATTCGTACATAAGCTTGATCACATTTTGAACATCATTTTTATCAACCATCTCAACAGTTGTATGCATATACTTCAACGGCAATGAGATAAGCGCCGATGCGACTCCTTCGGCGGAGAATGCAAATGCTTCCGTGTCCGTTCCTGAATGGCTTGGTGAGGCTTCATACTGAAAGGGTATTTTCTTTTTCTTAGCAACATCAAAAACCATGTCGAGCAGATTGTTCTGGACATCCGGTCCGCGCATTAGTGTAGGACCTTTGCCGCATGCTATATCGCCGAGCTTTTCTTTTTTGTACAATGGTGACTGTGTATCGTGCGTCACATCGGTTACGATGGCAACATCCGGTTTTATCTTCCGTGAGATCATTTCAGCGCCGCGCAGTCCTGTTTCTTCCTGAACTGAATTAACAACATATAATCCAAAACCCAGCTTGTTTTTCTTTTCCTTTAACATACGCGCGACTTCAGCGATCATGAATCCTCCCATGCGGTTATCCAGCGCTCTTCCTACATAATATGTATCGTTCATTGTGAAGAACTCATCAGTGTAAGTAACAACTGATCCGACGTGAACTCCAAGCGCTTCGACTTCCTTTTTATTTTTACATCCACAGTCGAGAATAATGTTATCAATCGCGGGTTTCTCTTCCTTGCTGCGGTCTCTTACGTGTATTGCCGGCCATCCGAAGACTGCCTTTACCACTCCTTTTTTCGTGTGAATGTTCACCCTTTTGGAAGGCGCGATCTGATGATCTGAGCCGCCGTTGCGGACGACATAGATGTAGCCATCGTCATTTATGTAATTCACATACCATGAAATTTCATCGGCGTGAGCTTCTATTACTACTCTGTATTTCTCATCAGGATTTATAACTCCTACTACAGTTCCGTATATATCGGAAATGTATGTGTCTATATATGGAGTTATGTAATCAAGCCAAAGCCGCTGACCTGATGATTCGTAACCCGTTGGTGAAGCATTGTTAATATACTTTTCAAGAAACTCGTAACTTTCTTTTCTCATGCTTTATTATTTTTTTAATTTAATTATTTATTTATGATTTCAATACTATTGTTTCTGCCTACGATGATCATATCAGCTATGTTAATGAACAAACCTGTCTCAATAACGCCGGTTACCATTTTAATTTCGGCGTTTAGCTTTGAGGCATCGGCGATCGCGCCAAAATGAAGATCAACTACATAATTTCCGCTGTCAGTAAAATAGAATTCATCTCCTTTCCTGCGCATAACGGGATTGTAATTTTTTTCCTCAAACATTCTCAGAACCCGTTTATATCCGAAAGGCACAACCTCAACAGGCAAAGGAAATTTACCAAGCTTATCCACCATTTTACCTGAATCAATGATCCATATATTTTTCTTTGAATAAAGCGCAACAATCTTTTCAAACAGCAGTGCGCCGCCCCCACCCTTAATACCGTCAAAATTTTTATCCGCTTCGTCAGCACCGTCTATCGTAATATCTATATTATCTGTTTCATCAATCGAGATCAGACTAATGCCTGATGACTGCGCGAGTTCAGTAGTGGAGTCCGATGTTGAAACGGCTCTGAATTTCAGACCGCTCTTAACAAGTTCACCTAATTTCTTAATTGCAAAATAAACTGTTGAACCCGAACCCAGCCCCACTATCATTCCATCGGTCACAAACTCTGCCGCCTTCTCCGCCGCTAACTTTTTTTCTGCATTTTGCACTTCTTTATTATTCACTTAACGGTTTAATGTTTAACTTTGAACTTTAAGAAAACTTATTTTTCAAAAAATAATTACGAACAATATAAAGGAATTCAATTTAAGTCTTAAGGAATTTATACTTCCAATAATATTCTTGAATATTCTTAACCCCGGCATTACTATTCGTTGCAAAAACAATTTTCATAGCTCTCAGTTGTAAGATTTGCAAAGCCGCACCAGTTGTAAAACCAATTGGCAAGATCTTTGTCATAAACCTTTTCATTATTGGCAGTATAGTACTTAATATACTTAAGCCTGTATTCCCTGTCTTCAAAGATAAGACTTTTCACTTCAGCAAGTGATTGCGGGGAAATGTCCGTTTGGTTAAAGCTGTTTCCGAAATTGTAAGCAAACGTCCAGGAAGCTGAATCGGTTTTGATATCCTGAACATAATAAGTATCATAATTCAGCAAGGTAAAGTTTTTTTGATCATACTCTACAATTTCATAAGCCGGATTATTCCCATAAATCGGACTTATTGATGAGTTCAGCTTTATGAATGATACCGGCTTGTTCTCTTTATAGATCACACGAAAATCGTCCCTGTGGAAATGACCTGCAAAACCGGCATTGATGACATCTGAATAGTTACTAATGATGTCAAGAAAAGGATCGTTGTATTTTTTTTTCCAGGTAGACATAATTCTTTCCGCACATACGCCTGTGTCAGTTATTGTTCCGTAAATATCAATGCCGGGAGGAATATGATATGTCATCCAGACTTTGAAGCTGCTGTCCCTGCATTGCTGAAGGGTTTCGGAAAGCCA
>Ga0105044_10012662_pt1 | contig 11468 bp, 10 predicted proteins | sample MAT01_FD_78092 | JGI IMG/M metagenome (GOLD analysis project Ga0105044, IMG submission 78092) | Freshwater microbial communities from Lake Fryxell liftoff mats and glacier meltwater in Antarctica - MAT-01 | ecosystem: Environmental > Aquatic > Freshwater > Ice > Liftoff microbial mat | place...
ATTGGGAATGGCAGTTGTAACAACCTTCACGAATGTAAATGTCTCTACCTTCAAGTTCAAGCGGGGTATAAGGTTCAACCGAAGAGATTTTAGGAACATTAGAACCAACCATAAACGTTGGAACCAATTCAATCAAACCTCCAATTAAAATTGCAATTAAAGCAAAAAGTAAAAAACGAACCGGACGACGTTCTATTGCAGAATGCCAATGTTCACCTTTATGTCCTTGTTTTGGATTGACTAAAGCTGGAGCTTCTGCAACTTCTTCTGCCAAGAAATTTCCTTGACGTGCCGTTTTAATTAAGTTGAAAGCCATAATAATAGCACCAGTTATAAACATTGCTCCACCAACAGCGCGCAACATAAAATAAGGACGCAATTGATTCAATGTTTCCAAAAAGTTTGGATGCGCTAAACTGCCATCTGGATTAAAATCTTTCCACATTAATCCTTGCGTAAATCCTGCCCAATACATTGGAATAACCCAAAGAATAATTCCCAACGTTGCTATCCAGAAATGTGTATTGGCTAATGATTTTGAATAGAGTGTTGTGCGCCATAATTTAGGAACTAAATAATACGCCATACCAAAAGTGAACATACCGTTCCAACCCAATCCACCAACGTGCACGTGTGCGATTGTCCAATCGGTAAAATGTGAAATCCAATTGACATTTTTTAAGGACAACATCGGCCCCTCGAAAGTGACCATACCATAACAAGTAATTGCCACCACCATGAATTTTAAAACTGCATCGTCACGGACTTTATCCCAAGCACCACGCAAAGTTAATAGGCCGTTGAGCATTCCTCCCCAAGAAGGAAAAAGTAGCATAATCGAAAATACAACACCTAAAGATTGTGCCCAATCAGGTAGCGATGAGTAAAGTAAATGATGTGGACCTGCCCAGATGTAAATAAAAATCAATGACCAGAAATGGATGATGGATAATCGATAAGAATAAACGGGGCGGTTGGCGGCTTTTGGTACAAAATAATACATCAAACCTAAGTAAGGTGTTGTTAAGAAAAAAGCTACCGCGTTATGACCGTACCACCATTGCACAAGGGCATCTTGAACACCTGCGTACCAACTGTAACTTTTGAAAAATGAAATTGGAAATTCAAATGAATTGACGATGTGCAAAACAGCAACAGTTACAAAAGTGGCGATGTAAAACCAAATCGCAACATACATGTGTTTTACGCGACGTTTTAAAATTGTTCCAAATAAATTGATACCAAAAGCAAGCCACATTAATGTAATTGCAATATCAATTGGCCATTCTAATTCTGCGTATTCTTTGCCTGTTGTATATCCAAAAGGCAAGGTTAAAACTGCTGAAAGAATAATGAGTTGCCATCCCCAAAAATTGATTTTACTCAAGGTATCAGAGAACATTCTTGCTTTTAAAAGTCGTTGCAACGAATAATAAACACCAGCAAAAATTCCGTTGCCTACAAAAGCAAAAATTACTGCATTTGTATGTAGGGGTCTAATTCTACCAAATGATATATAGCGTGTAAAATTCAATTCTGGCCAAATGAGTTCGCATGCAGCAATTAATCCAACCAACATTCCAATAATTCCCCACGAAATTGTTGCAATGAGGAAGAGTCGAACAATTTTGTTGTCGTAGCTAAATTTTTCTACTTGCATCATATTGATTTTTTATTTTCAGTTGATTTTTCTGTCATCTCGTCGTCTTCAAATAATACACGAAATGCAGGACCGTAAGTATCTTCAAATTGCCCGGTTCGAGTAGCCCATAAAAAGGAGAAAAGAAAGAAAAGTGCTAAGGTGATGCTGATTGCAATGAGTAGAAAAATAATCTCCATAATAAGGTGTGTTATGTAATCTTTACAGGACAAAATTAGAGGCTTGTTGGCTTTTTTAAATTGACCTTAAACATGTATCAACCTGATTTATGTCATATAATTTTTAGAGAGGTTTTTTTTTTGAGGTTTTTGATTCCGTTATTCAATGAAATTGCGTAATTTGTAGAAACGAAATTTATGACCACAAAAAATATTGAACGAATTTTAATTCCTACTGATTATTCGGCTAATGCACAAAGAGCAACTCGCATGGGAATTTCATTAGCGAAAGAAATTGGTGCCGATGTTTTTCTTTTTCATTCTTACAATACCGCTGCCATTAATATGGCTGAGAATGTTATTATAATGGAAGACATTAAGACAATTGAAGACGAACGATTAAATGATGCTGTTGCGGAAATGAGAGTAGAATATGGAGATGTAAATATTCAATGTATTTTGGAATTTGGTTCTGTTGTGGATTGGATGAGTAGAGTAGTTGATGATAAAAAAATTGATTTGATAGTAATGGGCACAAAAGGTGAAACAGACGCGCTCAATAAAATTTTTGGCAGTGTCGCCACGCACGTAATAAATCATATCACTTGTCCTGTTTTGATTATTCCAAAAGGACATCGATCGTATACGATTAGCGAAGTTCTTTTTGCAACTGACTTTCATTTCACCGTTGATGTTGCAAATTATCTTGCTCCGTTTTTGCAACTGGCACATGACTTTGATCCATATATTCATGTTGTTCAATTTAAATCTGATTTGGGCCCGGGACCACATATAAAAAATATTGAAGAACTAAAATTGACTGGCTTATTGAAACATACTAAGCACTCTTATCATTATTTAGAAACAGATAATACAGAACAAGCATTATTTGAATTTGCCGAAAAAAGTCATTGTGATTTAATTGTAATGGTGACAAGAAATTACACCCTTTGGGAAAAAATATTTCATCGAAGTTTCACCAAAAAAATTGCGCTGCACAGTGAAATTCCTGTTTTAATTTTGCACGAGAAATAGAAAAAGAAACGAAATCTAATTTCTATTCTGTGGAAACGGCTGTTACTGAATAACCTTCTTTTTGTAAAAGTTCAATCACACCACCTTCATCAAATAAGTGAGCAGCGCCAACAGCAATGAAGCATTTTTTTTTTGCCATTTCTTCTTTTAGTTTTGGTATCCATGCTTTATTTCTGTTGTAAAGAAAAATGTCTGAATAGGCCATAAATTCGGGTGATTGTTTTTTCATCATCGGGATTAATTTATTGACTTCTTGTTTTGAATAAATTTCCATCATTTTTTTTGTTTCTTTTTTTTCGTCTTCAAAATTTTCAATTGATTGCATGATGAGGTTGGCCATTTCTGACGCGGGGATTACATCAAAAAATCCAAGTTGTTCTTCAATTGTTTCAAGTCCAATTAAAGGAATTTTTTTCTCGTTGGCCATACCCATTATATTTAAATCATACGAAACAGTTTTGTCTGAGAAGTAACCTTGAGAGATAGCTTGCAAAATAAAAAAGGGTTTCATTTTTCCGTAGAGTTGATGAAAAGTTTCGGGACTTGTATCCAGTTTTTTGTCCATGAATTCTAAAAGTATTATCAATTGCTCTTTTGTAAAATAACTATGAACAGTTCCAGTATCAAGTGTCATCAATTTTAATGTTTCGAATGGACTTGGCATTCCACCAACTTCCATAATGATAGCTTCACTATCTGTGATTTTTTTAGATAACGATTCGGTCATATTATAATATTCTTCATCAATGATGTGCATTGTTCCATAGATGTAAGAAGTTTTACAATCATTGCCTTCAATTTTCCACAAAAGTGAATTTCCGTTTTCAACTTCAATATCGGCCGAACAAGACACAACCGCAACGAGTGTTGTGAAAAATAAAAAAAGTTGATTTTTTAAAAACATAGACGGGAGGGATAAATAATATGGAAGATGTAAAAGGTCAGATGGCAAATGTTTAAATAAATTTATGAAGTTAAATTGGTTCGATGTCAAGTTTTCTTAAAACAAAAGTAAGCAATTATAATAACGGAAAATGTAATGGTCAAATGGAATATACAGGATGATAAATAGCTAATGCAATTTTCGGATTTTAATTCAACCCCTTTTGTCATTTGACCTTTTACATTTTACATACTTTCTAGGCAAACTAAAAAGCAATAGTTTTCACTTTCCTGAATCAATGTACATTTTAAACCAACGGCCAAGGCATGATCATGTAAATTTTCAAAGTCGATGTACAACCAAGGAAACCAGCCCGATTCAACATTTCTATATTTCATGTTGAATTTCATTTCGCCGTGGTATTTTCCATTTAAATCTATCAAAACCGAACCATCATCATCCATATAAAGGTAGGTGACGTCAGACGAATCGCAATAAATTTTTCCTCCTGGATTGAGCAACGATTTAAGCTGTTTTAAAAAGGATTCTAATTCGTCTATTGTTTTTGCTAAGCCAATGCCATTCATCAAAATTAATATGGTGTCGAATTTTTCATTTGTCAAATCAAGAACAGAAACTTTTTGTGCTTTAATTCCATTGCTCAACATATAATCAACAGCTCCTTTTGAAGTGTCAATTGCCAAAACATCAAAACCTTTTTTTTGAAGAATGTTTGAATGACAACCTGCACCTGCGCCAACGTCTAAAATTTTTCCTTTGCAAAGTGAGAGTGCCATTTTTTCTAATTCCGGCATCGAATTTAAATCTCGAAAAAGATAATTTACAGGAATTACATCGTCATCGCATAAATCAGAAAAGACAGTAATATTTTTTTCAGAGTTATTTTTTGAGAACTCATAAATGGCATAACCTATGGGATCATTTTCAAATTCCATTTTTAGTATAAATCAGAATCGTCCGTTTCTTCTGCAAATCCGTCTAGGTCTGTATCATCATCATCCAAATCGTCGTCATCAGAAAAAATATCGTCAAAATCATTTCCTAAGTCAAGCGATTCGCCATAACCCATTCCTGCAGCATCCATTTCTTTAGACTCTTCGGCTGGGGCTTTGCCAACACTTAATGCAATTTGAGGTTTAGTAACATTTTTTGGTAAGGTTTCAACATGCTCAATTAAAAAACACCACATGCGCATAAAGTCGTAAACCAAAATCATTTTTTGATTTTGGTCGGTTACTACTTCTTTTATTTTTGTTTCGCTCATTATAAGGACTGATTCAACACCGTCATTCAGTCCCATATCAACTAAAGTAATTTCTTGACCTTTATCCCATTCATCATTACTTTTATAGAAAGATGCCATTTGATCACCTTTAAACTCAAAGGCCTTAACGATTGTATTGTAAAAAGATTCGAGATTGTCATTCCCAGAAACAATAATATCTCTGAAAATTTCCTCGTTAGAAACGGTATCAATTAAAACTCTGAATTTATACGATGGCATTTAGCGAAACGAGATTTTTGGCAAATATAAACACTAATTACATATTCAAATCAACGAAGTGTTCAATTATTATGGCTTTTCTTCATGTATTTTTCATTATGTTCTATTGATTTTGTAATTATAAAGATGTTAACTTATTACCTTTTTTGCTCAGTTTTTTACTAATTTTACTCCGTGCCTTATAAAGAAAGAGAGATAGAGAAAATTTATTATCCAATTGGTGAAGTTGCAGAGATGTTCAATGTAAACACTTCACTTATTCGCTTTTGGGAAAAAGAATTTGATATCATAAAGCCAAAAAAAAACAAAAAAGGAAATCGTCTTTTTACGAAAGAGGACCTTGAAAATTTTAAAAAAATTTTTGTTTTAGTGAAGCAAGAAGGATTTACGCTTGAAGGGGCTAAACAAAAATTAAAACAAGCTGTTGGAAATATAAATCAAAATGATGAAATTTACCTAAAACTAGAGCGTATTAAAGCTAGTTTACTTGAATTGAAAAAAACACTTTGAACTTGGTATAGAAATTGTAATGTTGAACTAAAATAAAGAGAAAGTGAGAACCCTACTGTTGATTTTAATTAGTGCGCTTGGTGTCATTTTTGGACTGTCATTCAGAGAGACAAAGACTGAAGTGAATTTAACTAATAATGAATACAAAGTATTGACTGTTCAAGGTCGTATTGTATTTGAGCAATCAGGAAAAGACATGCAGCGAGGTGATTTGTATGTAACCGGAACTCCACTTGATTTTACAACAGCAGCTTCTCGTGCAGCGATTATCAATGATGTGAACGGACGTTTTGTTATTAGTTCTACAAAAGGTAAATTAAAAATATTGCCTGCTGCTAATAATGTTTCTTCTAGAGGTGGTGCAATTTTGAATATTGTTGATTTAAAGAATCATTTTGCGGGTCGCTATTTGGTGATTAAACGTGGTGAAATTCAAATAGGTCATGAGGCATTTCCAATGAATGAAGAAAATTATTTCTATGTAAAATATGAGCACAACGGCGAAATAATTCCAAAAAAATTAAGAGCAGAAGGTGATTTTCTAATTTTGGATGCAACTGAAATATTTAAAATAGATGGAGAAGCTATTCCGATTACTGAAAAAGAAATGACGCTTTATTATAAAGGTGAAAAAACATTGAAAATTAGTATCTTTACACCTATATTTGCAGATGCGAATCAATTAAAAGAGGAAGTTAGTATCTTATTGGAAACACTTCAAAAAGAATCCGCAACTAAAAAAATTGATGAGGTTACTGCATATTTAAATGAGTTTTACGGTAATCCAAACAAGGATAATTTATCAAGTTGGTTAAAGGCAGAATTTAGTTTAGAATAATTTAATTTTAAAAATATGAAAAAGATAGTAGTTAGTATTTCGGTTTTAGCAATTGTTGTTATGTTCTTTTCTGTAATAGGAAATGACGAAACAAAAAAATTAGCAGCATCCGATCAGTATAAAGTGATTAAAGTGGATGGTAAAATCGTATTTCAAAAAACACTTGTTGACATGAAACAAGGTGATGTTTTTATGCCCGGCACTCCTCTTAATTTTACTACACCTGCTTCAAGAGCTGCTGTTATCAGCAATTTAAAAGGGCGTTTTGTACTTTCTGCCGCTGAAGAAGGACAAACTAATATTTTACCTGCAACCAATAATGTTTCATCAAGAGCTGGTGCACTTATTAATTTGGTTGATTTGCAAAACCATTTCTCTGGAAAATATTTAGTAATTGGCGAAATGAAATTACAATTAGGAAAAGAAGCATTCCCGATGGGTGATGCGAATTTTTTCTATTTAACTTATTATCACAACGAGGAATCAATCAGAAAAAAATTAATTAGCCAAGATGATTATTTGATCTTAAACAAAGAAGAAATTTTTAAAGTAGATGGTCAATCAATTCCTGTAACTGAAAAAGAAATGGTTTTGTTTTATCGTCAAGGATCTGAATCAAAAAAAGTAGGAACATTTACACCCGTATTTCCAGAACTTACAAGTTTAAAAGGTGAAGTGGAAGTAATCTTGTCAGAATATGCTGATAAAGATGCAGCAACTCAAATCAAAGAGATTACTGCTTACTTGAATGAGTTTTACGGAAACCCTCAAAAGGATAATCTTGGTGTTTGGTTAAAATCCGAATTCAACTTGCAATAAGTTTAACATCGAATTATTTTTTTGTAGATTTTATATTTTCTGCGAAATTAAAACTTCGTTTTGATAATAATGTTCGACTCAAAAATTGGATTTGCTTTCGTTTTTCTACTATGATTAAAAATCTTATCGGCATATTTATTATTATACTTTCTTTTTCTTTTTTAGGAAAAAATGAAACAATTAAACTGGCTAACGCTGATCAGTATAAAGTGATTAAAGTTGACGGTCAAATAATTTTTCGAAAAACAAAAATTCCGATGAAACAAGGGGATGTTTTTATTTCAGGAACTCCAATTGAATTTAGCACACCCCAATCGCGCGCCGCAGTTATTAGTAGTGCAAAAGGTCGCTTTGTTATCTCTGCATCTGATAATGGAGAAGCAAAAGTTTTACCTGCAACAAATAATGTTTCATCAAGAGCTGGTTCAATCACAAATTGGGTTGGTTTGCAAATGCAGTTTAGTGGACGTGTGTTGATTTTGGGTGAAATGAGGCTTAAACTTTTTGGTGAATCTTTACAAATGACTGACAGCACTTTTTTCTTTTTAACGTATGTGCACAATGATGAAAATATAATAAAAAAAATACCTTACGATAATCAGTTTTTAATTTTGAATAAAGAGGAAATATTTAAAATTGATGGACAACCAATTGAAGTAAGTGAAAAGCAAATGACTTTGTATCGCAGTGAGTCAGGTAAAGCTTTTAGAATGGGTGAATTTACTCCTGTATTTCCTGATTTAGAAATATTAAAAACCGAAATTACGATTTTGCTTTTGGAATGCGCAGAAATGAGTGATGGCACAAAAAGAAACGAAGTGAAAGGTTATTTGAATGATTTCTACGCTAAACCAGAAACAGACAACGTTAATAACTGGTTGACAAGTGAATTTAATCTGCAATAATCAGCACTATCAAGTCAAATCATTCTTAACTGCGTGCGAATAATTAATTTGCACATGTAAAAAAGGTAAAATCATTTACTTGTTTTTATCTTTGCGCGATGCAAGAAACCATTTTAATTCTCGATTTCGGATCACAATACACGCAACTTATTGCGCGAAGGCTTAGAGAACTGAATGTTTATTGTGAAATTCATGCTTGGAATAAGGTGCCTTTTATTGGCAATGACATTAAAGGAGTTATTTTGTCTGGCAGTCCTTTCTCCGTTCGCGACGAAAATTCTCCAAAGCCTGATTTAACTGATATTAAAGGCAAGCTTCCATTATTAGGTGTTTGTTTTGGTGCTCAATATCTAGCACATCATTATGGTGGAGAAGTAGCTTTATCGAAAACTCGCGAATATGGTAGAGCAAAATTGACATTTGTTGATTCAACTTCGCCCATTTTAAAACATGTAAAAACAGATTCACAAGTTTGGATGAGTCATGCCGATACCATTAAACACATTCCGGAAAATTATAGATTGATTTGTTCAACTGCTGATGTTGAAATGGCGGGTTATGAAATTAGTGATGAACAAACTTATGCAGTTCAGTTTCATCCTGAAGTTTATCATACTGAAATTGGAGGTCAAATATTAAAAAATTTCTTAGTTGATATTTGTCATTGTTCTCAAAACTGGACGCCAGATTCGTTCATTGATGTTACTGTTTCAGATCTTAGAAAAAAAATAGGAGAAGATAAAGTTGTAATGGCTTTGTCTGGTGGAGTTGATTCTACTGTTGCTGCAACACTTTTACACAAAGCAATTGGTCAAAATTTATATTGCATTTTTGTTGACAATGGTTTGTTGCGTAAGGATGAATTTGAAAGTGTTTTGGATTCTTATCGTGGAATGGGTTTAAATGTAAAAGGCGTAAATGCTAAAACAAAATTTTACGATGCCTTGAAAAATGAAAAAGATCCAGAGAAAAAAAGAAAAATAATTGGCGGTAAATTCATCGATATTTTTGACGAAGAAGCAAAATTATTGAAGGATGTAAAATGGTTAGGACAAGGAACAATATATCCAGATGTAATTGAGTCTGTTTCAGCAACTGGAGGTCCTTCTGCTACAATTAAATCGCACCATAACGTTGGTGGTTTACCAGATTTTATGAAGTTGCAAATTGTTGAGCCTTTGCGTTTATTATTTAAAGATGAAGTGAGAAGGGTTGGTCGTTCGCTTGGGATAACAGAAGATATCATTGGCCGTCATCCTTTTCCAGGTCCAGGACTGGGTATTCGTATACTTGGTGACATTACTGAAGAAAAGGTACGCATTTTGCAAGAGGTTGATAGTATCTTTATAAATGGTTTGAAAGAAGCAAAATTATACAATGATGTGTGGCAAGCTGGTGCAATTTTATTGCCGGTTCAAACCGTTGGTGTAATGGGTGATGAACGCACTTATGAAAATGCAGTAGCATTAAGAGCCGTAAGTTCAACTGATGGAATGACGGCAGATTGGTGTCATTTGCCGTATGAGTTTTTAGCTAAAATATCAAACGATATAATTAATAACGTAAAAGGAATTAATCGTGTGACTTATGATATCAGTTCTAAGCCACCTGCAACAATTGAATGGGAATAAAATGAAACATTATCTATTAGCATTTTTATTTTTTTTAATAACGCCAACGTTGATATTTGCTCAACCCGAAGGAGCTGTTGTAGAAACAATTAACGGTAAAAAATACTACATCCATATTGTTGAACAAGGGAATACGTTGTACGGAATTCAAAATTTGTACAAAGTAAAAATGGAAACAATTTTAGCCGCCAATCCAAATTTATCTGACAATCTTATTATTGGACAAAAAATATTAATTCCTGTTGATCCAACTACTAATACTTCAGTAATGCAAAGTAGTACACACACTGTGCTAGCGGGCGAAACACTTTATGGAATTTCAAAAAAATACAATTGTACAGTTGCGGAATTGCAAACTTTGAATCCAGGAATTTCTGAAGGAATTTCTATTGGTCAACAAATTAAAATACCTGCAAAAGAATCTAATAATACTACTGAGGTAATTCAATCAGACCCAATAACGACAGCGTTTACGTATGATATTTCTTACAAAGATTCATTAGTGCGTCATACCGTTCTTGATAACGAAACGTTGTATTCTATCTCAAAACGATACATGGTTTCAACCGACACAATTCAGAAATTAAATAATTTGACTGGAGCAAAAGTAAAAAAAGGTGATGTGCTATTAATCCCCGTTAAAAAAGTAAATTATCAAGTCATAGAAAAAGAAATTGTTCACCTAAATTCAGATCCAATCATTCCTACAGATACAAATAATATTAGTGTCCGAGAAGATGTTTATACCGTTGCACTTTTATTGCCGCTCATGTTGAATTTGAATGATGCGGAAATGGGAAAACCATTGAAGTTAGATCAAATTCGTGAATTATATCCATTAACAAAAATGGCTTTTGAATTTTATCAGGGATTTGTTTTTGCAGCTGATTCGCTTCAAATGGCAGGATTGAGTGTTGAAATTTATGTTTACGATACTAAAAAAGATTCAGCAACAATATTGAAAATTTTTGGAAATGAAGAATTCAAATCAATGGATTTAGTGGTTGGACCCATGTATCAAGTTGAAACAAACTTAACTGCGCAATTTTGTGCAAGTAGAAATATTCCTTTGGTTTTACCTTTTAAAGTTGATGCGGCGGTGGTAATTAAAAATCCAAACGTCTACAAAACAGTCGCATCAAATATGACGTTGATGGATGGTGCTGTTGATTATATTTTAGCCAATCATGCGCATCATAATGTAATGATTGTAAAACCGACTTTAACTTCTGACATTGCAATATTTGACAGAACTCGGGAACGATTTAATTCAAAAATTGGAGGAATTCCTGGAGCCATGAATCCGCAAATTGTTGAGGTTACTTCTGGCAGCAACAGTGGGAAGGATATGGATGTTTATATTAAAAAAGACACTACAAATATTATCATTGTTCCATCTGAAAATATAAAATTTGTTGCAGGCATAATGATGAGGTTAAATAGCGTGATGAACAGCAATGGGCGTGCTTCAAAAATGCGCATCATCGTTTTTGGAATTGAAGAC
>Ga0105044_10012664_pt1 | contig 11468 bp, 7 predicted proteins | sample MAT01_FD_78092 | JGI IMG/M metagenome (GOLD analysis project Ga0105044, IMG submission 78092) | Freshwater microbial communities from Lake Fryxell liftoff mats and glacier meltwater in Antarctica - MAT-01 | ecosystem: Environmental > Aquatic > Freshwater > Ice > Liftoff microbial mat | place...
AGGTGAACAAGCATGACCACTCGCAAGCGCAAGACGTTTGGGTTGAGAAATCTAGAGAAACGGTTGGGCAAGCTCACTGTCGGCGAAGTGCTGCACACTTGGCGCATTTCGGAGGAGACCAGCCTCAGGGAATTCGGCAAGCTGGTTGGAATGTCGGTTGCAAATCTCTGTGACATTGAGAAAGGGCGTAAAGGTGTGAGCCCCCAGAAAGCCGAGCAGATTGCCAAAGCGCTTGGTGTCCCGTCCACACTTTTGATTCGGCTGTCTATCGAGGAGAGCCTCCACGCGGCCGGTCTGAACTATCGGGTTGAGATCAAGCCGGCGGCATAACCTGGTCCCCGGTGGCGACAGGCGGCACGCAACTCAGTCTGTCACGCCCTCCACAGCGTTCGCAGCGGGGTATTCTTGGTGGCGCAGCCCAATAGCCCACGCAAGCCGCTCTGGCGTGCGCACATTGTGAAGCTCCACGCTGAGCAAGCGTCTTGTAACCTTTGCCTGCCAAAAGCTGCTCATCGGCCGTCACTAGCGTAAGGCCGTACACCTGTGCGGTTGCAGCAATAAACCGATCTGCTGGGTCTTGGTGCGGCACTTGAATACTCCGGCTGTGCATAGCAACCTCGTGAGTCAGCGGCGCCTGTTTGAACCGGTGGCGTTCAATTCACCTCACCTCACAAACGGATCCGAAGCTCAGGAGCAGTGGATTCTCGTGCACGTACCCCATGGACTTGATCCCGAAAGGACCACCGCCTAACCTCCCGAGGTCCCGTTACTTCAACTAACTCCGAGGGGTTCATGAATCTGCACACATCCAAAGGCGAAGCGAAACACACCTCCCGATTCGCTGGAACACGCAAGCTCCTTGTGGCGACACTCGCCCTCGGGGCGTGGTGGGCGGGCTGCTCCAAGAGTTCCGAAACGAGCGCTCCCCTGCCGAACGAGCTCGAACAGGGCCTTTGTGCTGACAAGTGCATCAAAGCCTGCAACGCTGATTCGGATTGCAATGCCGTCGACGGTGAGCTCTGTTGCGACTTCGGCAGTGATGGCAAAGCTTGCACTGAGGCGAAGGAGTGCCCGCGGCAGTGCACGAACGACGCCCGCTGCGACACCGCCAATGGCCAAGCCTGCGTAAGAACCAAGCTCGAAACCCCCATCAACGTCTGCGAAGAACCTTCGAAGGGGCTCAGGCTCTGCGGCGCGGATTCCGACTGCAAGGAGATCGGCGACGTTTGCTGCGCAAGCTATAAGGAGCCGCTCTGTTTGCCAGCCAATCGCTGCCCGAAGACGTGCTCGAACAGCTCGGCCTGTAACAACGCCGCCGGCGAGATCTGCTGTACGTCGCTTCCCACCCTGGACACGACCCTCGTGCCTGGGGGTATTTGCGTGGTGCCGACCCAGGTGTCCTGCCCCACCGCGTGCACGCAATCCTCGGATTGCAAAACGGGGCAAGGCGAGCTGTGTTGCAACGGACTCTGCGACAAATCGTGCCAGAAACCCTGCGGCAATAGCGCGGAGTGTAACGGACAGGTTTGCTGCAAGACGAAGGCTACGCGTTCTCCGTTTGTCCGTGACTCGAAGAAGCCTGGCTATGAAGTGGCCATGTCCGCGAGCGGGGGAAATAGTGCAGGTGGCGGGACGGGCGCCGGCGGCGCGATGCTGGCTGCGGGAGGAAGCACGGGTGTCATGCTGGGTGCGGGAGGAGGGGCCATGACGATGGGCACAGGGCTTACCATCATTCCCAACAACGGATTCGTGAACAGGTTAACCAACGGCGTGGGCGTGGAGGGCCCCTTCTACACTTTCAACGATGGCGTATCCGTTATCCGGCCGGCGACCTTCGCCGCGGCAGGGGCGAGCATCTGCGCTGATGGTTCGACCGTCGCCGTCCCCAACATGAATTACGCAATGTATTGGGGAGCAGGCATAGGCCTCAACCTGAACCAAGCCGCTGGAGCCGCATCACCGGCACCCTACAATCCGATGACCCATGGCCTCGTCGGATTCAGGTTCACGCTGGAAGGAACAGCAGTCCCTGACAAGGTTTTGGTAACGATTGTCGCCCCCGGTTCGTCTACCCCGTACTGCAAGGTAGTGAGCGGCGCGGGGACCTATACGGTGCTTGGCAACGAGGTGCGCGCGGATTGCAACGCAAGCGTGCCTGGTGCTCTGCTTCCAGTAGGTGAAATCGAAGCGGTCCAGTGGATTGTCCCCAGCAACGACGGGGCCGTCCCTTTCAACTTTTGCGTCTCGAACCTCTCCGTGGTTACCTTCTAGGCCGGCCAATCCCTTATCGGCGTACCGTTCTCTGAAAGCCGTGGGCCAGAAAGGGTGCGGCCTCGCTCGTGGCAGACACGCTTTCGTGAGAGGGAACCTTTGCGCAATCTAAGGCGCTCCGAATCCGCGCTGGTGCGCCGAATCTTTGGCGTGCCAGAGAATGCTGCCGCTCAGTTTCGCGCTACCCTTCCGCCTGCGCTTCTGGCACAGCTGGATCTGCGCTCGCTGCGCGTCGAAGATCCAGCTTCGGTTGTTGAAGTTGTGAAGTTGTGAACGTGAACCGCTGCTAGCGCTTTGGGTTAGCTGCTTCTACGCGCGTGGGGCATAAGATGGGGCCTAAAGGAACTCAGGCGCCTGAACCACACATTCCGGAAACGCTTCGATCACCAGGGTGCCGGTGGCATTCACAATGTCCTCTGCTTGATAACCTGTGGCTGACGGACCCCGGAATCGTTCAACGACCTTATCGACGAGGTTCACGATCCAGTACTCCGGTACGCCGCTTCTAGCGTAGATGAGAGCCTTCTCTCGATCTCGCTGTAGCGAAGAATGGGCGATTTCGACAATGAGAAAAGCGCGATCGGGGTGTGCGGAGCGATAATCTGCATGGGGCACGACGGCGACGTCGGGATCGGGTTGGGAGTCGCCGCTGGCGGCGAAGGCGGATTGGACCCGTACTTTGGCGCGAGTTCCGAGCCGCAGCTTGAGCAAACTCTCAAGGATGTCCAGAGTTCCGTCGTGTGGCGCACCATGTGGAGACATCCGAACAATCACCCCGTGCAGCAGTTCAACGTGTTCATGCTCAAAGCAACCCGCGTCCACCAGGCGGGCGTATTCATCTCGCTTTAGGGTGCGAATGCCAGTGTCTTGTGCCGCGACCACGGTCGAAAGCCTAGCATGCGGGGAAGAGACGGCAACAGGTTTCACCGAACCCCGCATCTCCGAGCTCTCACTGCAAAAGCGGCAGCCTGACGTGAGCCGCCTTGTCCGTAAAGCTCGGCAGCTCATTGAAGTTCAGATACCGATAAAGGCTGGGTGCCATGCTGTCGATACCGCTCGCGTACTTCTGATATTCCTCGTTGGTTGGCAAGCGCCCTAACAGCGAAGCGATGGCGGCGAGCTCGGCGGAGGCTAGATAGACGTAGGCGCCCTTGCCGAGCCGATTCGGGAAGTTGCGCGTTGAGGTGGAGACAACCGTGGAGCCCGGGGCCACGCGGGCTTGATTACCCATACACAGGGAGCAGCCGGGCATTTCGGTGCGCGCGCCCGCCTGCGCAAATATGCTGTAGAAGCCTTCTTCGCGCAGCTGGCTCTCATCCATTTTGGTGGGTGGCGCCACCCAAAGCCGCGTGGGCACGGGCTCTTTGAATTGCTGCAATAAAGTCGCGGCCGCCCGGAAATGGCCGATATTGGTCATGCAAGAACCGATGAAAACCTCATCTATCTTGGCGCCCGCGACAGCGCTCAGTGGACGCACATCATCCGGATCATTGGGGCAAGCGAGCAACGGCTCTTTCACCTCATTCATGTCAATCTCGATCACCGCGGCGTACTCGGCGTCCGCATCGGCGACCAAAAGATCGGGTTGGGCCAGCCACTTTTCCATGGCCTGGGCGCGGCGTTCGAGCGTGCGCACATCTCCGTAGCCCTCGGCGATCATCCAACGCAGCATCACCACATTGGAACGCAGATACTCGCTCACGGGCTCCGGATTCAGCTTGATCGTGCAGCCCGCTGCAGAGCGCTCGGCGCTGGCATCGCTCAGCTCGAAGGCTTGCTCCACCTTGAGATCGGGAAGCCCTTCAATTTCCAGGATCCTTCCGGAGAAAATATTCTGCTTGCTCTTGGTGTCCAGCGTGAGCAGCCCTTTCTGGAGCGCCGCGTACGGGATCGCGTTCACCAGATCGCGCAGCGTGATCCCAGGCTGCATCTTGCCTTTGAAACGGACCAAAACGCTCTCTGGCATATCCAGGGGCATCACTCCGAGCGCGGCGGCAAAGGCCACGAGGCCAGAGCCCGCCGGGAACGAAATCCCGAGCGGGAAACGCGTGTGTGAATCCCCGCCGGTGCCCACTTGATCCGGCAATAGCATGCGATTGAGCCAGGAATGAATGATGCCGTCGCCGGGACGCAGCGAAATGCCGCCACGGTTCGTGATGAAATCCGGCAACGTGTGTTGGGTGTCGATATCCACAGGCTTCGGGTAAGCGGCGGTGTGGCAGAACGATTGGAGCACCAGATCCGCAGAGAAGCCCAAACAGGCTAACTCTTTCAGTTCGTCGCGGGTCATCGGCCCCGTCGTGTCCTGGGAGCCAACGGTGGCCATTCTGGGCTCACAATAGGTGCCAGGACGTACGCCCGGTACGCCACAGGCGCGGCCCACCACTTTTTGCGCGAGGGTGTAGCCCTTGCCGGTGTCTGTAGGACTGATCGGACGCTCGAATACTGTGGATTGGTTTAGGCCCAAGGATTCACGAGCGCGACCCGTTAAGCTGCGACCGATGATCAGTGGGATGCGGCCGCCGGCGCGCACCTCATCGAGCAAGATCGTGGTTTTCATCTGAAAACTGGCGATGAGCTCGCCCTTTTCGTTCTCGATTTTGCCTGCATACGGATACAGGTGAATCACATCGCCCATGTTGAGCTGGGAGACGTCGCACTCGATGGGAAGCGCACCAGAATCTTCCATGGTGTTGAAGAAGATGGGGGCAATCTTCCCACCCAACACAAATCCACCTGAGCGTTTATTCGGAATAAACGGAATGTCCGTCCCGAAATGCCAGAGCACAGAATTGGTGGCGCTCTTGCGGGAAGAGCCCGTTCCCACCACATCCCCCACGTACACCACGGGATGGCCTTTGGCTTTGACCTCGGCCATTTGTGCGAGCGCATCGTGGATCCCTTCGCGCGGATTCTTCAGCATTGCTTGCGCGTGAAGCGGGATATCCGGGCGGGACCAAGCATCTTGTGCGGGTGAGAGATCATCGGTGTTCGTTTCGCCCCTCACCTTGAAAACAGTGAGCGTGATGCGTTCGGCAAGCTTGGGGCGGCTCGTGAACCATTCTGCGTCGGCCCAGGCCTGCATCACTTCACGTGCGTGGGGATTGCCAGCCTTCGCCTTGCTGTCCACATCGTGGAAGGCGTCAAACATGAGCAGAGTCTTCTTCAATTGCCGAGTTGCTTCGTGTGCCAGCTCGGCGCTGTCGAGCAGCTCTACGAGCGTTGAGATGTTGTAACCTCCCAGCATCGTCCCCAAGATCTCAACTGCGCGCACCTTGCTGATCAGCGGCGAGCTTGCGGTGCCGCGCGTGATCGCAGTGAGGAAAGCCGCTTTCACATAGGCTGCGTCGTCCACACCGCCCGGGATTCGCTCGGTGAGCAGATGCATCAGGAATATCTCTTCACCCTGTGGGGGCGCTTCAAGGAGCGAGACGAGAGCCTGAGTTTTCTTCGCCGAGAGCGGCTCGGGTACGATGCCAAGTGCGGCGCGCTCTTGGGTGTGTTGACGATACTCTTGTAGCATTGGAGGATTCCTTGACGGGCTTCCTGCATTGGGCAGGGTTCGGGGAGTCTAGCGCAAGCTTTGATCTGACAAAAAACGAAAGGCCCCGAAACCGGAGCCTTTCGAAAATTTTAGCTACTGGAAGCTCGAAACTTACCAGCCGCCGCGACCACCGCCGCCGCCGCCGCCACCGCCGCCGCCAGCGCGCTCGCGTGCGACGTTAACATTGAGCGAACGACCACCAACCACGGTGCCATTCAGGCTTTCGATCGCGCGCTGAGCGTCAGCGTCGGACTCGAATTCGACGAAGCCAAACCCGCGGGACTGGCCCGTCATACGGTCGAGCACGAGGGCAACCGACTGAAGCGGCCCAATCGCCTCAAACATTTCACGGAGCTGCTGTTCTGTTGTGGAAAAATCAAGGTTGCCCACGAAAAGCTTATTGTTCATTAGATCGTCATCTCTCAGTTTGCGCTAGATTACAGGTTGATTCGGTGAACGCTCAGCGCCTTTGCTTTCTCCGATCCCTCCATACGAGCTGGAGGTCGGTTCTACAGAGTCAAACGCGGGCGGGGGAACCGAACTGCGACGCATCTGAGGACCAAGGCGAGGGCTAACACGCTGCAGCCCTGCAGGCGAGCAGATTTTCAGTCAAAGCTACGGCTCCGGCTTTTTGGCCGAACGCCTCCAGCTGAAGTAGGCCACGTGGCCAAGGTAGACCGGGCAAAGCGTGAGCAGCGCCACCGAGGAATAGCGAAAAAATGACGGTGTCTTCCAGCCGGCCTGATACCCAAGCCCTGGGCCGTCGAGAGCATCACCAAATTAGGTGGGGGCGTTGTCGAGCAAGGATGAGAGAAGGCCGGATGTGAGGAAGAACTGAACCGGAGTGGTCAGGCCAAGCTGTGGGGCCGCCGCTTTCAGAAGCTCACGCGCTGGAACCATCGTCACAAACAGCCCCAAGAACAGAATGGCGACCTCCAGCACGGGTCCGATTGAGAATTGATTGCGAGGTGCACGGCGCGCGGGCTCACGGCATAGGTAGAGACCCCCCGGTGAGCAGCATCACGAGTTCACGCCCCGGCGAAGGCAGAAATACTGAGAGCACAATAATGCAGAGCAACGGCAGTTGTCGCCAGCCCTGGACGCGCAGGGGGATACGTACGGTGCGGTCGCGCGCTAAAGCAACCGACTCCAGGCTAAGTATTACGCCTGGGCGTGCGGTGGCGGGGCGAAGGCTAGGTCGGCCTCGGGGCAAGCAGGTTGGCAGATGGGTTACGCAAAGAAGGGTTAGTCTGGTAGGGTCCGGGCCCGAATGAGATCCGACATGACAGCGATGCGTCGAAATATTGGTCGTGTGTGCTTTACCTTGGCGCAAAGTACCCTGTGCTTCAGCCTCTTTGCTTGCCAAGCGGCGGTTGCTCCGAAGGCTGCGTCCCCACAGGCTTCTTCGGAGCCCCAGCCTGTCGCGGTGACTTCGAGCCTTGAGCCGAAAGCACCTCCCCCAACCAATCTGCTCCGCAACGGCAGCTTTGAGGGTTCGGGCCGTTATTGGTCGGGCGCGACGGATGCCATGTTGGATACGAAAAACCCAGCGTTTGGTCGCTACTCGCTGAAGCTCTCGGAAGATCCGACACCTGAGGCCCAGCGCAAGAAGGGCGAAGGACCGCGCACGAGTACCGATGTACGCGCCGGCTCTTTCTACCTGGAACGCGATCGCGAAGTCACTGTGAGCCTCTCGATTCGCGCGGAAACGAAGCAGGGCGTCAGGCTTTGGCTTTTCCCATCCAATCGGCAAACCGCCCAGAATCTGAAGCTGCTGTGGGATCATGATGCCGCAAAGTATTTTGAAGCGGGTCCAGAGTGGAAACGCGTGAGCTTCAAGGCCAAGTACAACATCCCGGTCGAAAAGTGGTTCCAAAGCCATATTTTTATGCTGAATATTAGCGCCAAAGATCTTTGGATCGATGGCGTCAGCGTCTCTTATACCGACGGCGAAAAGAGCTATGAGCCGCGTGCTCGCGTCGAGGTTGCCGCCGATGCGCTGGGGCTGCCAGGTTATCGTTCAGAGAAGGGGAATCTTTTCGACCCGGGTGAAACCGTCAAAGTAAGAGGTTCGGTCAACAATCCTGGTAGCAAACCCCAGAAGGTTAATCTGGAGTGGCAGCTGTATGATTACACCGGAACTTCCAAGCACGGAACGGCGGTGCGAAAGACCTTCACCTTGGCGCCGGGTGCCACTGAAACCGCAACCGTTCCGATGCCGCTCGTGGGCCGTGGGCTGATATTGGCGCGCGTCTCGGCGCTCAGCGAAGACGGCGAGCTGTTGGATAAGTCTGATTTCCCTTTCACGGTTCTGGCGTACCCACAAGCTAACACTGTTCAAGATCCGAATGAGCGCATTGGGATCGGCATGCGAGGCCCGCACACGCTCGCTTTGGCTCAAAAAATAGGGTTTCGCTGGACACGCTGGTACGGCAATGTGGGCTGGGGGGACGTCCAACAGAAAGGGCCGAACGAGTGGGATTGGCCGGATGCTCAACTGAAGGACCTTGAGCAGCGTGGTGTCTTGCCCGTGTTCGTGCTCTACGAACAAGTCCCGGAATGGGCCAGGGACAAGAATGAGAATGGATTGCCCCGCGACATGAAGTGGGGCGTCAACGATGCCCGTTGGGACGATTTGAAGATCAAGACCAATTTTGACAAATACGTGGAGCGAGCTGTTGAACGCTACAAAGATAAGCCCTACGTTTGGGAGCTGTCGAATGAACCCGATCTGGGCGTGACTTTAACTCCTGATCTTCACTACCTGCTCGCAGTGCGCACCTCGAAGATCATCAAACGCATCAAGCCCGATGCCATCTTCATGGTCAATTCCACGCTGGGCCGGCAAACAGAGTATTTTCAGCGGTTTTTTGAGCTGGGAGGCGCTCGCGATATCGATGTTTACACGTGGCACGATTATCACCCGCGCAAGATTGGGGATGCCGGAAAGATTCGGCGTTTACGTCAGATGATCGATGCCTACGGCCCGAACAAGGTCAAGATCTGGTTTGACGAAGGCTTCACGTTCGTGAACTCAGCCACCGACTATGCAGCACCCGAGGTCATCCCCTCCGGCTCGGTGGAGGTTGCCAATTGGATGGTGACCAATTGGGCCGACATGTTTGCAGCGGGCGTCGAAAAATGCATCGTCTTTGCCATCGGCTATGACCAACATGGAAAGAGCCTATGGGATTACGTCGGCTCGGGCACGGAGCTTTGGGATCCGGAGGGGCTGCCAACGGTGGGTGTTTCGATGTGGAATACGATGATTCACCATCTCGGCTTGAGCGATCTCAAGGCCAGCTTTCACCCGGCGGGCGCCACCCTGCACGTATTCGATGATCGCAGAAACAAGCGCGGTGTGCTGGTGGCCTGGTCCAAAGATGAACGCACGTTGAAGGTCCCCATCCGCGGACTGATGTTGGAAGACGTGACGGGCAATGCTTGGCCTGCGCCAAGCGAGGGAGCCAATTCGGTGGTGAAGCTTGAAAAGGGCGAACAGCCTCTTTATGTCTACACGAAGGGCAATCAGTCGGCGCAGGTTCTCGCTGATGCGCTCAAAGGAATGCAACCATGAAGCGCTTAGTCATTGTTTGTGCTGCGATTTGTTTCTCGTGTAAGCCCAGTCAGCCTCCAGCCAGCGCCACGCCGGTTTCCGTCGATCTGGAGCTGCCTGCTGCATCGACTAGCGTAGCTTCGGTTTCGGTGGAGGTAACGCCTGCCACCGCGACTTCAGGAGCTACAACGGCTCCAACGTCGACAGCACCCGCAAGCTTGCCAGCGCCGCCTGGAAAGCTGAGCTCTCACGTATGCCAGATTGAAGGCAAGCCGCTCACCCCCAGCGCTCTCGTGGGCGCGAACCAGCGCAGTTTGGCCCCAGACGGGAAGGGCGGCCTATATGTGCCCGACGATGTGAGCGTTCGCCACTATCTCGTTCAGGGGGAAGGGGACGAGTGCAAGCTCGTGGTCGATAAGAAATTTGGGCGAAACGGCAGCGTTGCGCTGAAGTTCCAAGCGTATCGGCTTTCCGTTGCACCCGATGGGGGCGTGTTAGCTTGTGGTTGGAGTGAGTGCGCGTTGATCTCAGGCAAGAAGATATTGCCAGCCTGCGATGCGCCGTTTGGTCGCCGTAAACGCATTGCGGAGGAACCGGAAGATACCAGGAAAGCGACGAAGACAGAGCCCCACGGCATGCTCTCCCTGACGGCGTTTGGCTCGGTGGGTGGTGGTGTGAATCGCATGCGCACGTTGATGGGCGTTGAGATCGAGAATTCAGAATGCAAAGTGGAAGCGCATTGGATCTTGGACGATTTTGCGATTTCTGCGGTAGCCCGCTTCGAGGACACATTTTACGTCACGGGTCGAAACGCGATGGGCGAGAGCAAGCTCATCATCCACGATCTTAAGAAGGGTCGCCTCGCTGAAATTCTGAGTGACGAGCCCCCTTCGGAAAAGGCGCTGTGTTGGGTGAGCAGCATGGTCCCCTGTGGGGCAGGGCTTTGTTTGCTGGATACCCAGTGCAATCGCGTCACCGTGATCGATCGTCAGGGCGCGTTTGTGAGCAGCCATCCGCTTTCAGAGCTCCTCGGAACGGGCGCTGAGTTGAGGCCAACGGCGCTCGCGCCAGCTTCGAGCTTTGAGCATTTCCTCCTGGCGCACGAGCCAGGTCCGAAGGGTGCCGTGCCTCAGATCTATCGTATTAAGAATCTGCCGGGGCCGAGCGCGTCAGCTCACTGAGGGCGCGCCCTCGCCACCTGCTATGCCGTTGCGACTCGCGGAGTAGCAGCCTCGGCTTAGTTTGTTTTTTCCAAAGGACTCGTAGCTTGGGGCCCTAGCTCAACGATGCGCACCCACGGCATTGTACGGTCATCCGAGTCGGAGCAATAGACAGCGTTTCCTGGCCAGATAAGTGTCCAGAAGTATGTCCTCGCGCCTTCCAGATTGTCAGTAATATAATATTCTATTCAATAGTTAAGACTCTGTGAAGCCAATCATTTGGCGTCCATGAAAACGTCCATCACAGCGTCCATGCGTTCGGCCCCACGACCCCCCGCGAGCTTCCTTCCCCTCTTGCCGGAGGTGAGAGCGCTTGCCCCGCTCATGAGCTTGGCCGCCGAACTCGTCCGCGAAGCACATCGCTTGGGTGCACAGGCCCGGCCGCTAACGCCAGCGCTGGCGCCGCTGCTCCGAGCAATGAACAGCTATTACACCAACAAGATCGAAGGCCAGCACACACGCCCTTACGACATCGAACGCGCGTTGGTGAAAGATTTTGATGCCGACAAAGCTCAAGCTGCCAAACAGCGACTCGCGCTGGCCCACATTGGTCGCGGAGGCGGAACTTGAGGTGGCGACCCGAGCTTCGAGTCTGTTGCAGTGGCTAGCAGCGCACCCTTGGGACATTGGAGTTGAAAGAGCTGGAGTTAAGCTGGAGGCACTTGAGGCACTGCACTACGTCGCGTTGACTGGATCGCTCGAACGTGCGCGCTTTCTCGCGATGACGGGCCTGCCTCCCAGAACGGCGCGCCGCGTGCTCGCAAGCCTACTTGATTTTGGTCTGCTCGTGGCAACAGGCCCACGCGCACCGGTTTCGTTCAATATCCCGCTTGCAAGTCTACGATTCTTGTTCCCGAAGCTTTGGCCTGAAGCGGAG
>Ga0105044_10012665_pt1 | contig 11468 bp, 11 predicted proteins | sample MAT01_FD_78092 | JGI IMG/M metagenome (GOLD analysis project Ga0105044, IMG submission 78092) | Freshwater microbial communities from Lake Fryxell liftoff mats and glacier meltwater in Antarctica - MAT-01 | ecosystem: Environmental > Aquatic > Freshwater > Ice > Liftoff microbial mat | place...
CAATTTGACAGAAAACTCACGCAAAACGCGGCGCGCAACTCGCGGAATCCGTACCGAGCCACCAAAAGAAATCCAAAAAACATCGCCGAAAATGCCCAGCGCCGCGCATCATTTAGCAAATAAAATCAAAATTAATCACGCGCCCTAATCCCGCTTCGATCGACTCGAAGCAATCCCCATAGAAGCAAAAGCCAAAACCTTAAAATCGGCGTCTCGCCAGATTGCCGGGCTTCATGAACATTGGATTGATACGACCCGTGGGGTCGTAGCAATCCTAGGAGTTAGCCTTCACCGCGAACGAAGGAATCTCTACCTTTTCGCCGTTATCCAGATTTATATACGCAAGTACGACCCTATGGAATTGTAGTGTCAATTCCTCGAAGGTCTCGTCCTGGGACTGGCTTTCCATTTCTAAGACAAGCGTTACCGAAGGCGCCAGTACTCGCTTCCGCTCGTAGGCAAATATTTCGTATGCGGTATAGGTCCGCAAGAGTTGGCCCGCGGCGTTTATGCTAATCACGTCCTCAACTAACACCGCGCGTCCGGCTTCAAACAACTGCCTTCCCGACTCGAGAGATTTAGGGTCGTGAACGCCGGCTAATGCTTGAGGTTCGGTTATGCTAGAGCTGAACCTCGTTCTTCCACCGAAGGGCCCCCGATCGATCTCACGATCTCCAAGCTGACCGTACTTTATGGCGACCCCAATGTAAGCGTTTGCTTTGGCAATGGAAAGCATCCTTTGCTCATCAATGTTCATTACGTCCATCTTCGTAACGCCTGGCGGTAAAACCGCGCAATCTTTTTCCATGCTTTTGTCGGAGGGGACAGCGACATTCTCGCAAAAACCAGGTGGCGCCGAGCCGCGTGCGGGGCTCGTTGTACTGGGAAAAACTGGGTCCTTATGTTTCCAAACGTCCGGGTCGGCCGCGCTAAGCCAGCTTGCCGCAAACAGCCCAACTATTCCTTTCATAATGGTCCTCGCTTTGAACTACGTTACTCAAAACTACCATTCGGTGCAGCGAACGCGCCACATGAAGGCTAACACTAATTCGACCGCCGGGTTAGGCCGTGTCGGATTCTGGAGTGTAGGAAATTTCCGGCGTTGGTACAAGGCGGTCTCTTACATCAAATCAAGGGGTTGGGAGGTTATGGGACGGTCTAATCCGACGGTGTAATTCGGTGGTGTTTGTCGGCGCGATTAGGGGGACGGGTGAGCGAGCCGGTTTGGAGGCTGTCGGATGCGATCCATGAGCGGGTTTTAGCGCAAGGGGATGTCGAAACGCACGGAGCAGGCTTACACGGCTTGGGCGCTGCGCTTTGTTGGGTTTCATGGGCGACGACATCTAAGGGAGTTGGGGCCTTTGAAAGTCGAGCAGTTCTTGAGTTACCTCGCTGTCCAGCGGAAGGTCGCGGCCGCTACTCAGAACCAGGCGTTGGCAGCGCTTCTTTTTCTGTTTCGCGAAGTTCTTGGTGTCGATTTGCCTTGGCTCGGTGCGATTGAGCGTAGCAAGAAGCCGGCTCGCTTGCCGACGGTGCTGACGCGCGCGGAGGCGCATTAATTGTTGAGCGTCACGAGCGGGCGCGAGTGTTTGATTGCTAGCCTGTTGTACGGATTGGGATTGCGCTTGTTGGAGGCTATGCGACTGCGTGTCAAAGACATTGATTTCGGGGCGTCGCGGCTGGTTGTTCGTGAGGGGAAGGGTGGGAAGGATCGGGTGACGATGTTGCCAGTGCGGCTACAGCATGGGTTGCTGGGGGCAATCGAGGAGGCACGCGAGCTTCACCGCAGAGATCTGGATAATGGCTTCGGCGCCGTGTGGTTGCCGCATGCACTTGCACGAAAGTATTCAAATGCCGCGAAGGATTTCGGATGGCAGTATCTTTTTCCGGCGACGCGTCGATCTATTGATCGGCGCGATGGTGTTGAGCGTCGCCATCATCTCGACGAGGGCGTGGTTCAGGCGGCTGTCAAAGTTGCATTGAGAAAGGCAGCAATCGCAAAGCCTGCGACGTGTCATACGTTACGGCACAGTTTCGCGACTCACCTGCTTGAGGCGGGATACGATATTCGGACGGTTCAGGAGTTATTGGGGCACAAGGACGTGTCGACGACGCAAATTTATACGCATGTGTTGAATCGTGGGCCGGGTGGAGTTTTGAGCCCGATTGATCGGTGAATCAGTCGATGGGTCAATAGGGGGCGCGGGGAGGCGGTGGCATTGAATTAGGAAATATCTTTTATCAGGCCTGTGGAATCATGACCGTGTGTCGTGCCGGACACCCGCCATTATCAGCGTTGCGTAGGCAAGATTTTATTGCGGGCGGGGAAGGGAGACAAAGACAGTGTTGCCGTGTTGCCGGAAAGCTTGGAGATTTGTCGAGAAAGATGTCGTGCGCGTATGTTTTGAGGGCCAGACACAAGACAGGGCCAGACACAGGACCAGCGGACCAGACACAGGACAGTCAAAACAACCGGAGTCTAAAAGCTTTCGTGCAGAGCCCTGTTCGGGGGCGAAGCTTGCGAAGTGAGGCACGGCGGGCGGCGTGATGCGAGGCGATTAGCGCAGGCCGGCCACGCGATAAGTTTGATCCACAATAGCGAGGTGCAACGGCCCTCAGTGCAGTGATTGCGCTGAGCCATCAGCAGCTCGGCCTGTGCGCCCGATCACCCCCGCACTGTCTTCAGGCATCGGCGGGGCGCTCTAAGTTCAGGAATTTGTGTGCCGATAGAAAATGCACCTGGAAATTCCCGCCGCACCTGCACCCGAGGCGAGCACTGACTGATCACTTCGCTCGCGAACTTCGCGAGCACCGTTCACTGTTGCGATCCAAACCCCGAATCAACGCCAAACCCGAGCCCGTCCCCAACCAATCAACTAAAAGACATATCCCGAGTGAATCGCCACGATGCCGCCGAGCAGGTTACGGACGTCGACGCGGTCGAAGCCGGCGGTGGTCATGAGGGCGGCTAGCGCGGCTTGGTTAGGGTGTTTGCGGATGGATTCGGCGAGGTAGCGATAGCTGCCTTCGTCTTTGGCGACGAGTTTGCCTAAACGCGGTAGGACGCTGAAGGAGTAAGCGTCGTAGATGGGTTTGAGCAAGGGTTGGCGCACTTCGGAAAATTCGAGCACGAGGATGCGGCCGCCGGGTTTGAGTACACGGAAGATTTCAGCGAGCGCTCGCGGTTGGTCGGTGACGTTGCGCAGGCCGAAAGCGATGGTGACCAGATCGAAGCTGGCGCGCGGGAAGGGCAGCGCTTCGGCGTTGATGCGTGCGCAGCGCACGCGTGCTGCGTGGCCTTCGTCGAGCATGCGGTCGCGGCCGCGCACTAGCATTTGCGCGTTGATATCGGAGAGCACGACCATGCCGCTGTCGCCGACCAATGGCGCCATCAAGCCTGCGATGTCGCCGGTGCCACCGGCTAGATCGAGCACCTTTTGACCCGGCCGCAGTTTCGCGGTGGAAACGAAATAGCGCTTCCACAATCGATGCAAACCCATCGACATGAGGTCGTTCATCACGTCGTAGTTGGCGGCGACCGAGGTGAATACCTCGCCCACCAAGGCTTGCTTGGCCTCGACCGGGACGTCTTTGTAGCCGAAATGCGTGGTGTCTTTGTCCATGGTGCAAGGCTAGCCGATCGCAGGTGAGGCGTCCGCTCAGGATGATTGAATTTGCTTGGGCTCGATGCCAATGTGGCGACTGGCTCAGGAGGAGACAACGGTCGCCGATGGATAACGCCGCCGCAATGGGCGCGCTGCATGCGCAGTGGCGCGAGACTTGCGCAGCGCTTGGCCTTGCTGAGTCGCCGTCGTTGGGCGCGCTGCGCGAGCAATTGATCGCCGCATATAGCGAGGCGCATCGGCATTACCACAGCACGCAGCATTTGCTGGAGTGCTTCGCCCAATGGCGCCCGCTGCGTGCGTTGGCGGAGCGGCCCGGCGAGGTGGAATTGGCCTTGTGGTTTCACGATGCGGTTTACGCATTGCGAGCGCACGATAACGAGGCGCGCAGCGCGGATTGGGCCAAGGCCAGCGCCTTGCGCATGGGCATTGGCGACATGAGCGCGAGTCGAATCCGCGCGCTGGTGATGGCGACGGTGCACTCGGCTGAGCCCATCGATCACGATGCGCAATTGTTAGTCGACGTGGATTTATCAATTCTGGGTGCGATGCCGGCACGCTTCGATCAATACGAGACGCAGATTCGGATGGAATACGCCTGGGTCGCAGACGCCGATTTTCTGATCGGACGCGCGCGCGTGCTGGAGGGTTTTTTGGCGCGGCCGCGAATTTTTTCCACCGATGCGATGTATCGGCGCTTGGAAGTCGCGGCTCGGACCAATTTGGAACGCTCGATCGCGCGCTTGCGCAGTAACGCGGGCTGAGCGGCGCAGGGCAGGCGAATACATGCGTCACGCCGTTTCAGACTAACCCTAGAAACCTCAGTGGGACTGGGCAGAGTGTGCGGTTATGCGGGTGCGGGGCAAGGCGCAACGAGGGTGAAAGTCGGCAGCTTGCGCGGCATGCCTAGCGCCGGCTTGAACGCCTGCAAGCTTAAGCTTGCAAGCCGGGGCGAATAGTTCTTCTATTCCAACGAGTCGCAACGCAGCCATGCGCCGCCATAGCCGTGCAATCTGCCCAGTAGCGGACGCACCCGATGGGTGAATGGTTTCAGCGAACTAAAGACGATAAGAATCATCAAACTACGGCGCTCGGCAAGCGGTCAACTGAGGTTTCTAGGGTAACCTGCGCGACGTCGAAAACAGGGGCGATACGCGGTCGTGATGAAGCGCGGTTTCCATGTGCGGGCGATAGCGGCGCTGATCGCGATTTTCACAATCGCAGCGATGGCTACGGCGTCGGAATCGAAATCGGTTCTATACCGCGTCGACGCGTCGACCGCGACCGACGCACGGTCGGCATTGGGACCGGTGATCGAGGATTACGGCAGCTTCCAGGTGCTGGCCGTTGCCGCGGATGACTCCACTGCCGCCAGCGCCGCCGCGATTGGCGCGCAGCCATTGTCGACGCAGTTGCACGCACGCGAGTTTGCTTTTGATCCGCTCGACGCTGAGCCGCTGGCTGAAATTACTGAGCCGCGTGCGCGCTTCGACTCGCTGGAAGCGGCGGGCGGCGATTTCGTGGTCCAGTTCACGGCGCCGATCCGTGCGCAATGGCTGGCGGATTTGCGCGCTGCGGGCTTGCAGCCGCTGCAATATCTGCCACAGCAAGCCTATCTGGTGCAGGGATCGGCGGCTGCGGCTACGCGCCTGCGCGCGCACTCGAAAGTACGTTACGTGGGCGCATGGCATCCGGCTTATCGGCTTTCTCCCGCGCTCGCTTGGGTGATTGGCGCGCAGACCTCGCACGAGGCGGCTTACGGTCAACACCAGCGCGCCCGCTATGAGCTGGCGGTGAGCCGTTACGTGGCACGCGTCGAGTGGGAGGCCTCGATCGCGGCGCTGGGTGGGAGTGCGCTGCAAAGCCAGCGCATTCCGGGCACTGCGTTGGATTTGCTGCGCGTGGATTTGTCGCCGGACGCCTTGATCGATGTGGCGCGCCTATCCGGTGTGGTCAGTATCGATCCTTATCGCCCGCTGCAGATCGAGGACGAACGCGCGGCGCAGATCGTGGCCGGCAATTATTTGAGCACGACCGAGTTGGAAGCGCCGGGCTATTACGCGCCAGTCCAGTTTGGCGCCGATGGCACCAATGTAACGGTTGCCGTGAGTGACGACGGCCTCGGCATCCCGGGCGATGGCGGTTACTACGTGTCCTTCTTCAACGCGACCAATGGGCCTTTGCGCGGCGCCACCTCGGGTGCCAGCGGCCACGGGCATTTGCAGGGCAGCATCATTGCCGGATCGGCCCCGGTCGCCAACCCTGATCCGCTGGGTTACAGCTATGGCGCGGGTATCGCGACGGGCGCGAATCTGCTCAATATCCCCATCCTGCGCGCGGGCTACAGCGGCACGGACGCGGATGCGGCCAACGACACGGTAGTCGGCTTCGGCCCGAATGGCATTCGCGCGACGATTTCCAATAATTCCTGGGGCGCCGGCGTCAATGCCAATGCCTACGATGCCTATGCCGCGCTCTATGACGGGCTGGTACGCGACGCTTCGCTCGGGCCCGCTCAAGACCCATTGTTGATCGTGTTCTCGGCAGGCAATGAGGGCAGTTTCGGTTTGACGCGGCCGAAGATGTCGAAAAACTCGATTGCCGTTGGCGCGTCGGATAATTTGCGTCCCGAATTGATGGCCACAACGGGATTTGGGCTAGCCGACAATATTGACGACGTGCCGGGGTTTTCTAGCCGTGGCCCGGCCGCAGGCGGGCGCGTCAAACCCGATATTGCCGCGCCCGGTGAAGTGGTAACGGGGGGCCGCTCGGGGCCGAATATTCTGACGGCGAATATCAATCTCTACCATCGCTACAGCAGCGGCACCTCGCAGGCGGCTGCCCAAATTTCGGGCGCGGCGGCGATCTATACGCATAAGTGGAAACTCGACCACGCGGGCAGCGTGCCGAGCCCAGCAATGATCAAGGCGGCATTGTTGAATGGCGCGGTGGATATGCAGCGATTCGGCTCGGAAGCACCAATACCCAACGGCGCCGAAGGCTGGGGGCGCGTCAATCTGAAAAATGTGCTGAATAGCGCCGTGCCAACCTATAGCCTCGATCAGAGCGAGCGGCTGCAAGCGGTTGGGCAGACTGTGGTGTGGAGTGGTGCGGTCGCCGATGCTTCACGTGAGTTGCGCATCGCACTGGTGTGGACCGATGCACCCGGGATTACCGATCCGCCGCTGGTTAACGACCTTGACCTCAGCGTGAAAATCGGCACGAACACCTATCGCGGCAATGCCTTCTCGGGCGGGCTATCGGTCACCGGTGGCAACGCCGATACCGTTAACAATGTGGAGAAGATTCTGCTGCCGGCCGGCATCAGCGCGGGCACGCAAATCACCATTACGGTGCGCGCGAGTGCGCTGAACGGCGATGGTGTTCCGGGCGCCGGTACGCAAACCGATCAGGACTATGCCTTGGTCTGCTTAAATTGCGTGGCCACACCGGCATTTAGCGTCTCTATGCCGCTCGCCTTGCCCGATCTTTGCGTGGGGACAAGCCTCAACCTGCCCGTTTCCTTGGCGCCCGTTCTCGGCTTCAACATGCCCGTGCAATTGAGCGCTACTGGATTAGGCCCGTCTGCGATGAGTTTTGTGCCCAACCCAGTGCCGATCTTGCCGGGCAGTAGCCAGTTCCAATTGCAGGCTTCGCAATCGCATATCGGCGAGCAAATATTGCGCATCGAGGCGACGGCGGGTATCCACCAACGCGAGTTGAATTTGCCGGTGTTTATTGCCGCACGGCCCGCCGCGCCGCCACAACTCAGCGCGCCAATCGATGGCGCTCTCAGCGTCATGACGCGGCCGCAACTGCAATGGAATGCCGCGCCCGAGGCCTTCGACTATTTGGTCGAATTGTCGACCCATGCGAGCTTCGATACGCTGATCGATAGCGCCACACTGCGTGGGACAATCTGGACACCCAGCACCGAATTACAGCCGCAAACGCGATATTTCTGGCGTGTGTTCGCGCGCAATGCCTGCGCTGGACGCTACGCGGAATTGTTCGCCGATGGCTTGGAGCCGGTCGCCGTGGGACCGTCGGCGACTGAATCTGAGAATTCGAGCTTCACCACCGGACCCGGCGCTTGATCCGCCGTGGATTGCTGGCGGCTTTTTGGATTTCGGCAATGACCATGACGCCTGCCTTCGGCGTGGACCTGCCGAGCAGCGCGCGCTCGGTCAAAGCCGCGCAGGATGTAGCCGATACGCTCAAGGCCATGCGCAGTGAGGTCGCCGCGACGGCCAAATCGGCGATCTATGTGCGCATCTTCAAGACGGAGGGCGAGTTGGAAGTGTGGGCTGACACGGGCACGCAATACACGCTGATGCGCACCTATCCGATTTGCCATTTCTCAGGCCAACTGGGTCCTAAGCTCGGTGAAGGGGATGGCCAGGCGCCGGAAGGCTTTTATGAGGTCCGTCCCGGCCAGTTGAACCCGAATAGCCGCTTTCATCTGGCTTTTAATTTGGGCTACCCAAACGCCTTCGATCGCGCGCATCAGCGCACGGGCGATTTTCTGATGGTGCACGGCAATTGCGTGTCGATCGGCTGCTATGCGATGGGCGATGTGGCAATCGAGGAGATTTACACGCTGGTCGCCGACGCGCTGCGCGCCGGTCAAACGGCCGTTCCGGTGCACATCTTCCCATTCCGATTCGCGCCCGATTGGCAAGCGCAACACGCGAGCAGTGAGTGGCTGGATTTCTGGTCGCAATTGGAGGCTGGCTATGAGGCCTTCGAGAACGGCCATCGGCCGCCGCGCGTGCGCGTGCGCGAGGCCCGCTACACGCTGCAAGCACAGGACTAAGGCGTTTAAGCAAGCGCTAAACAACCCATTCCGGCGCGCCTTTACCCACGAATTCGTCACTGTGATTCGCTTAAATTGGCAGAGAAATCCTCATCCATGGAGCGAACAATGAACGCAAAAATCTGGTTGCCGTGTTTGTTGCTATTGAGCGCCAATGCCTTTGCTCAGGCCGACAAGACCAAGACCATCCCGCGTGAACAGGGCGATTTGATCGTGACCTGGGGCCCAGCGCCGCCGTTGCCAGACCAAGGCAGGCCCGATTTCGATACACTGGATGCCAACGGCGACGGCCGATTGATGCTTGAAGAGACCGAGTCGCATCGATTACTGCACACCGATTTCATCTTCGCTGACGGCAATCGTAACGGCAGCATTTCTCGCAAGGAATTGGCGCGCTGGAATTGAACCGCGCCACTTTTCTCGGCGCATTCGAAGAACAGTCACGCCGCCACTTTTGCGTGCTGCTGGGCGCAAAGGGAGACCAGTGAACTCCAATGCATCCGGTCGTGGCGCGCGCTTTGCTCCCCTCCGCAAGGCTTTTTTTGGGAGAGGGGAGCCAAGCTAATGCCACGATCTTTGTCTCACGATCACGATTGGATGCGTGCCGCCAGAGCTAGAAGCACCGCGGACGCGAAGAGCAGCGAAAAAAAATCACACAGGTCGCGAAGGTAATCGAGAACGTATTTTTGGCAAAAGCTTTCCTCTGCTTTTCTCTGCGCTTGTCCTTCTCCATCCTTCGCGTCCTGCTTCCCTTTCTTTGATGCCGTGATTTAGGAAATTTCCTACACGCGATCGCGGCAATCGTCTGACGCGCGGCAAAAAACGAATGTCCATGCTGGCAACACCTTCTGATCGGTGTTGCCGGCCATGCGATTCGTATCCCTGCTGCTCGTTTCTCTTCTTTGTGCAGATGCCAACGCGCAAAGCGTGCGCCACGTGCCACAGCACTTCGCAAGTATTCAAAGCGCCATTGATTCCTCCGCGGATGGCGACGTGATTCTGGTGGCACCCGGCACTTATCACGAGCGCATCGAATTCCGTGGCCGAAGTGTGCGCGTACAAAGCACGCGCGGCTCTGCGATCACCATTCTTGATGGCGGGAACCTCAGCAGCGTAGTGCGTTTCGTTCACGGTGAAGGCCGCGGCAGCGTGCTTGATGGCTTTACCGTGCAACACGGCAGTCATCCCACCAATGCAGGCGGGGTGCACATCGAGAATGCCTCGCCGACCTTGCGCAACAATGTGATCGTCGACAACGTGGGTGGGCGCGATGGCCATGGCATCTCGATCGTCAATAGCGCCAACGCGCTAATCGTCGGCAATAGCATTTCATTTAACCGCAGCCTACCCAGCGCGAATGGCAGCGGCGGTGGTGGTGGCATCGGGGTACGCGGCGCCAGCTTGGTTGAAATTCGCGACAATCAGATCGTCTCCAATGCGGTCACGCGCTTCAGTAGCGGCGGCGGAATCTTTCTCGATCACGCGGGCGCGCCCGTGATCGTCGGCAATCGGATCGAGGGCAATTCGGCACGCTTAGAAGGTGGTGGCATCGCCATTTTTGGGCACAGTGGCGCGCGCATCGAGGGCAATTTGATCGTGCGCAACCAGGTCACCCAAGCGGGTAAGGGCGGCGGCGTGCAATGGCTGCTGCTGCCAGGATCTTTGAACGTGCGCCTGATCAACAACACCATCATTGATAACCACGCTGAGTCTGGCGCGGGGATTTACGCGGATGGTGAGGATCAGACCTCGCTCATCGCCAACAACTTGGTCACCGTGCGCGCTGGTTATAGCGCGATCGAATGCGGGGATTTCTACGATTTGGCCGCGCCTCAGGTGCTGCACAACAACGCAACCGGCGGCCGCCCCTATGCGAAAATCTGCGAACCGGCGCGCGGCCAAGACGGGAATATTGCGGTTAGCCCGCGCTTTGAAACCGGCAGCTACGCCTTGGCGGCGACATCAGCAGGTATCGATGCCGGCATCGACACCGTCGTAGACGAGATCACAGATCTGGCTGGAAAACCTAGACGCGCCGACGGCAACGGCGATCGACAGATCCTAGTCGACATCGGCGCCTATGAATACGCCACCACCATGCTCAGTGGCGGCTGATCCGAACGCCACGGCTTTAGTGTCGCGGCGCAAGCTCGCGATCGTGCCAACGCATCAGCAGGATTTGCGCAAGGAAGGCACCCACTAAGGCCAAGAACATATCCCACTGCGTATCCCAGACATCGCCCTGCGTGGCCAGAAATGCGTCGGCGTCGCCGCCCCAGATCAAGGCCGCCCACCATTCGATCATCTCGAAGAAGGCGCTGAAAGACAGCGCCGCGGCCAGCACCAGATAAAACAGCCAGCCGCCGCGCTGAAGCGGCGTTTTGCGCAGCAACAGTTCACGCGCCAGGATGGCAGGCACAAATCCCTGCGCGAAATGGCCAAAACGATCGTAATGGTTGCGTGCCAGATCTAGCCAATCTTGCACCCATAAGCCCAAGGGCACTTTCGCGTAGGTGTAGTGCCCACCGACCATCAACAAGACGCAGTGCAGCGCAATCAGCACATACAGCAAGCGTGTCAGCGGAAAGCGCGGATAGGTGATCAGCAATAGCGGGATCGCCACGATCACCCAGATCACTTCCATGAACCACGTGAGGCGATCTTCGGGGCCGATGCCTGACCACACCAGTACCGCGAGGACTGCAGCCGTGAGCGCCAATCCAGCGCGCGGCGAAAGAGTGATCAGCGAATTCTTCATGATGGCCTTCAGATTCCGTCGATGTGTGGAACTGCGGGTTTGGACATAATGCGGCCGACCCAGGCAATGGCCAGCGCCAAGATAACGAAAGCCGGATGATCCACGGTTTGCCACAGCACCGCTTCAAAGGTTACAGCAGAGTTTGGCTGACCTAGCAGCCTGTCGGACTTAAAGGAAATCGGCTGCAAATCCGCCTGGACGATCCATATTCCGCCGCTTTCTCGGGCAATAGAAGAGCTATTACCCTTCAAAATCGACGAAATCTGGCTTC
>Ga0105044_10012666_pt1 | contig 11468 bp, 9 predicted proteins | sample MAT01_FD_78092 | JGI IMG/M metagenome (GOLD analysis project Ga0105044, IMG submission 78092) | Freshwater microbial communities from Lake Fryxell liftoff mats and glacier meltwater in Antarctica - MAT-01 | ecosystem: Environmental > Aquatic > Freshwater > Ice > Liftoff microbial mat | place...
AAAAACCTACTTGCCATTCAATGTCCAACTCCCCTTCCCCGTGACCACGACCACGCCTTTCGGCGTCACGGCCACGCCAGCGGCGGGGCCAAGCGCGGGGAAGTTGAGTCGCTGAATCAGCCGACCGTCGGCGGGGTCGATCACCAGGATCGGCAACTCGCGGGCGGTCCACACATCATACGATTTGCCCACGGCTTGCAGGAGTTTGTTCCACTGGCCGCCGGTCTTGCGAAACTCGCCAATGGCGTCGAAGTCGGTCCTAGTCATGATCGCCTCGGCGGGATGAACTAACAATCCCTGAGGCGAGGTCGTGATCTTCCACTTCGTGTGAGACGCCTCGGGTAGCGGAGTTTCCCATTGCCGTTCGCCATTCTTCCAGGCATAAGCGGTCAGTGTGCTATCGGAGGCTGTGAAGAACTGCTCGCCCGACATGGCTAAATCATCGAGTTCGCGGCCAACAAAAATCGGCTCGCGTTTCCAGGCTCTTCGCATGCCTTCAAATCGATCTACTTCAACTCCGTGATCGACATGGATCACGTTGAGGCCATTTCGATTCTTGAGTTCATGGTGCGTCCCAATGTCCCGTTGTCGCGGAATCGGTTTGACGAAACCACCTCCTTCCAATGGAACCAGTTTCACCAAAAAACGATCGTCATAGACGAAAGAGGCAGTTTCTGAGGTTAGCTGGATTTGTGTCATCTCATCTGGCCCATCCTGGCCGGACGCGGCCGGAAGTGTTGGACGTTCGACCCCACTCAGGATCGGGCCATTCGGTTGATAATCGAGTTTCCAGCGGATTCGATCCTCATCAACTCGCTTGCAAGTGATGACCGTTGAACTAGCAATGGCAAGGTAGCCATCTTGAAGCGCGGCAGCGATGGGCGTGCCCCGAACTGAAACTGCGACTTCACCCGGAAACACAAGCCATCGTTCACCGCTCGCTACAATTCCCGATTGCGACGTTTCCAGGATCCTTCGTGAAGGATCAGCGGAAGACGTTTTGGCAGTGCGAACGAGTCCGGACGATGGTTGAGGCGTACTTCGAATAACGCTAGCTCCAACCATTCCAACATCATCTTCGTCTCTAACAGATGTTCCACGCATCACCAGCAATTCGCGCGATTGCATCTCCGCGTAAGTCTTAGCTGGCCACGGTACGCCATGTTGATCTCGAATGGTTGTTTGCTTTGTGAATACCTGTCGCCACGCGTCCCGCACCTTCGCCTTGTCCTCCAACATCTCCGCCAAGCGCACTGCCCCAGCCGCCGCAAACGAGCCATCGCCTTTCGCAAGCCCCTCGTAGATTCGCTTCGCCTCAGGTTTGTTCCCTTCGCGAAGTACGCGTTCCGCCAGCAACCACAACAGGCGTTCCTTCGCCTCGCCCGCTTTCGCCGCTGTTTTCTCGGCTTCCGCATAATGGCCTGCGTCAATGAGCGACTGGCATAGGTCCGCGTGCAGGGTCGGGTTCTCGGGATCCTTCTCAATCGCCTTGCGGCGATCACTCAGTTTCTTTGCCTCGCTCACGAAGCCCCAGATTTCCGTGGCAGTTGTGACGAGCAGCACGCCATCGGCGTAGCAGAAGTTGCCAAAGCTGCCGCGAATGGGTGAGCGGAGCGGCGAACCGTCGGCCGGGTTCAGGAAATGCAGTCCGTGTTTCGTGGGCCAAACGATTGCTTCCTCGGTCACTAGGCCGCGGCCAAATGTGGCCTCGCCACCGTCGTCGTGGATCGTCCAGCCAAGTTCGCCACTGTCGGATCCGGTTCGCAAGTTGAAGCCGCGGATGCCTTTCACTTGGCCGGCAATCGTCGCGATCAGGCGGCCCCGCGAAACGCCTAGCAGGTGGACGACTTCAATCCCGTCGCGGTCCCAGATTAGCTGGCCAGTGAAGGCATCGAGACAGAGCAAGCGATCCGTATCGGCGGGGGCCGCATAGATGCGGCCGCCATCGCACAAAGGGGGACAGAGGTCGCGATAACGAGGCATCGTCGCCCGTTCATTGCGTGGATAGCGGTATTCCCACGCCGCCTTGCCATCGTTCGCGTTCAGGGCAACCACTGCCCCGCCGTCGGTGCAGTAGACCACGTTGGGCCCGGAGATGCTCAGCAAAGCGTGTCGATAACGAGTTTCGCCGTTCGGCTCGCTGCCGGCCTTGCCGACCCATTTCTGCCAGACGAGTTCCGGAAGTGCTTTCAAATCGTCGATGCGATAACAGGCTACGCCTGCCACCGCGTCGCCCACGGCCTGCCGCCAGAGGCCGACGTAGAGCCGATCGTTATGAACGAGCGGGGCACCCTCAAAATGCGTCATCGCGTCGGCCAACACGGGCGGATCGAGCCGCCACAGGGCATCGCGTTCTTCGGTCGCTCCCTTGCGAGCGCCCAGGCCGAGAATGAAACTCTTGCCCTCGCCCGCCTTCAGGGCCGATGGTCCGAATCGGGCATAGAGAACGCCTTCGTGCTCCGTGAGCGAATGGCGAATATCTTGCCGCGTTGGAATGCGCGTGTCCTCGCCCCCCTTGGGCCAAGTGGTACCAGAAATCTTGCCGGTCATGAGATCAACGGCGAGCACTCGCGTTCCGTCTGCGACGTAAGCTCGGCCATCAGACATGACAGGATGAAACGCGAGCGAACGGGGATGCGTGCCATCTGGCGGTGGGCCATCGAACCGACCGCCACGCATGAATGGCAAGGGCGACTTCCAGGCCGGCACGTCCGGCCAAAAGTAAGGCAGCCGCATACGCGAGTTGCCCAGCCGACTCGCAGAGCCAGCGAATGTCGGCCAGCCCGGTAGTTCGGGCGGCTTCGCGAGCGTGGTCTCATTCGGGTTGTTCAGCAGAAACGTCAGCGTATCGACATATTTGCCCGTCTTGCCTGCGAGCGTTCCCGAAGCGTCGGGATGCTTCCCACGATAGTCCTTGAACTTCGCCTGAACTTCCTCGCGTTGCCCTCGGAAGAGTTTAAGCATTAACAGGCGAGCTTGAATTGTCGCCGGATCAGTTTTCGGCGAAGGGAAGCGAAGGATTCGCTCGTCCCCTGCGTAGGTTGGCAACAGCATTTTCCAGTAATGCTCGGCCGCGTCGAAGTCGCCGCGAAGGAAAGATCGCTGAGCGAGTTCGAGAATTGCATCCTCCGTGGCCGTGGCTGCGAACATGTCGGTGAGCAATCGCTCAAGAGCCACATCGTCGCGTGATTTTTTCGCGTCCTCGAAGCGTCGAACGGCCTGTCCATCCACGCGGTTGCGATAGAGTATGACGCCATCAGTGCCGAGCTTTGCCAAGAGGCCCTGAATGACGAGCCGTGCCGGTGCATGATGGGCGCGATCAACAGGGACAAGTTCGTCGCCTGCCGTGTCCTGGACTTTTTGGAATTGTTCAATGGCATCGAGCAGTTTACCGGCCCGAGCTTTCTCGAGGCCATCCTCGATTTGTGCGGCCGTGGCGTTGTCGGGAGGGCGTTCTTGGGAATGCAAAGGACGGGGACTCGGCGGAATCAGAATCCAGCCAGCCAATATTACGATAGTCACGATTCGGAATGAGGCCTTCACACGAGTATCCTATCGCGAATGAACGGAGGGAACCATCCTTCCAAAAGTCGTTGCGTACCTGAAACTGAAGCGGTAAAGTGCGCTCTAACAAATGGAGGCGAACAGATGAACTGGACAGTAGACACAGGGCTTAGCGATTTCCATCAATTTTTTGGGACTAAAGTTGGAAGTGGGATTGCCGAGATATCACCCGAGGAAGCGCTGGATGAGTGGCGAGATCTGCATCCTTCGGAAAAGGAAGATGAGGATTTCCTGGCTATTCGCGAGACGTTAGAGGATGTGGCAAAGGGTGACCGGGGAATCTCGCTTGAGGAGTTCGACCGTAAGTTTCGGAAGCGTCACGGAATTCCGGGCTAAGTCATGAACCGCGGTCTGCTTATCCCCGATCGAGTCGAAGCCGACATCGACTGCATTTTTCATCGGATTTTGCCGAGATCCGCTCTGGGAGCAATCGCTTGGTTTCTGGCGCTCAGCCGAGCATTCGATCGAATCGTTGAAACGCCGGAACTCTTCTCCCTTGCCTATGAATCATCTGCCTTGCGTCGTGAGTTACGCGAGGCGTTTTTCAAGACGCGCCGGGGTCGGACCTATCGAATTGTCTTTGAAGTCTCAAAGAGTCGATTTTAATCATTCGAGTGCGGGGGCCAGGGCAAGCCCCGCTACGTCGCAGTGATCTGCCCGACGAATGAACTTCCCTCCTCGCTCAAGCTTCAGCTCGCACACTTCATGCAGACGCGCACGTACGGAATTGCTTCCAGGCGGCCTTTGGGAATGGCGTTGCCGCAGCGCTCGCATTTGCCAAAAGTGCCGTTGTCGATGCGTTCGACGGCGAGCAGTGCTTCGCGTTCAACTCCCTCTTCGAGTTCGCGAAGTTGGGCCGTGACGACTTCGCCTGCGGCCTGATTGTGCAATTCCGCGGGCCGATAGGGATCTACCGCGAGGCCATCGCCCTCTTTTTGATCCGCCTCGGTTGCGAGTTCGGCGCGCACCTCCTCGGCCCGGTTGGCGAGGGCGAGAAGTTGTTTGCGGAACGCGGCCAGATCGGAGCGCGAGAGCATGATAAAACTCTTTCGGAACTTGTTGTTCACAGCTTTCCCTTCCATCACGTTACCCGGTCGCAAGGCGGTTCGCAATTGTCAACCGGAGATATAATGTCCTTTGTCTCGAATTCTTATGGGAGAAGGCATGGCATCAATTGCACCATCGATCCTGGCGGCCGACTTCTCGCGACTAGGCGAACTTGTTCGCGAGGTCGAGGCAGGCGGGGCCGATCGAATTCACATCGACGTCATGGACGGTCATTTTGTCCCCAACCTCAGCATGGGGCCGGTGGTTGTCAAAGGCCTGAGGCCTGTGACGAAACTACCCCTGGAGGTCCATCTCATGGTGAAAGACCCCGCTAAGTTCATCGCACCCTTCCGCAACTCCGGTGCCGATTCGTTGATCTTTCATCTGGAAGTGGTCACGGATGCTGCTCCATTCATTCACCAGATTCGATCTCTCGGGGCAAAAGTCGGCCTCGCGATTAATCCGGGTACTCTGGTCGAATTTCTGGAACCCTATCTTCCCGAAATCGATATCGCCCTGTGCATGACAGTTTGGCCCGGTTTCGGCGGCCAGGCGTTTCTCCCGGAAAGCCCCGATCGAATCGCTGCATTGCGAAAGATCATCGACCGTTTGAACCCGAAATGCGAACTCGAAGTCGATGGGGGGATTGATCTGACCAGTGCGCCGGTATGTGCGAAAGCGGGCGCTACAGTATTGGTAGTGGGGACATCCATCTGCGAGGCGACTGAGGGGCCGCGAGCGGCGACGGAGGAAATGCGGCGAGCGATTTGAATCGGGGGCTCATCGTTTGACGCTCCGATCGTGTGAATATTTGTGTCAGCGACCATTGTGGACGTTCGCTCCGCGAACGTAAAGGCAGGCCAAACCCCGAAAAACAGGGTACTTTGGGTGGAAGACTCACGTTCGCAGAGCGAACGTCCACAATGCGCCGCAAATATTCACAGCCTCTCCGCGTGGAACGCGTTTTTCGTCCCGGCGTGCCGGGACGTTGAGCCAGGCTAGTTCGGGAGAATTCTTCCAATGCAGCCAGCGCTCGCAATCGCCGCTGAGCGGCGATTCTTGCATTCGACTCAGAGTGTCGAACGAGCGTTTATTGCTTGAGTTGCTTCATCCGTTCCTGCACCAGTTTGCTCACCGGCTTGAATTGCGGATGATCGGAGCCGCCTAACCATTCGAACGCGATTGCTTCGCAAGTCGTGAGAATTGCCCCAGCTTTGTCCATGCGTCGAAGTGCAGTCTCTTGATCGATGGCGAATCGAGATTGCACACCATCGACCGGCACGAAGACTTGCAGTCCCTCTGCCAACAAATCGAGGACAGTCTGCATCACACAGACGTGTGCTTCCATCCCCGCGACGACGACGTTCGGCCGACTTTGTTGCTTCAACTCGGTCAACAGGCCCGGAGCACCACAGCAACTAAAAGCGAGTTTCGTTGGACGGTCGCTCATGAGACGTTGGACAAGATCAGGATGAGTTGGTCCCAGGCCTTGTGGATACTGTTCGGTCGCGATCGCCGGCACTTTCAACAAATTGGCGACATCCAACAGGAAGCCGACATCGCGAACGAGCCCGGCCGCGTCTGGCATGACGGCCAGCAGCTTTTCCTGCACATCGACAACGAGCAGTGTCGAATTCAACGGGCTCAATCGAGCGGACATCACTTCTTCTCTTCGATGCGATAGAGGTGCGTGAAGGTGCGATGATAAAGGGCATTGCCGACGGCGGCCGGGGAAGATCGCGTTCCCGCAGGAAGCTTATTCGCTGCTAAAACGTCAAGCTTCTCGTTGGCGGAGATGACGAAGCCATGGCCCTTGTCGTCGAAGGCATACCATTTGTCTTCCGCCAGGATGGGCGAAGCCCAAAACTCGCCTGCCTTCGAATCGAGGCGAGGTTTTTCCTCGTTCAGTTGCTTGCCGTCCTTTACACCGACGCAGGAAGTAATTCCAAGGCTGTTGACCATCAACAGCCGATCGCCGACGAGGAGAAACGACGAACGATTCGGAGCCCCCTTCGCATACGCCCAGTCGACGTGCGTCTTGGTCACGTTGCCCGTGCCATCCGGTCGGACGGCCACGAGTTTCATGCCGCCGTCGGAACTTGAAGTGACGAGTTTACCATGACCGAACAACGGCCTTAGCGAAGCATTCATGCCGCCGTGAACCACGCGCCAGGCTTCTTCACCGGTCTTCGGATCGTAGGCCACCGTCGCCCCGGCGGACGGGCTGACGAGGAGGGGCTTGTCGTTCACCGTGATAACCAACGGAGTGCTGTAGGCCTTCCTGGCGTCGCCACCCACTTGAGGCGAGTGGTAGGTTCGGTCCCGTTTCCACACGGTCTCGCCGGTCTTCTTGTTGAGGGCGATCACGTACTGAACATCGAAACCGTCGAAAGTCAGGTAAAGCATGTCGCCATAAATGATTGGCGAAGAACCAGCCCCGCGATGGTGATTGCACTCCAGGTCCGTTCGCTTCCACAAGAGCTTGCCGGTAGCCGTATCCAGGCACGCGGTGCCGGAAACGCCAAAGTGGACGTACACTCGGCCTTCCTCGATCACGGGCGTGGGCGAAGCATACGAGTTGAACTTTTCCCATTCGTGGAAGGGATCCTTGGGGTCCGGACGATTCACTTCGAATAGGAGCACGTCGTGGATGATCTTGCCGGAATCGCGGTCCAGGGCGACGGCATAACACTTGTCCCCTTTTTTCGTGGCCGTCGTCACCCAAACCTGGTTTCCCCAGATCACCGGGGACGACCAGCCCAAATCGTGGATGGCCGTCTTCCACCGGACATTTTGCGTGTCCGACCACGTTAGTGGAAGTTTAGTTGCATTGGAGTGGCCATCGCCTTTTGGCCCGCGAAACTCGGGCCAGTTGTCGTCGGCGAAAACGCTCAGCGCAGCGATGAGCGAAGCAAGGAGTGAAAATCGCATCGGCATGGTGGGAAGAGAGTGGAGGCAGGAGGGGCGTCTTGAAAGTGTACGCGGATCGACACGAGGACGCAACAGATGAGCTGGTGTGATGTCGAGCAGGCGCATAAAAAAATCCGGCCTTCTTGCGAAGGCCGGATACCAGACTAACTTTCGGGTCCCGTCCGTCCCTATCGGCTCGCCTGGCTGCCCTATCTACTCCCCCCTCGGAGTAGTTAAGACCCTAAGGAAAGGAGGCCTTTTTTAGTGGCCTCGGTCGTCAGCAGCGGGTCAGGCTGCCGACACCTTTATTTAGAATGCGCAATGGCCGATGCAAACGAATCCCCTGCTTTTTTCCGAACGATCCCTACATTCGGATGCAGTTTTTCTTCGGGCGGAATAAGGCTATCGCGGGTGTGGAATCGCGAGATGAAAATTGACTTTTGGATGGCGAGCGTCCCGCTTGCCTGGACTCCTTCGTAGGGCAAGCGTCCCGCTTGCCTGGACTCGGAAGCGAAGAGGTCTGAAAGGCAAACGGGGCGCTTGCCCGACAAAATGCCCACGAAGAGTACTGAAAGGCAAACGGGGCGCCTTGCTCTACGGAATGCACCAGAATCGCACCGAAAGGCAAGCGGGACGCTTGCCCCACGAAATGCAAAAGGGGCGAGTATTCAACGAAGTGAATACTCGCCCCTGAGTTGTCGGAATCGCCCTATCACTATTTCTTCAACCGTAGCGGCGTTCCCGGAACCCACTCGTTTGGAATGGGTCGGCGTTGTTCTTCGTCTTCGTAACTCCAGAACAGCACGTTATCTTCGCCTGGTTGCCAAGTGAACATGGCCGGGCGGCCGTTGATTCGCGTTGGGAATGCCACGCGACCGGCATCATCATCGAGCATCGCGAGGCCGAGATCTCGAAGTTCGGTGACGGCCTGTTTATAGGCACCCTCAACCGCAACAATTTCATCCTGAATGTGGTAACGCCGTTCGCGTTCCATCCAGGCCAGATCGCGGCGATGACGATCGAGATTTTCCTGCTCTGGATGCAACCGAGTCAGCTGCGAGCGTCGATCCACGATGTCCCGGACGATGCTCTCGACGAGCGGAAGCATCTGCCGCACCGTGGGGAGATCGAGGTTCACGTCCTTGCGTTTCGACTTGGCCGAAGCCCCGAAAGCTCGCCTGGGCGTGTCATTCATTTCTAGGTCTCCCTGTAAATGGAGGCTCGGAAGGCCTCCTTCATTCCTTATCTTACCCTACCATTCAATAGAGCGGGAGGCCGACTGCCTTCCACGGCTCTTGCAGGACGCACGCCAAACGCAAAATTTTCGCGTCCTACGGTTTTAGCCGATTACCCCATTTCGTCTACACTATAGATCGCGCCAGCGGACAAACGACTCAACCGCATAGAACTCAGGCAAGCCGAGCGCGTCGTAAGCCGTTGCTGTGGAACGATTTCGTTCTTCCGCCCGCTGCCAAAATTCTCTTTTGTCCAATCCGCCAGGGAACATCGCCTTGTCTTTCTGCGACTGATGGCGAAAGATTGCCAATTTTTTCCGTTCGACCGTCTCGGGGCTGATCGGGACTGCCATTTCGATCTGGTGCGGTTCCCATTCTTCCCATGCACCGCGATAAAGCCAGACCTCAAAATTCTGCCCCGCCTTTCGAACTCTTCGCACTGCCTCATAAATTGCCTCGGCACACGTTCGGTGAGTGCCGTGCGGATCGGACAATTCACCCGCCACGTATATCTGAGACGGTTGTAACCGGGCAAACAGTTTTTCGATATCCCGGATATCCTCCGGCTGAATCGGGGCCTTCGCCACAGTTCCCGTTCGGTAAAACCGTAGATCCATGAACTCCAGCTGCTCGGGGGGGATCCCACATGCCAGCGCGGCCGCACGAGCCTCGGTCTCGCGTATCAGCCCCTTGATCTTCAGCACTTCCTCACTGTCCGGCTGTCCAGGTGCTTTTGAATCCAAAAAGGCTTGCACCCGATCCCGGACGGCGGCCGTTGCGTTCGCGTCGATCCCGAACAGTCGGTTAAAACTCTCGACGAAGTCCGCGAACCGTCGCGAGTCGTGGTCGAATACCGCGATGTTTCCGCTCGTCATGTAGGCCACGTGTACCGTGTGCCCTTGTTCCACCAGGCGGATAATCGTTCCGCCCATTGATATTACGTCATCATCCGGGTGGGGACTGAACACGAGAACAGTCTTGGACTCCCGTCCCGCTGGATAATTCTGAATGGTCGCCAACCGGTCATCAAAGATCTTCTCGCCCAGCGACTCCGCCGGGCCATGTTCTCGGAGCAGGTCGTACAGATGATGATCGCGAAAGTCCAGGTCAGACAGTTTCAGCAGTGCCTTTTGCAGTTTCAGGCTTAACCACACCACGGCCTGCCGAATCAGCTCGGGGGTCCAATCGACGGTCGTGACTTCCCACGGTCGTCGATAGATGGTCAACTCGCCGGCCGCGGCTTCGTCCAGAAGGAACGTGGAATCCGGGTGATTTTGTAGAAACGAAGCCGAGATCGATTCCGATTGCGGATACTCGACGGCTTTCAGGACAATCGACGCTTTATGTTCGCCGAAGGCCATGATGACGACCTTGCGGGCCTCCATGATGGTGCCGACGCCCATTGTGATCGCCTGCTGCGGAACATTCTCTTCACCGAAGAAGTCCCCGGCCGCATCTCTTCGCGTTACCGGATCGAGTGTGACGTTGCGGGTCCGGCTATTGCGGGTCGAGCCCGGCTCGTTGAAGCCAATGTGTCCGGTGCGGCCAATGCCGAGTATTTGAAGGTCGATGCCCCCGACCTTGCGAATCGCCAATTCGTAGCGTTGGCAAAAATCGTCCACGTCTTCGGGATTGATCGTGCCGTCCGGAATGTGGATGTTGTGCGGCTTGATGTTGACGTGGTTGAAGAACGTCTCGTACATCCACCGGCGATACGAGTGCGGGTCGTCCCCGGGTATCGGGAAGTATTCATCCAGGTTGAACGTGGCAACACCCGAAAGATCGAGACCTTCGTCCTTGTGCAGCCGGATTAATTCGCGATACAGGCCGACGGGAGTAGAGCCGGTGGCCAGGCCGAGAACCGTGGGCCGACCGCCAGAGTTGTTCTCCCGAACGAGCCGTTCGACGATCAACGCCGCATGGCGTGATGCCTCTCCGGGCGTCTTGAACACAAGTGAACGAATCCGAGTATTCGGGACATAATGGGACGACATGGATGCCAATCGAGGGTGCAGGACACTTCGTGGAGGAAGAGGAATTGTATGGTCGAGGGAAGGTGATTCAACCTAGGAAGGAACATTGCGAATCAGCCTCGAAACAACTTTCATTGCATCAAACGGGCCTTACGGTAGATTGAAGTGAGAGGGAGGTAGAAACAAGCATGTCCACGGTCGTACTCGATACCGTCGAGTTGGAGATCCCGTCCTGGGTGACGGATTTGAACTCGTTTCGCCGCTGGTTGGATGATCCGGAATTTCCCGAAAAGCTCCCTGTGTGGTGGCTCCGCGGAAAGGTGTGGGTGGATATGAGCAAAGAACAGGCTTTCTCCCATAACCGAGTCCGGACGAGAATCACTTCGGTTTTGGATCAGCTCGTCGCCGACGAGGACCTCGGAGTTCTCTGGAGCGACGGAATGTTCCTGACCAATGCCGACGCGGACATCGCGGGGAATCCCGACGCAATCTTCGTTTCTCATGAAGCCATCGCGAAACATCGCGCCACATTGGTCAAGGGAAGGAGAGGAGGCGTGGTCGAGGTGGACGGTATTCCCGACATGGTTCTGGAAGTCGTCAGCCGCAGCTCCGTGAAAAAAGACACCCAAGAACTATTCGATGCGTACTGGCAAGCAGGTATTCCAGAGTACTGGTTAGTCAACGCCCGCACTTCGCCTGCAACCTTGGATATCTGGCGTCACACTTCGAAGGGCTATTC
>Ga0105044_10012667_pt1 | contig 11468 bp, 11 predicted proteins | sample MAT01_FD_78092 | JGI IMG/M metagenome (GOLD analysis project Ga0105044, IMG submission 78092) | Freshwater microbial communities from Lake Fryxell liftoff mats and glacier meltwater in Antarctica - MAT-01 | ecosystem: Environmental > Aquatic > Freshwater > Ice > Liftoff microbial mat | place...
CCTCAAGATCGTGGAGGTCATCCGTGCTCGGCCCGATCGCTACCCCTGTCGCTGGTATCTGCTGCGCAAAACAAGATAGTGTTTTATCAACCATCATTTGCTGGGCATAAGCAATTTAATTGCTGTCACGAATTGCACGAATTTTACGAAAATAGCCTTCGCGTCATTCGTGCAATTCGTGACAAATCCTTTCTTCTGCCTAGCTAACCAAGCGGCGTAGCGCTTCTCCGTTATTCTTGAACCACTGAAAGAGCACCACAATGTCGGTGCCGATACAGAAGTGACGCACGCCTAAATCCATATAAAACTCGGCATCTTCGGGCGTGCCAATTTCGGCGCGGGGATGGATGCCTTTTTTCAGCGCGGTCTGGATCACATATTTTTCGACTTCCCGAATTTCATCCGAGCCACGTTGTCCGGCTTTGTTGATATTCATGGTATAGTCGCCCCCACCCCACTGGATCATGTCGAGCCCTGGCAGCGCCAGAATTTCGTCGAGCTGATCGACGGCCCCTTTCTTTTCGATCATCAACATGATCACTGTGTCGCGCAGGGCTTGCACATATTCGGGCCCACCGCCATAGCCCATATACGCGTGACGGCGCATACCCACGCCAAAAAGGCCACCGTCAGCCAGTGTATCCGGCTTGACCGACAGAATACAATGGCGCGCTTCCTCCACATTGTGGCAATCGGCAAAGAGAATGCTCTGAAAACCAGAGCCAATCGCGCGCTGGCCGACAAACTGGTGCGTATCGTAGTCCACCTTGATCATCATGCCGACATCATACAGTTCTGCCGCGCGGCAGAGATTGTCGAGATCGTGCAGGTTGTAAGGCGCATACTCGGCTACAAACTCGATATAGTCATAGACGCCCGTATGTCCAATCGCTTCGACCACTGATGGCCATACGGTGTGGATATGCGTGGAGATGCTGGGCTTGTTGTCGTTAAGCAACTGCCGTAACTTGTTGGGACGCATGGTTCTCTCCTTAACATGAATAGGGATGGTAAAACAGGAGCTTTTCGTAGACCACAGATGTGAGCTACCAGAGCGGAGCTTGCTGGTTTTGTTAGGCGCGTGCCGAGGCGCGCCGGGCGCGCTGCAAGGCCCACACCCGTAAAGCGTCGATCTCTTCGGCCATCATACGGCTTAAGGGTACGGTGTCTTGTAACACATCCAGTAGATCGCCCATTTCGAGGGGACGACCCCGATCAAAGGCTTCATACAGCCCGGCAATCACGGCTTGTTCAATTTCTGCCCCCGACAGGCCATCCGAGGCCATGGCCAGGGTATGTGGATCAAATTCGGCCGCGTTGCGGTTGCGTTTTTTAATATGGATCTGCCAAATCGCGGTTCGCTCCTGCGCGTCAGGCAAGTCGACAAAAAAGATCTCATCAAAACGTCCCTTGCGCACTAGTTCGGGTGGCAAATGCTCGACCGAGTTGGCGGTAGCGATCACAAAAACCGGGGCTTGTTTTTCTTGCAGCCAGGTAATGAAGCTGCCAAACACGCGTGCTGCCGTCCCGGCGTCGCTGACATTGCTTGAGCCAACACCGGAGAACCCTTTTTCGATCTCATCGACCCAGAGCACTACCGGCGCAATACTTTCTGCCACCTTGATCGCCGTGCGCAAATTTTCCTCGCTGGACCCTACCAACGAAGCGAAGAGACGGCCCACATCCAGCCGCAGCAAGGGTAGCCGCCACGAGTTGGCCACCGATTTTGCCACCAAAGATTTGCCGCAACCCTGCACGCCCACCAGCAAAATGCCTTTGGGTTCGGGTAGCCCAAAGGCCCGCGCTTCCTCACCAAAAGCGCGCACGCGTTTGCGCAGCCACTCCTTGAGCGTTTCCAGCCCGCCGACGCCCGTTAACTGTTCTTCGCTGGCATAAAATTCGAGCAAGCCACTTTTGCGAATGATCTGCTGCTTTTCGGCAGTCACTGCTTCGATGGCATCGCTGTCCAGCCGACCCTTGGCCTGGATAATCGCCTTGGCAATCGCATTGGCGGCTTCGGCTTGGGTCAAGCCCAAACAAGCTTTCACCAGCCGCACCCGCTGCCGCCGATCCAGGTTGATCTTGATTTCGCCGCGCCGCGCACTCTCGATCACCTGGGCGAGCATGGCTTCGATCTGGCTTTCGGTGGGCAAGTTGAAATCAATCACGGTGATCTCTTTTTCCAACTCGGGCGGAATTTTCAGCACTGGTCCCAAGAGGATAACGGTCTTGCTGACGGTCTGTGTTTGTAACCCGAAAGAGACTTCGCGTAGCCGACGGACAATGGTCGGTTCTTTGAGAAATGGGTGAAAATCGCGCAGCACCCAGATGCACGATTCGCTATCATCCAGAATGGTGGTCAGCAGGGCGAGTGGATCGCGCTTGCTACTATCCACGCGGTCGGGCAGGGCCGGGTTGACTAAGCCAGTGGTGACGCTCCAGATCAACAAGCGTTTTTTGTGCGCTTGGGCCAAGCTATCAATCTCTTCGAGCGCGCGTTTCTCTTCGGGGGTAACCACCCAGAGGAGCGGGTAGCGTGCGCGAATGTAGGTGTCTAGTTCTTGCTTCACGGGCTTGGCTCCTCCGTTGGTGGGCAATTGCGCTGCATCCCAACATCGCTTGTTTACGATTCCGCATAGTTAGAGGCGAGCATACAGCTCCCACTTGTTGACCTCATTGCCATTCAGATAGACCTTGGTCGTGGACCAACTCTGGACATATTCCCAGAGTCGCCAGAAGCGGCGCAACTCGCTTTTTTGAAAGTGGACGCGATGGACCATGCGCCGATCTTCATCCAGCAGGGCGACATAGCCGGCCTGTTGTTGGGCAATGGTCAACGCAAAGGTAAAGAGATCGGAACGGCTTTCGCCAAATTCGAGCACTAGTTGCCACTTGGCCGTACCCTTGGCTGCGGCTGTCGTACCCGCATCCATCACGGGCGGGCTGGGCTCGTTCTTTGTCTCATCCTGCATGACAACCAGGTCGCGCAATAGAGGCTCCAAGCTCGGGCGCAGATTGGGCTGGGGCAAGACAAGGCGCAGGTCACGGTGTTGGCTACGCCAGGGTTGTGGCAGCCGCGCTTCTTCGTCCACTTGGGCCAGGGCATAGGCCAATGGATCCGTGCCCAGCGTCGCTGCCAGCGAAGAGAGACGCAAAGTGAGCAGCGTGTTATTGGGCAGCGTGCCAATGGCCCATTGCTGCAAGAGCATGGGCAACTGTTGCGGGACAAGTGCTTGTTTTAGTAATGCTTGCAAACCCAACGCCACACCCAGCCATGGTCCAGATACGCTTTGTTCCGGTAGCCAGGTTGGTAAGTCACGGCCATCTTGAGCCAGCCAATCGGCCAATAAACGCAGGCGGGCTAGGCCAGGGTGGGAGTGCCAGGCTGGGCTCTGTTGCAAGCGCACAATTTCCACTGGCACAGGCGTGGCATCGAGTGGGATAGCGCTTGTTTGTTCCAACAACCCCACCTCTAGCTGGGCCAGATAAAATTGCTGAAAAGCGGGTGGTGCTGGCTCAGTCGGCTGGTTGAGCCACTGAAGAAGTGCATAGCGTTGACCGGCTGTAAAGGCCGCATAGCCAACACCCATGGGGGGCATGGTTTGGGCTGCTTGTTCGGCTGTGGCCACGGTTTCAATCGTCAGCGCCGGATCGATCAAAATGTAATCGGTGGTGGCCGGCATGGCAGACGAGACGTGCGCTGTGCGCACTTGGATCGGCAAGGCGCTGTTTTGCGCCACCTCTTGTAGCACCTGTTGCACTGGTCGGTGCTGGCCCAAGACGCGCACCAATGAATTGTTGACGAAACGCTGCTTGCCGGACGATTTTCGCTTGGTAGCCATAGGCATATTCTACTGGTTCTTGCGGGAAGTGGGAAACCAGAAGAATGCTTGGATGCACTGGTCTGGCACAGGCAAAGCATGCCAAAAAGCGCTAGATCAAGTAAAATAGTGACCATCGACGAAACGAAACCAAAATTTCGAGAATGCAGAGAGCAGCATGAGCAAATTCGTGGCAGTAAAACGTATGCCCCTGACGCCGCAACTGGCACATCGTCGGTCGCTGGCGGATCAGCGGCTGGCCGCGGGCAAGGATGAAGCGAATGGCGCAAAACGCGAACTGCTTCAATCGATTGGGCTGACACCCATGCCCGCCGGTGCGTGGTCGCCGCTGTTACACCACACCTTTAAACCGCTGCCCTATCTCAAAGCCTATGTTGTCGATGCCCCGAATCCTGCCGTAGCCGAACGCGCGCGCGAACTGCTTGAACCCGAGTATGTGGTTGTGCCCAATCTGGCGCTCTCGTTGCCGCCGCCTACCTTTGATCGCCGCTATCTGCGTCGGCCGCGTGCCTATAGCGGCTGGCCGGAAGCGAGTGGCATTGCCCAGGCACACCAGCAGGGCATCCAGGGGCAAGGTGTCTTAGTGGGCGTGTTGGACACCGGCTGTGACGCCGATCATCTGGAGTTTCGCAACCAGCAGATCGACTTTCGTTATGTGCCTTTGGACCCGACAGTAGATGGTGTGCGCACCTGTCGTGGCTTTGATGTCGATGGGCATGGCACCCACGTTTGTGGTATTATAGCTGGGCAAAATGTTGGCGTGGCTCCCCAGGCAGAGTTGATGGTCGCGTCGGTGATTGAGAGTGAAACATTGCGCACTAGCCTGGAACGGGTGGTAATTGCCCTCAATGGCATGTTGGCCGAAATTCAGCTAGAGAAGAATCTGCAAAAACCGGCCATTATCAATATTTCGCTGGGCTTTCTGCCCGAATGGATCAATGCCACCCAAATCGAGGCCATGAGTCGGGGCATGCAACAAATATTAAATACGTTGCTCATCGATTATAATGTATTACCAATTGTGGCGATTGGCAACGATGGACCAGGGCGTATGCGGGCACCCGCCTATTTCCCCGAAGCGCTCTCGGTCGGCGCGGTGGATCGAGCGCTCGTGCCGGCTAGGTTTAGCGGCAGTGGCCGCCCCGTCTTGACCCCGCTTTGGGAGCCAGATATTGCTGGTTATGGGGTCGATATTCTATCCAGCTTGGAACGCCAGGTGGATGGGCGTAGCGTCTATGCCCTGGCGAGTGGCACGAGTATGGCAGCCCCCTATGTTGCTGGCATTGCGGCGCTCGCTGCTTCCGCTGATCCGACGTTGCAAGGGGAAATGTTGCGTCAACATCTGTTAACTGGCGCGTTGCCCATTGCCGATGAGCGTAACCGTGTTGGCACCGGCTTGGCACGGTTTGTGGGGGCGTAGGGAGGAAAAATGGTAGAGACGCTACAGCCCAAGCATCTAAGCGATAGAGTTGATTGGGTGCAAGTGATGGTCACAATCGAGCGGCCCAGTCCAGCCAGCCTGGCTGCGTGTAATCGACAAGAAAAGTTTGATATTTTGCTGAAAAATGCCCAGCACCAACGTACGCTGCTCGTCCAGTGGATTCAGGCCCACAATCTGGCCGATGAAGTGCTGCGGATTGGTCCGCCAACCAGCTTGAATTTGCTCTTTGTGCAATGTACTTCCCACGCTGCTGCCCAATTGGCGCACGTTCCCGGGGTTGTCGATATTACGCTTGAGTCTGAACTGCGCCCGTCAGCTGCCCATCCGTGAAACAGTAGGAGACCCATTATGGCCCACCTTGTTGGCCTCGCCGAAATTGTGCTGTGGACTGCGAATAAGTCTGCGGCTGTCCAGTTTTATCATGAATTGTTGGGCTTGCCCATCATCTCGCCGCCAACCTTGCCCAATGTTTTTCTGCAAGCTGGCGAAGGTCATGCCGGTATCCCTCAGATGATTGTGTTGGTGCCCAAGCCTGTCGAAATTCAGCAACAGCCGCCTGGCTATCAACTGCATCATCTGGCGTTTGAGATACCTGCAGACAAATTTGATGTGCAGCATCAAATTTTTGTCGATGCGGGCATCCAACCGCGCAGCGGCAAACATCCGGTGTTGGCCAGCCGTACCATGTATGTGGATGACCCCGATGGCAACGAGGTTGAGTTTATTTGTCGTGCGCCGGCTGCGTAACCGAACCAAGCCTAGATCATAAAGGACGTTGCTATGTCTGTAGAATCAACCTATCCCATGTTGCCCGTGGCCCATGCGCTGGCAATTGTATTGGAACAAGCGCAGCCCTTGCCCGCTAAGTTGACGCCGCTGTCTGAGGCTGTGGGATTGGTCTTGGCGGAAACTGTGCGGGCACCGGAACCGTTGCCACCCTTTCCTGCCTCGACCAAGGATGGCTATGCCGTGATCGCCGCCGCGGGCCCCGGTGACTACACGGTGATCGGCGATGCCACGGCGGGGCGCATGGCCGATTTTACCGTGGAAGCAGGCACGGTGGCCTATATAACGACGGGGGCACCCTTGCCAATTGGTGCCGATGCTGTGGTCATGGTGGAAGAGACAGAATTGTTGCCAGCAAGTAATGGCACGCGCCGTGTGCGCATTCATCAGCAAGTGCGCGCCGGTGCCGATATCCGACCGGTTGGCTCAGATATTCAGCAGGGTGAAACGGTATTGGATGCGGGCGCACACCTGGGTGCCGCCGAGATTGGTTTGCTGGCTACGGTGGGTGCCGCGCAGGTGCAAGTCTATCCACGCCCGCGCGTGGCGATCTTGTCTACCGGTGACGAGTTGGTTGATCCCGATCAGGCGATTGGGCCGGGGCAGATTCGTGATAGCAACCGCTTTATGTTGCAGGCCGCAGTATGGGCCGCCGGTGGCACCCCGCTGGATCTGGGCATTGCCGCCGACACGCCCTCTGTCCTCCAGGAAAAAGTCGAACGGGGCTTGCACGAAGCCGATGTATTGTTGACCTCGGGCGGTGTTTCCATGGGCGAATTGGATTTGATCAAGCCGCTGCTGGAACGCCGCGGTCAAGTGCATATTGGGCGCATCCGCATGAAACCCGGCAAGCCGCTGACCTTTGCTACCGTGCTGATCGGTGGCCAACAGAAACTAGTCTTTGGCCTGCCCGGCAACCCGGTGAGTAGCCTAGTTACCTATTATCTGTTTGTGGTGCCCGCCTTGCGCAAATTGGCGGGCTGGTCTAACCCGCATCTGCGCCGGGTGCAAGCCCATTTGGCCCAGCCGCTGCCCATGGACGCCTATCGGCCTGAATATCATCGGGCTACGCTTGTGTGGGATAGCGCACTCAACGGTGGCAATGGTGGTTATCTGGCCAGCAGTACAGGCAGCCAGTCCAGTAGCCGGCTGCTCAGTATGCGTACGGCCAATGCACTGCTGGAACTGCCGCAAGCCGAAGGCGTATTGCCCGCGGGGGCGGTGGTTTCGGCGCTGGTGATTGGCGAATTGCTCTGACCTGTAGGCTGTGACGCGCTGGCTGACATTGATACCGGACTCACGCACTTGTGATGCTTTCCGTAGTATGATAGCCAAAGTACGCTACAATAAAATTTCTAACTGATAGTTCTAACTGATAAAGGTACAGCATGTCTACGCAATTGACCCATCTGGATGACCGCGGCAATGCGACCATGGTCGATGTGGGTGACAAACTGATTACGACCCGTACCGCCGTGGCCCAGGGCGAAGTACGCATGCAGCCTACCACCTTGCAGGCCATTCGCGATGGTAACTTGCCCAAAGGCGATGTTTTGGCGGCGGCGCGTATTGCGGGCATTATGGCAGCCAAGCGCACGCCCGATTTGATCCCCCTCTGTCATACCTTGCTGTTGACCAAAGTCGCGCTCGAATTCGCGATTGACGAAGTGCAAAGTCGCGTGCTGATCACTGCCAGCGTGCGCTGCAACGGGCAGACGGGAGTTGAAATGGAAGCCTTGACCGCTGTGAGCGTGGCCGCGCTGACCATCTATGACATGGCCAAAGCGTTGGAAAAAGGCATGACCATCGGCAATATCCAACTGCTGGAAAAACAGGGTGGCAAGTCGGGTGAATGGCAACGGGAGGAGCAAGGATGACGGGTCTATCTATCAACGTAGGAGTGGTCGAATGGAAGTGAAGATCTTATTATTTGCCACGCTGCGTCAATTGGCGGGTTGGAAAGCGCGCGTGGTAGAACTTCCCAGCGGTGCCAACCTGGGCGATTTGCTGACGGTGTTGACCGATGCCCAGCCACAACTGAATCTGGGCCAACGCACCATCTATGCGGCGGTGAATGAAGAATATGCACAACGCGATACGCTGTTAAAGGAAAAAGATGTGGTGGCAATTTTTCCGCCGGTTTCTGGGGGGGCTGAAGTGACAAATACACGCAAGCGTTTTGAAATCACCGATCAACCGCTTTCGCTGGATGATGTGGCCACCCGTGTGAGCCGCCCCGATTGTGGTGCGATTACCACCTTTGCCGGCATGGTACGTGGTGAAACGGCAACCGAAGAAGGCGCACGCGGTACCGATTTTTTGGAATATGAAGCGTATGGGACCATGGCCGAACGTATGTTGGCGCAGATCGGCGATGAAATTCAACGCAAATGGCCCAAGGTGCAGGCCGTAAGTATTTTGCATCGCATTGGTCGCTGTGAAGTGGGCGAAGCCAGTGTCTTGATTGCCGTGGCAACCCCCCATCGTGGCGATGGCTGCTTTGAAGCATGTCAATATGCCATTGAACGCCTCAAGGCCATTGTGCCAATTTGGAAGCAGGAAAACTGGTCGGATGGGCAAGTCTGGGTCGAAGGGCCGCGTCAACCCGAGATCGATCTGGCCCCGCCGCCGGTTGGCTAACGGGTGCCTAGATTTTGGGGAAAATTTGACATTTCCCTGGCTTCATGGTACGCTACTGCCCATGATGGGCTGCTTATGCAGTGTGTCTCAGGCTTGTAGTTTAATAATTACATATCCTGATAGTGACTTATCGGAGCGGATTGTAACCGTCGCTGCTGGCATGTGAAAGCATGATCCAGTAGAGGAACTTCCCGACTCTCCGCTGGCGATCTTTGGATTGGCTGGCAAGGTTGCCTCACGAAACAGTAAGTGAGGGCGGGCAGCTTTGGCTGTTTGACTACAACCGCAACAGAGAGGATTCCCGCCATAGCAAGGTACACCTGATAGGGTGTGGCTTGTTGGGGTAAGGGGTGAAACGGTGGGGTAAGAGCCCACCAGCGGGTCCAGTAATGGAACCGGCTAGGCGAGCGTGCAACTGAGAGCAAGGCGAGTGGGTCTTGGTGTCCGTTTTGTTGTTCACTTGGTTATCGCCTGCATAGGCGATAACGAACGTGGCGACAAACTGGATAGTAAGATCTCGTCGCAGCGGTGCGGGCAAAGCTGAGTAACACTCAGCAAACCATGAACCGCCAGCGCCTTTGGGCGCCTGAGACAGATGACGGTATTGTTATGGCATTCGCTGTAGCAAACAGAATCGGGGGTATGATATCCGCTCCGATATGAATTACGTTTGGGCCGGTTTGCCCATTGTGGCTCCGAATTGTACCTGGCAATTTGCATAATCGGCCTAGGTCGGCTATACTAGTGAAGTCTCTTCAAGCCGACGTGGCGGAATTGGCAGACGCGATAGATTTAGGATCTATTGCCGCAAGGTGTGGAGGTTCGAGTCCTCTCGTCGGCATCTAGTATGGGCCCGTGGCCTAGCGGGAAGGCGTCTCCTTTGCAAGGAGAAGATCGTCGGTTCGAATCCGACCGGGTCCACCTGAAAGTTTTTAGAGACTACCTTAAAAATTCTTATAAAGTCTAAAAAAGCGATTTAGTTGCCCCTGAATTTGACAAAAAGTCGCTAGGAAAGTATACTAAGAAACATCAGATAGATGCGGGCGTAGTTCAGTGGTAGAATGTCTCCTTGCCAAGGAGAAGGTCGTGAGTTCGAATCTCATCGCCCGCTCTACGAAGGCCGGCCAACAGGTCGGCTTTTTTGCCGAGATAGCTCAGTCGGTAGAGCACAGCACTGAAAATGCTGGTGTCCCCAGTTCAAGTCTGGGTCTCGGCACCTTTGTAATAATTAATCGTTGATGGTTAACCCGTTATTGTTACTATAGTCCGATTCATCTATTAATATAATAACAATAATTGTATCTACTTAGCCATTTACCGTTAATGGGGGATCGTCCAATGGCAGGACTACGGACTTTGAATCCGTCAATCGGGGTTCGAATCCCTGTCCCCCAGCTATGCCGGGGTGGATCATCGCCCCGGCATTTTAGTTAGATTTCTTCTACAGATATTATGGCGCTTGTAGCTCAATGGTAGAGCACCAAATTGTGGATTTGGACGTTGAGGGTTCGAGCCCCTTCAAGCGCCCTGACATTTACGACCTATTTGGTTGTTAGTGTTCTGGTTAATCGCTCCGGTGTGCTGCCAAGCTAACGTCCGGGGCGATTTTGTTTTTCTTGATCAGGCGACAACGTAACGCCGCGTCGCTCAGCATACTCAGTTAGATCGTCTTCAAGAATGCGATACTGAGCCCCTGGCTGTATCCGCTCCGCTCTCAACTCGCCAGCGCGAATCAAACGTAACACGGTTTGCTTGGAGAACTGTAGCCTTTCTGCCGCCTGACCGGTAGGCTGCATCATTGGCCGTAATCCAATCAAACGCCCCCTGCAATGTCGCAAATTTATCCGCAACCGTTCTCCGCCAACATAGAGCACCCGATCCAGCGCGCTCAGTTCACGCTTGGTCGCCACATTGCCGTTGGCATCCGTCACCGTCAGCGTAATCGTAAGATTGCCCCGCTGTGGCCGCCGCAATCGTTGTACTGGCGGATCTTCATCACAACTGCTGCACGGTTTCATACAGGCCGCCGTATTGATGAGACACTTGCTCTGGCCAAAGGCGGTGAACATCTCCCACGCTGTCACATCCCCCTGACAGATGCCCTCGGTGGCAATCTTCTCAATCCACAGGTCATCCAGAAATTCGGCCAGATTCAGCCCGGCGGGCACGGCATAGACTGTGCCCCAAATCGTCACCGTTTGCCCGGCGATGGTCACGTCGTCAATCCAGATTGCCATCGCGACCAAAGATCGTAATCCCATTGCGCGGTGGGGTGGGCTATGGCGTGCAAGCCGAGACCGGCAGCAACAATGTGGCCGAAGGTGGCGTTTTCGCCATTATGAAGGCGCTTGAACTGGTCTTGGGCACTATCTACCCGCGCGTCACTATCTCTGTCACCAAAGCCAACGACCGCGCCCGCAAGCTCTCCCTCGAACTGCTCGACACCTTCGCCACTGCCATCGCCAAACTGCCCGAAGGCACCCTCACCGTGGCCGAAACCCGCGCCTACATCGACCGCGAACTGATTACCATCCCCGTCGTCACGTCGGACACCACCCAGGACGACGCGCGCGCCGGTAGCGAGGAAGACGCGGAAGATTTCCAAGCAAATCCCTTTAGCCTAACCTACTAATATCTATGGCGCGCCGGTGCATCGCAGTGCAAAGGAAACTAGACAGAATATCCTTTGCGGACGCGCTGGAGTAGCTCATGATACAAGAGGCGCATAGTTTCGTCGGCAACAAAATCAAATACGTAAA
>Ga0105044_10012671_pt1 | contig 11465 bp, 10 predicted proteins | sample MAT01_FD_78092 | JGI IMG/M metagenome (GOLD analysis project Ga0105044, IMG submission 78092) | Freshwater microbial communities from Lake Fryxell liftoff mats and glacier meltwater in Antarctica - MAT-01 | ecosystem: Environmental > Aquatic > Freshwater > Ice > Liftoff microbial mat | place...
GCACCGGGGCACGGTTCGTACAGCGACGCTCGCTCTAACCGCGGCGATCGCCGGCGTGCTGGCACCTCGCGCGGTGATGGCGCAGGAACGGATGACCGTGCCACCGCAGGAGCAGGCGGTGGTGTTGCGCGGAGCCACTGTGCACACGGTGACCAAGGGAACGATCACCAACGGGACTATTGTGCTGGACCGCGGCAAGATCATCGCGATCGGCGGCCCCGAAGTGGCGGTGCCGCGTGGGGCGAAAGTGGTCGACGTGAGCGGTAAGCACATCTACCCGGGGCTGATCGATGCCTACAGCACCGTGGGCATCACCGAAATCGGGGCGGTGGACGTCTCCAGCGACATCAGCGAAATCGGCGACTTCAACCCTAACGTGCGGGCCGAGGTGGCGGTGAACGCTGAGAGCCGGCATATCGGCACGACGCGTTCGGCCGGGGTGCTCGTGGCCTTCAGCACGCCGGAAGGCGGCGTGATTTCGGGGCTCTCGTCTGCGATGTCGCTGGAAGGATGGACGTGGGAGGAGATGTCCATGAAGGGCGCGGCCGCGCTCAACGTGCGCTGGCCGGACCCGACTGTCCGTCCGCGACGCGGCGGCGGTGGTCCCCCCGGTGGTCGCGGCGGCGGGCCGGCGCCCAAGACGTACGCCGAGCAGGTGGAGGAGATCAAAGGCTACTTCGCTGAGGCGCGGGCGTACCGTGATGCCTTAAAGGCCGGGCAGGCGGTGCGCACCGACTCGCGCTACGCCGCGATGATTCCGGCGCTCGACGGGCTGATCCCGGTGGTGGTAGCGGCCGAAGGGGCCGCGCAGATCAACGATGCGATTACCTGGGGCAAAGCCGAGGGCATCAAGGTCGTGATCCGCGGTGGGCGCGATGCGCTGTTCGTGGCCGATCGCCTCAAGGCGGAGCAGGTACCGGTAATTTTGACCTCCACGATGTCAGCGCCCGACCGGCAGTACGAAGGCTACGACAACGCGTACGCCACGCCGGCCAAGCTGTATGCAGCAGGAGTGAAGTTCGCGATCGCTGGCGGCTCCGGCGCGCTGTACAGCTATCGGCTGCCGTGGGAGGCTGGTGTGGCTGTCGCCTTCGGTCTGCCTGAGGAGGAAGCACTCAAGTCGGTCACCATCAACGCCGCCGAGTTCATGGGCATTGCGGATAAGGTGGGCTCGCTGGAGGTGGGGAAGGAGGCCACGCTGTTGATCACCACCGGGACGCCGCTCGACATGACGACCAACATCATTCAGTCGTACATCCAAGGGCGCGAGATCGACATGATGGACATCCACAAGCTGTTCTTCCAGAAGTACATGGAGAAGATCAAGCAGCAGGCGCCGAAGAAGATCACGCCGTAATGGTGGAAGAGGGCCGCGCTCCTGATGGGGGGGCGCGGCTTTCTTTGACTCGATCGAGCCTCATCCAGTTCGAACTATTTCCGCTCTATTGTTGGTTGTTGGATTGTTGCTCACGGTGGCGTGGAGCGCCTTCGGGCGTGCCGAACATGACGTCCTTGCTCGACCAAGCGGGCGGTAGTACCGTTATGCAACGGAGGTAATACCATGGCAAACCCGATGCGTACCGTTTCCTTCAAGCTGCCCGAGCAGCTCGACGACGCGTTGAGCGATCTCGCGCGGCGTCGCAAATCGAGTCGCTCGGCGGTCGTTCGTGAGGCCCTGCAAGCGCTGGCGACCGGTGGACGCAGGTCCGTGACAACGGTCGTCGATGAGCTGGTGGGATCGCTTGATGGCCCGCCGGATCTCTCCACGAATCCCAAGCACATGAGCGGGTATGGAAGGTGACTCGCGTCATCATCGATACCGGACCTGTTGTCGCCTTGTTAAATCGCCGGGACCGGCACTATGCGTGGGTTCGGGAGGTGCTCGATGCGGTTGAACCCCCCATCTTCACCTGCGAAGCTGTCGTCTCGGAGGCCTGCTTCCTCCTCAGACGGGTCGCTGGCGGGCAGGACGCGGTGCTTGAGTTGCTTTCGAGTGATGTTTTGAAGATAGACTTCAGGATGGTTCCGGAAATCGCGGCCGTGCAGCGGTTGATGCGGAAGTTCGCGAATGTGCCGATGTCGTTGGCCGATGCGTGCCTCGTTCGGATGAGCGAGCTCGATGCGCATAGCGTAGTTGTCACGTTGGATGGTGACTTCCGCGTCTATCGGCGGAACCGGCGGCAAGTCATTCCAACAATCATGCCGGGTCGAAGCGGCGGCTAACTAGGCATTGCAGCAAACAGATGACGCAATGACCGCTCGCCAACTCCCCTTCACGCTGACCGACAACGCATGTCCCGACGCTCGCTTGCCCATCTGACGGCTGCCCTCTCCGTCCTCGCGGCACCACTGTACGCCCAACCCGCCAGCGCGATCCCCGCGAAGTACCGCGACGTCGCGAACCGCATCATCGCGGCGGCGCAGGCCGATTCTGCGGGCGCGTGGAATCGCATTGCCGAACTCACGGACACTTTCGGCCATCGACTGAGTGGTTCGGCAGCGCTGGAGCAGGCCATCGACTGGACGGTTGCGCGCATGAAGGCGGACGGACTCGAGAACGTGCGCAAAGAGCAGGTCATGGTGCCGCACTGGGTGCGTGGCGCGGAATCGCTCGAACTCGTCTCACCGCGTCGGCAGTTGCTCCCCATGCTCGGACTCGGCGGCAGTATTGCCACGCCGCCGGCCGGCATCACCGCGGACGTGATGATTGTTGCCAGCTTCGAGGAGCTCACGCAGCGCGCGAGCGAGGCGAAGGGCAAGATCGTGCTTTACGACGCCGAATGGCGCGACTACGGCTACAACGGGTCGTTCCGTCGGCTGGGCGCGATTGCCGCCGCCAAGGTGGGTGCGGTGGCGAGTCTCGCACGCGCCGCGGGCCCCTACAGCATGCGCACGCCGCACACCGGCAGCATGAGCTATGACTCAACGGTGGTTCGCATTCCGCACGCGGGTGTCACCGCCGAAGATGCGATGATGATGCGCCGCATGGTCGCGCGCGGACAGAACGTGCGCGTTACGCTCAGGATGAGCGCGCAGATGCTCCCCGACGCCCAGAGCCACAACGTGATGGGTGAGTTGCGTGGACGGGAGAAGCCGAGCGAGATCGTGGTGATGGGCGGCCACATCGATTCGTGGGATGTGGGGCAGGGCGCGATGGACGACGCCGGTGGTGTGGTGGTCGCGTGGGAAGCCATTCGGCTACTCAAGAAGCTGGGACTCACACCGCGTCGCACCATTCGCGCGGTGGGCTGGACCAACGAGGAGAACGGTGGCAAGGGCGGTGCGGCGTACAAGAACGCGCACCAGAACGAGGTGCATCAACTCGCCATCGAAAGCGACGGCGGTGTGTTCTCGCCGCTCGGATTCGGCTTCACCGGTTCGGCTGACGCGCGGAAAGCGGTCGAGGCCATCGGCACGCTGTTGCAGCCGATCGGCGCGGGCAGGATCGGCCCCAGCGGCGGCGGTGCGGACATCGGCCCGATCATGCAGACCGGCGTGCCGGGCATGGGGCTCGAAGTGGACGGAACGCGCTACTTCTGGTTCCACCATACCGATGCCGACACGCCGGACAAGCTCGACCCGAAAGAGGTGCAGCGCTGCGTGGCCGTAATGGCGATCATGGCGTACATCGCGGCTGATCTGGAGCAGTCGCTGAAGTAAAACGCGGCCGGAGGGATCAGTTGGGTGACAGCGATGCCGCCGTGGCAATCTTCGCGTTCGACGATGCGCGCGTGACCGCGTCGATCACAATGCCAGGCGTCAGGACGGCAGGCAGAATCTCTGCCGACGCGTTGCTGGCGGCGGGATACACGACGTACAACGGTACGCCGCTTCGTCCAAATGTTGCGAGCACGGCGGCGATTTCGGCATCGCGCGATGTCCAGTCGGCGCGCGACAACAACGCATTGGCACCGACGAACGCACGTTCCACCGCATCGGTATGCAAGGCCACGCGTTCGTTCACTTGGCAACTGAGACACCACGCCGCGGTAAAGTCCACAAACACAACACGCCCGGAGTCACGCGCCGACGCCACCCTCGCAGCCGACCAGAGCTCCCACCCCGCGGGAGCCGCAACCATGGACACTGGCGCCGCCTTTTGCGACCCGATCGCGACACCGCCGGCGACGATCGTCGCAACGAGCATTGTCAAGCCAATAAGACTGCCGCGCGCCTTACCTGCATTCTGCGCCCGCCCTGCCATCCACCCGGTCAGCGAGACCACAACCGCAAACAGCAACGCAAGCGCGACAAGGTCGGCGCCGGCCTGCCGTCCCAACACCCACAAGAGCCAGTTCTTTGCTGCGCACTATGGCTGCGGACGCCAACGTGGCACGCTGGGGTGTGCGCCCGTCGACGCCCGCTCGCGGCCATCGGCTTATTCCGAGACGCAGGCGGCTTCGACCACGTTGCGGTGGTCGACTACGTTTCGGCGGTGAAAGTCCGCGATCTAATTTTCGCGCTCGATGGCGCCTCACGGTGCATCAGCGCGCTGCAAATCGGAGCATGGGAATGACTGATCACCGTACTGATCACTATGAGATGCTCCGCCCGATAGCGACGCAGGGCGCCGAGTGGAATGCAGTTCGCGAACCGGTTTGCTTCGAGTCGCCCGAGTTGACGCGGTGACGCCTGTCATGTTGAGTGCGCTGCTGCTGGCCTTGGTGCAACAACCGGGGCAACAACCCGCGGCCGCACGTGCGGACTCCGTTGGCGAACTGCGCGGCCGGGTGACCGACGCCACATCTTCCGGCCCAGTGGCCGCCGCAAGCGTCGTGGTGCGAGGCACGCGCTTAGGAACTCTCGCCAGCGACGACGGGCGTTTCTCGCTCGCTCGCGTGCCGGCGGGCTCGGCGACCATCGTCATTGGGCGCGTGGGCTACGTGTCCGTCACCCGGACGGTGCTCATTCGCGCGGGCGCCGCCACGACGCTCGACGTGGCCCTCACACCGTCCACCTCGCAGTTGCAAACAGTGCGCGTGAACGCTGAGGCGGCCGAGCGCGAGCAGTTTCGTCTCTCGCCCAACCCGGGCACCATCACCGTGCGCGGCGAGACGCTCAAGCGCGTGCCCGTCATCGGCGAACCCGATGTGCTGCGCGTGGTGCAGTTGCTCCCCGGCGTGGTCGCCACCAACGACTTCACGGCGGGCTACAACGTGCGAGGCGGCGAGAGCGATCAGAATCTCGTGCTACTCGACGGCTATCCGGTCTACAATCCGTTTCACCTCGGCGGACTGTTCGGCACCTTCATCGACGAAACGGTGGCCGAGTTCGAACTCATCCCCGGCGGCTTTCCGGCGCGATACGGCACACGCTTGTCGAGCGTGCTCAGCGTCGTACCCAAAGCCGAGCAACGCAGCGGCGTGCATGGAGCGGTGAGCGTCTCGTTGTTGGCGAGCACTGTGTCGCTCGGTGGGACCGTGGGTGGCAGCACGAGTTGGAACGTAGCTGCGCGCCGGACGTATGCCGATCGTTTCGTGGCGCTGCTCTCCGATAACCAGTTGCCGTACTACTTCACCGACATGCAGGCGCACGTCCGTCATCAGCTTTCGCGAGGTGGTACACTGTCGTTCACGGCGTACACGGGTGAAGACGTTCTCGATGCATCGCTGGCGAGCTTCGGCGACAGTACGCAGGCCGGCGGCGGCGATCTGCTGTTCACGTGGGGCAACTCCGTCCTCGGCTCCGCATGGGAGCAGCCGCTCGGCCGCGTGGCCGGCGGCGACTCGGCGCGTGTGATGCAACGGTTCTCGCGCACCGGCTTCGGCACGAAGCTCGATCTGGGCTCGGGCTCGCTGACGTTCGTCAACCGCCTCTCCGATTCACGCGCGTGGGGCGAGTTCACGCGCTGGCGCGGGCGTCACGAAACGCTCGTCGGCTACGAAGTGTCGGCGCTGCGGGTACGCTACGATGTCGACGCCGCCGCGTCGGGAACGTCCGAAATTCTGAAGGTGCGTCAGCAGCCAACGGCGGCGTCGGCGTATGTCGATCACACCGTTCGCGCGAAGTCGATCACCGGGCGCGTGGGCCTGCGCGCGGAGACCGTCACGGGCACGGGCTGGACCGGCCTGTCGCCGAGAGTGTCGCTCAAGTGGTTTGCCAATCGCGACCTGGCGTTCACTATTGCTGGTGGTGCGACCAGTCAGTGGACGCCGGCACTGCGCAACGAGCAGGCGCCGGTGCGCGTGTTCGATTTCTGGCTCGCCAGTGACCGCAGCACGCCCGTGGCGCGCGCCTGGCAGGGGATTGGTGGCGTGGAGCGATGGTTCGACGCCGCGCGCTTCGTGCGCGTGGAGACTTGGCGCAAGACGTATCAGCAGTTGCCCGCCTCCAACCTGTTCAACGATCCCGCCGTGCTGGGCGACGAGTTCATCGTGACCACCGGACAGTCGTACGGCGTGGACGTGCTGCTGCGACAGCTCGAAAGCGAGAAGCTCTCCGGGTGGCTGGCGTATTCGTTCGCGGTGAGCACGCGTGACGGTCCGCAGGGTCGTTTCGCGCCCGTGCAAGACCGCCGACACAACCTCAACGTGGTGGCGTCGTATCGACCCAGCGCGAAGTGGAGCTACGGTGCGCGTCTGGGATTCGGCACCGGCACGCCGTTCACCGATGTGGTTGGCCAACTCGTGCGGCGTCGCTACGATCCGCTCACCAACAGCTTCAGCCCCGGTGCCGAAAGCGTGCAGCGTGAACCCATCGGCGGTGTGCGCAACGGTGCGCGCTTTCCTCTCTTTCAGCGGCTCGATCTCAGCGTCACGCGCTCCCGCACCGGTAAGCGCACGTGGGCACCGTACCTGTCACTCGTGAACGCGTACAACGCGAGCAATGTGTTCACGTATGTGTTCGACTACGGCAAGAATCCACCGACGCGTACCGCATTTTCGCAGTTTCCGTTCCTGCCGACGGCCGGCGTGTCGGTGTCGTGGTGATGCGCCGCCATGTGTTCGCCCTGCCGTTGTTTGCGCTTCCGCTGCTTACGGCCTGCGAGCTCGACGCCGTGAATGTCGCGTCGCCGCGCGCCTCCATCGTGGTGCACGCCGTGCTCAACCCCGATGTCGCGGAGCAGGTGATCCTCGTGGAGTCGTCACTGACGGGGCGCGTGGTGATCAACGATTCGCGCAAGTTCGACGCGCTCGATCCCATTCGCACCGCGGGCGGCGAACCACTCAGCGGCGCGGATGTGCGACTGCTCACCGGCACCGACACGGTCGGCGCGCGCGCCATCGAAACGCGCGTCGGTACACGCGGCACCGGTCGCTATACGGTGCCCGCGTCGGTGGTGACGGTGCGCCCGGGTGTGACCTATCGGCTGCGCATTCGCACCAGCGACGCGCGTGAAGTGACCGGAGAAACGCTCGTGCCCTCGGCAATGGCGGGCTGGGTGATGGGCGCCGGCACCGTCCCGCAGCCCGTCACGCTCAATCGCAGCACGGACACGTTGCGCCTGTCGTGGGGAGCGGTGCCCGACGCGCGCACTTACGCCATCCGCATCGAGACGCCCAACGGTCCCTGGTTTCTGTTCTCCGACTCCACGCGCTTCGCGCTGACGGGCTCACTGCGCAACTTCTTCGCGGCTGGACTCCCATCGGTGTGGTATCCTGGGTTCCGGCAGACGGCGAGCGTGGTGGCTGTCGATCGCAACTTCTACGACTACAACCGCTCGGGGAACGATCCGTTCGGCGGCACGGGGTTGATCAGCAGCGTGCGCGGCGGCCTTGGGCTTTTCAGCAGCATGCTCGGGCTGGTGCGACGCGATGTCACCGTCGACGATCGCGATCGCACACCGCTGGACGCGCAGTGGGTGGGCACGAACGCGAGCGCGCAGCGGGTGGAACTCGACCTCTGGCTCGAGGCGCCGGGGCCCACCATCAGCTCGGTCAGCGGGCGTGTGCGTACGACCGCCGACCGGTACATCGTCGGCACGTTGCAGGGCGAGAACCTGCGCCTGGCAACGATCGCAGGCGTCGGCACCGCCGACACGGTGTCGCTGTTCAGCGGGCGCGTAGTGGGGGACTCGATCAGCGGCAGCTATGACGCGCGGTTTGGTACGACTGGCCCGAGGCTGTTACGACGGCAGGCGAGGGTGCGGCCGTAGGGGCGCAACGAAACGGAGCGGTGTCGGCGGCGGCGCCGTGTTTCATGGTGCCAGTGTAGCGGCCAAGCACGATGACATCGTCACCGCCGTCGACAAAGCGATCGGGCGCGGCGGCGAAACCGTCGATGCTGGCGAGCAACCGGCCGAACACACCTTCGCCAATAGCTTGTGCGCCGACGTAGGGATTGTGGTCGGCCAACGGATTGCCCTGCGCCTCGTTCCACTGGATGTCGGGGGCCATGGCGCCGAAAAGCACCGATGGATCGTTGTTCGCGAGGGCGGCGTAGGCCGCCTGAATAGTCTGCACGCTCATGGGAGGCTCCGGTGCGGAATGGAATACCTACTCGTGGAAGGCAGTTTTAGGGCCGGATCATGAGTCCGACAAGGGCGGGCTACGTCGCCGCTACGTAACGTCATGGAGGGCCTGCGCGAGGCACCGCCTCGCCCTTGCACTACCTCCCACTTCAGACCGAGAACGGTACGCGTGCTTGATCGATACTCCCGGTGCGAACGATGGTCGCCGCCGCTCATTCGGACAACGGTGGTGTCGCTCGTTCTTCTGTTGCTCGCGCTGATTGGTTTGATGTTCGACGATCGTGTCATTCTCGGTGCACCAGCGATGCTCAAGCCCGCGAAGTTCGCCGCGTCCGGCGCGGTGTATCTGTTCACGTTGGCGTGGATGATTCGCGACCTCCCGAAGTCGCGCGCTCTTCGAGCCGCGGCGGCGGTGATTGGTTGGATCATCGTGATGGAGACGGTGCTCATCTTCGCGCAGGCCGTACGTGGGTTACCCAGTCACTTCAATGTCGACACGCCACTCGACATTGCCATCTTCAGCAGCATGGGCTTTGGTATTGCGACGGTGTGGGTGCTGTCGATGCTCATCCTCATTTGGCACGTGCGCACTCCCGCCGCAGATCGCGCCATGGCAACGGCGCTGCGAGTTGGATTGGCGCTCAACATCGTTGGTGCCGGTGTGGGTTGGCGCATGACGCAGCCCAGCGCGGCGCAGATTGCGTCCATGTCGCGTAGCGAGCGGCCGTTTGTCGCTGGTGCGCACAGCGTCGGTGGCGGAGACGGCGAGGTTGGAATGCCGATCACGCACTGGAGCAGGCATTTCGGCGACCTGCGTATCCCGCACTTCTTAGGCATGCATGCGCTCCAACTCCTGCCGCTCCTGCTGCTCGGCATTCGTCGAGTGCGGCAGCCGAGAAACGATGGCGCGGAACACGCGTTCGTTCTCGTAACCGCGGCGCTCTGTATCACCGTGTTTGGGGCCGCGCTCATTCAGGCGCTGAACGGCCACCCGCTAATCCCTCCTTCGAGCAGAACGCTATGAGCGACGCGCAACTGTTCCAGTATGCCAACTCTGCCGCGCTCGTGAGTTGGATTGCATTGGTCGTCCAGCCCAAGCGCGTCGCGCCGCTGCTGCGGTTTGTGCTGCCAGCGGCATTCGCGCTGCTATACGTGTGGGCCCTCACCACCGCACCCAGCAACCCTGATGGCGGATTCGGATCACTCACGCAGGTGAAGGCGCTGTTCTCCGTCGATCGCGCTGTGCTGGCGGGGTGGGTGCACTACCTCGCGTTCGATCTGTTCATCGGATGCTGGGAAGCGATGGATGCGCGGGAGCGCAACATTCCACATTGGCTCGTGGTCCCGTGTCTCGCGCTCACGTTCATGTTTGGGCCGGTGGGGTTGCTCACGTATTTCGGGCTGCGCGTTGCGATGGGTCGGCGGCGCGCCGTGCTGCCGGCGGCGTGAGCAGTCGTACCCCAAAGCACGAAACACAATCGTGGGAGGATCGCGCAGTGCCACTGCATTCACATATTCCACTCGCTTATATGCGCTCCATTGGTTTGTGCCTGCTTTTCTCCTTCGTGGCGCAGGGTGTCGCCGCGCAAGCGCCCGCTCGTCACGCGGACACGCTTGCCACCGCGGAGATTCGTCGCCAGCTCGACCAGCTATCGGCGGCGACGAGCGTCTATGCCGTGCACCCCGCCAGCGGACGGACAGCGGATGTGCGCGCCGACATGCCCATGAATACGATGAGCACGATCAAGATCGCGATCATGCTGCTGGGCTACCGCGATGCCGAGGCGGGGCGCTTGAACCTGGACGAGCGGATCACGCTGCGCGAAGAGGATAGACGCGGCGGCACCGGCGTGCTTAAACGATTCGGGCCCGGCATGGCGGTGACGTATCGCGATCTGATCGATCAGATGATCATCACCAGCGACAACACGGCCACCGAAGCGCTGACTGTGAGGCTGGGCTTCGATCGCATCAACGCCATGCTGCGTGAGCTGGGATTTCGCGAGACCCGTCTCGTGCTCACGATCTCACAGTTCTTCCGAAACCTGAGCGCGATCGGAGCACCCGAACGCGCCGCGTGGAGCGACGCGCAGATCTTTCGCGCTCCCGCAGTCGCTGGGCCGGACTTGGCGGCGAAACGCTTCGCCTTTGCCGTCGATTCGGCCACATGGTTAGGTCGAACCACGGCGCGTGAGACGACAACGCTGCTGGAAGGCATTTACTTGGCTAAGTACACGAGTGCCGCGAGTAGCGCCGCGATGATGGGCCACCTGTTCGGTCAGTTCTACAACACCCGGCTTCCCGCCACACTGCGCTATCGCAGCGGTGTTCGTATTGCACACAAGACCGGCGATTTCCCGCCGACGTCGGGCAGTGATGTGGGCATAATCGAGTATCCCGGAGGACCGCTGTTCATCAGCGTGTATACCAACGCCAATCGTGGAGACTTCGGGCAACTTGAACTGACGATCGGGAAGATCGCGGAGCTGCTGGTGAATCGGTGGTAGGGTGGCGCGAGCGAACCTGGGCACACGTCTGATCGGTCGCGTTGCGGGCGCGTCACCGCTTGAAACGTGCGGCCCCAATCGCCGCCAGAGAATCACGCATCGCTTTCACCACAACAGCAAACGCCGGCTGTTCAGCATCCAACATCGTGAAGTGACTCGTGGAATCGGGCCGCCGCAGATTTGGCTGATTCCGGTAGTGGCGGCGACCAGATCACCAGGGCCGTCGAGTGCCACCACTGCTTGAATGGGCAACGCGCGTTGCATGGCGTGTGCTGCACTGGCCGCCGAACTTGGTCACTCAGCATCCGCCATGAATCACGATGGCAACTGGATGTGGACCGACCGATTTGGGCACGCGCAACTCCGAGACGAGATCGCGTGCGCCCGCGTCACTCCCGCCAATGTGCAACGTGACGGATGTATCGGCCGTGGGTACACTGCGCACTTCGAGAGTGGCGGGTGAAACCCGCTGTGCGGGCAAAGGCATCAATGCCGCAGTCAGGCCTGCAGCACTCACAGCGCGACCGCAGCGTCGAGAACGGCACGCA
>Ga0105044_10012672_pt1 | contig 11465 bp, 8 predicted proteins | sample MAT01_FD_78092 | JGI IMG/M metagenome (GOLD analysis project Ga0105044, IMG submission 78092) | Freshwater microbial communities from Lake Fryxell liftoff mats and glacier meltwater in Antarctica - MAT-01 | ecosystem: Environmental > Aquatic > Freshwater > Ice > Liftoff microbial mat | place...
ATCCCAGTCGGGCCGCGCACAGGGTTTTTTCAAAATGAGAAGTGTGAGGGCTTACCAACCAGCTAAGCCCTGAGAGGCCGTTGGCTTCATCTTGCTGGGACAAGAGGTCATTGTTTCTTTTGATCCGAATACAAGGCCACCAAGCCTGCCCCGATGGCTTGGGATAATTCGCCTAGGGATGCAGGAACAATTTGGAGGACCTGACGCTGCACTGGCCAGAGCCATGGCTCAGCGGAGGCATGGATGGTGGTGAGGTAACTGTTCCGGAATTCCTCGGTGGTGGAGTGAGGATCGATGAGACCTCCCCCGATCACGACAAACTCGGCGTCCAAGGCCATGGAAAGGTTGGCGACGTGGATACCAAGCGCCTTGGCTTGAAGGTCAAAGATCTCCAAGGCCAGAGCATCGCCTTTTTGAGCGAGGCCGCGAAGGGAGAGGGCTTTTTCTTTATCAGGAGCCACGGAGTGGGCCAGAGGATGGTCCGGGTATTTCGGGAGGAGATAATCGAGATATTGCGGAAGACCGGAGATGGTCGTGTAGGCTTCAAAGCATCCCCACGTCCGCCCACAGCCGCACACAAAAGCCGGCAGTCCAAGCAAGTGGATGGGTGCAGGCATGTGGCCGGCCTCCATCCCGGCCAAGGTGTCGCCATCCAAGGGCAGCCCATCCGTGCCCACATAGGCGCAACCAAGACCGGAGCCCGGCGCGAGCAAAATCACCGAAGCGGACTTGCCACCCCTCACCTTGGCCGCCTCGGCAACACCCCCATAATTTCCATCATTCCCCGCAACCACAGGGATATTCCGTCCAGCCGCTTTTGAAAGGGCCTTTTCGTAATCTGCACGAAATTCCCAGCCCGCAAAAGACGCGGGAAGGTTCGCCGTTCGATCAAGGACTCCATAGCTTTGAAACGGCCCCGGCATGGCAAGCCCCGCCCCGCGAACCTGGTCCCAGGACATTGCGTTATCGGCCAAAAATTTTTCCGCGCCTTCCACCCAGCCGACAACCACCGCCGCCGTGCCATTTTGGGAATTGGTGGAGCTTTGGGAGAGATCCAAGGTGACCGGGGAACCATCTTCAAACACGCCGCAAGTTTTTGAGGTCGTGGCCCCACTGTCTGTTCCAAGGTAGATCTGTTTCATTCCCGGTAACTTTCACAGGATTACAGCGCTCCGCGCAAGGCAACATTCTTGCGTGTGACATGGAGCCCATCTTCAATAATTGCAAAAACCACAACCAATTCACCAAGGTCCCAATTTGAGATCAGCGCCCAAGGTGTGACCAAAAGTCGGTGAGGCTTCTCAGCCTCGGACCGCTGGCATCCTGCCAGCATGCCTTGATTATCCCACCCACTTTTAATCATAACCACAAACCACCCCGGATCACTCACGACATGAGCCGAGGGAAAAAACTCGTAGGGCATTGAAAATTTTGACAGAATAACGCCTTCCCGTGCCTCCAAGCATTTCCGAACTGACTCCGCTCACCCGCCGAGAACTATGACCACCCAGCCTCCCAAACGTCCTTGGTGGAAAACCACTCTCAAGGCCGCCGCTTTGCTTGCTGCCCTAATCTTATCACTGGCTGTCTTTGCCGCAGTGGCGCTTTCCTGGACAGGACGCCACGACTGGGCGCGGGTCAAGGCGGACCTGACCACCCGTGGAGAGCCACTTTTGCTCGCGACGCTGATGCCCCCGCCCATCCCGGACACCCGGAATTTTTTTGCTGACCCGATGTGGGATGAACTCGCGGACATGGTGGATGCCGAGGAAAACGGTATTCCGCTCAAGCGCCCGCGCGTGTCGAAAGGTGAACGGCAACTCGATGGGCTTGATCGACCGCTGACCGCCGGGGAACGCGAGACGCTGCGGGCCGCCTTCCCGGAGTTCATGGTGCAGGACAACGCAAGTATCATGACCCTTATCCATCCGGCCTTCAAAGCTGCTCTCGAAGGCAAGCCCTCCGAGCAGCGGCGAACGGCAGAGTTTATTTTGGCTGTGACCGACCTGACAGAACCAATCCTGTCGCGTCTGCGCGTTTTGGCGGAACGCCCGGACGCGCGATTCGGCCCGGGTGTGTATCAGTTTTTGGAAAGCTCAATGTACAATACCTCTTATCACATGCGTTTGGTCCAGCTTCTCCAATCTCGCATTTGGTCAGAGGTGACTCTTGGCCGAACCGAGGAGGCTCATCGTGACCTCGTTCTTCTGCTCCGGATTCCAAACACACTTGTCAGTATGCCATTTCTGATCACCGGGCTCATTTATCTGGCGACAGAAACCTTGGCACTGGATACCCTTGAATCCACGCTCTCCATGAGCGGTTGGACAGAAAGCCAGCTCAAAGAAATCGAGCACCGCCTTGCGGGGGCGAACTATCCAAGCGCCGTTGCCACCGCTTTGCGTGGAGAACGGGCATTCCAGAATCAGTTTTTTGAGCAATTGACGAACAAGAATGCCTCCCTGCCGGATGGAAGCCCTACACACGAAATGTGGTCAGGTCCGATTCCCTCTCTCTGGCTGAGCATCTTCGGAGCTGGTGAAGAAGCCCGCCGAAACAGCATGTATCAAAACTGGATCGATGTTTTGGATGTGGCTTCTCCGGAGGGACTAAATGCGCGCACCTTTGATGTCTTCAACCGGGACATAAAGAGCCTAAAGGACAACTGGTGGAATCGTTTCCGGTATCCGACAACCTCCATTGCGATCCCCAACATCAACGCAATCGCAATCGCATCCGCGCAGTTGCAGGATAAAGCCGCCCAAGCCCGCACCGCCTGCGCCCTTGAGCGCTACCGCCTCAAGCTGGGCGAGTATCCTTCGGAATTGGCCTCCCTTGTGCCCGAGTTCCTCCCCGTCATCCCTACCGACATCAGCACCCTCCGCCCCTTGATTTATCGCCGGGAAGGCTCCGGTTTTCAGCTGTGGGCACCTGGATGGAACGAACAAAACGACGAGGGAGCGCAAGATGATGGACTTTGGGGCAAGGCGAATGCGATGAAAAGTGGGTGAGGTTGCCATGCAGCCCAGGGGGCATGGTCGTCTCGACCGTGTGGGTGGTGACTGCGCTTGGGGAATCAAACTTGCAACGGGCGGGACGCAACCGTTCCCCCTGACTCAACCAATTTTAAGCGCATTCGGGAAAGGCACGAGATTGGGGCTGAAAAAATTCTGAGACCCTGCTAGTGATAGTATCCATGTCCACAAAGTCCTTACCCTCCCACGTCACGGTCACAGGAAAAAAATTGCTTGTTGCGAATCGCAGCGAAATTGCCATCCGGGTTTTCCGGGCGGCGACGGAGCTTGGGATGCGGACTGTGGCCATTTATGCGCAGGAAGACCGGCTTTCCATGCACCGGTTTAAGGCGGATGAAGCCTATGCGGTGGGTGCGGGCAAGGGCCCGGTGGGGGCTTATCTGGACATCGAAGGCATCGTGGATCTGGCAAAGCATCATGGGGTGGACATGATTCATCCGGGGTATGGATTTTTGTCCGAGAATGCGGCTTTTGCCCAAGCCTGCAAGTCAGCGGGGATTGCCTTTGTCGGACCTCATCCCGAGTTGTTGGAAATGATGGGCGATAAAACGACGGCCCGAACCCTCTCAAAAAAACTGGGAGTTCCCACCTTGCCCGGCACCGAGGATCCGGTTGTGGACAGAAACTCCGCGCTAAAAATTGCCCGAAGCATTGGTTTTCCGCTGATTATCAAAGCGGCTTTTGGTGGTGGTGGTCGGGGGATGCGGGTGGTGCGCAAAGATTCTGAGCTCGCTGATCTGCTTGATGAGGCCCAAGGGGAAGCGGGGCGTGCGTTTGGGAATCCGGCCGTGTTTTTGGAAAAATACATCCCACGGGCCAAACACATCGAAGTGCAAATCCTTGGCGATAATTTTGGAAATGTCCTTCATTTGCACGAGCGGGATTGTTCGGTTCAGCGACGCCACCAAAAGGTCATCGAAGTGGCGCCGTCAATTGGGCTGGATGACACGATCCGCAAGGAACTCTGTGATGCGGCTGTGCGGATTGCCAAAGGCATCAGCTATAACAATGCCGGCACGATCGAGTTTCTGTATGATTTGGACAAGAAGGAATGGTTCTTCATTGAGATGAACCCAAGGATCCAAGTCGAGCACACGGTCACGGAACAGATCACTGGCATTGACCTTGTGCGTTCGCAGATTTTGGTTGCGGCTGGAGCCAAACTTCACGGGGAGGAACTCGCGCTGCCACCTCAGAAGGACATTCCCCGCAATGGCTACGCCGTGCAATGCCGGGTCACCACCGAGGACCCCGCCAACAAATTCACCCCAAACTACGGCAAAATAATCACCTATCGCAGCGCCTCAGGATTTGGAATCCGGCTGGACTCCGGCATGGGAACCACCGGGAGTGTGGTGACGCCGTTCTACGACTCCCTGCTCGTCAAAATCACCGCCTCAGGGCAGACGTTTCCGATGGCCCTCCAGCGGATGCACCGCGCACTGCGCGAGTTCCGAATCCGGGGCGTCAAAACCAACATTCCGTTTTTGGAGAACGTCATCCATCACGAAACCTTTTCTTCGGGGCAGGCCTCCACAACCCTCATTGACACCACGCCGGCGCTGTTTGATTTCAAACCCCGAAAGGACCGCGCCACGCGGCTCCTCGCGTTTCTGTCCGATGTCATCGTGAATGGCAACCCGCAAGCCAAGGGCCACATAATCTCTGCGCCGCTCGCCGCCGCCCCGCGTCCGGCCTGCGATCATGACACACCACCGGCAAAAGGAACTCGTCAGCTTTTGATCGACCTCGGCCCACAAAAATTCGCAGAGTGGACCCGCGCGCAAAAGCGGCTCCTCTTTACGGACACAACCTTCCGGGATGCCCATCAGTCCCTGCTGGCGACGCGGGTTCGCACGTATGACATGTTAGCCGTGGCGGATGCGGTGGCCCGCCGGAGCCCAGGTTTGTTCAGTTTAGAAATGTGGGGAGGCGCGACCTTTGATGCGGCCATGCGGTTTCTTCGCGAAGATCCATGGGAGCGCCTTCGGGAGCTGCGGAAGCGGGTTCCGAATATCTGTTTTCAGATGTTGTTTCGCGGATCGAATGCCGTGGGTTATTCGAATTACCCTCCGAATGTGGTGAAGGGATTTGTGAAGCATTCCGCGGAGGCCGGGATGGACATCTTCCGGATCTTTGATTCGTTGAATGATTTGCGAAACATGAAGACCGCCATGGAAGCGGTTCGCGAGACCAAGGCGGTGTGTGAAGGCACACTCTGCTACACCGGAGATATTCTTGATCCCAAGCGCACCAAGTATTCGCTCAAGTATTATGTGAGCCTTGCGAAGGAGCTTGAAAAAATGGGGGCTCATTTTTTGGCGGTGAAAGATATGGCCGGTTTGTGTCGGCCTTTTGCGGCGCGGGTGCTCATCAAAACTCTTCGCTCGGAGGTGGGGATGCCTGTGCATTTTCACACCCATGACACCAGCGGCGTCAACTCGGCCTCGGCCTTGTTGGCTGCGGAAGCTGGTGCGGACGTGATTGATGCCGCTATTTCCTCCATGTCGGGATCCACGTCGCAACCAAACCTCAACAGCCTCGTGGCCGCCTTGCAAAACACCCCGCGTGCCGCCGGTCTGGATCTGGAGGCTCTCAATGCCTACGCGGATTATTGGGAACAGGTGCGCTCTTATTATGTGCCCTTTGACACCGCCCCCAAAACTGGCAGCGCGGACGTTTATCTTCACGAAATGCCGGGTGGTCAGTTCACTAACCTCAAGGAGCAGGCTGCAAGCATGGGGCTCGGGCATCGTTGGCCGGAAATCGCCAAATGTTACGCGGAGGTCAACTTGCTCTTTGGGGACATCGTCAAAGTCACCCCCTCCAGCAAAGTCGTCGGCGACATGGCGCTCTTCCTGTTCACACGGGGAATCCGCCCGGCTGATGTGGTCAACCTCGAAGAAGGCATGCCTTTCCCCGAATCGGTAAAAGACATGCTCGCCGGGGGCCTTGGAGAACCCATGGGCGGCTGGCCAAAAGATCTCGTGCGTGTAGTACTCGGAAAAGGCAAAAAGCAAAAGGCCCGGGCCGCCGCGGTGAACTTGCTCACTGTCCGCGAGGAACTCACCACCAAACTCAAACATGCCCCCAACGATGACGAGTTGTTCAGTCATTTGATGTATCCGCAGGTTTTTGCAGAGTTCTCAAAATTCCAGCGCGAATTCGGCGATGTGAGTGTCTTGCCAACACCCGCATTTTTTTATGGGCTGAAACCGGGTGAAGAAATCACTGTGGATATCGAGGAAGGCAAAACTCTTTTTATCAAACTCGTCAACATTGGCGATCCCGACAAGGACGGACGCCGCATCATTTCTTTCGAGCTGAATGGCATGCCACGTGAGGCGACAGCCTTGGACAAATCGGCTCAGGTTACCACCAAAACCCGCGCCAAAGCCAATGCCTCAAACCCCGCCGAAGTGGGCGCCCCGATTCCCGGGATGATCACCGCCTCAGGTCCTGGCGTTGGCTCGCGCGTGAAGAAGGGCGATAAACTCCTCACCCTCGAAGCCATGAAAATGCAAACCACGCTGTATGCTCCCATGGACGGCGTGATTGATGATGTCTTTGCCGGAGTTGGGGATGCGGTGGATGGCGGGGACTTGCTGGTGAAACTGCGGGCTTAGATCCCCTCCCCATCCAATCCGGTCACCACTTCATTGTGTGTGACCGGGGAGACCTTGAGTACAGATTCCAAGGTCGTGGAGTCCATCAGCCGCGTGACCATATTTCTGGCATCCAGCAAAATCCTCCGAAACCGACAGACGGGCTCTTGGGAACAGGGCCGATAGCCGCTCACCGAAACGCAGGCAATCGGGGCAAGATAGCCATCAAAATGACGAACCACCTCTCCCATCGTGATTCTTCCTGGCTCCCTGGCCAGCACGTAACCCCCGTGCTTTCCTGCCATGCTCGAAACCCAGCCCCCCGCTTTTAATTCCAACATGATGTGTTCCAAAAAGCGCTTGGGGATGTCGTTGCTTCTTGCCAACTCACCAATCGGAATGGGCTTGCCCGGAAAAACATCGGCAAGAGTAAAAAGGGCCCGAAGGGCATAATCCGTGCGCATCGACAATTGCATGCAATCACGATAACAAGAATCGTTATTCGCGTCAAAACCCGTTAACACCTTGCCCACGAGAGGATGTGATTAAAAGTGGGGGAGGAACTCGAGTCAGCATCTCGGTTGCGGGAAAATCACCATCTGGCATCAGAGCGACACTCAACCTCACCCACTTTTCATCACACCACCCGTGCAAAGCTTGAGAATTCCTGATTTGTCAGAGCGTGCCTGGACTGCTTTGCTTGCGGGCTGTGAGGGCTCCCAAAAATAAGTATCATCAGTCGACGCTGGCCTTGTTGGCCTTGGGGGTGGTTTTCGGGGATATCGGAACGAGCCCGCTGTATGCTTTTGAAACGGCGCTGGTGGCGGCGGGAGCAACGTCTGCTGCGGCGATTGGGGTGGCGTCACTCATCGTTTGGACGCTCTTTCTGGTGGTGACGCTCAAGTATGTGGCGCTTGTGATGCGGGCGGATTTTGAGGGCGAGGGCGGCATTTTTGCGCTGATGGCGCTGCTTCGGGAATCACCCGTTTTTGGCAAGGCGGGGTGGGGGTTTTTGAGCGTGCTCATTATTTTTGGTGCAGCCCTTTTGTTTGGGGACGGGGCCATCACACCGGCAATTTCGGTATTAAGTGCGGTGGAGGGACTCTCCACTTTTGGGTCTGGATTTGCGGGTTGGACCGTGCCCATCACCGTCATCATTTTGATTTTGCTCTTTGGGGTTCAGCGTTTCGGCACGGGGCGTTTGGGTGGGATTTTTGGGCCGGTGATGGCGGTGTGGTTTCTCTGTCTTGCCGGGTTGGGGCTTGTTCAGATTTTCCAGAGACCAGAAGTTCTCTCCGCACTCAATCCTCTGCATGGCATCGGACTTTTGATCCATGGAGGTTGGGGAGCCTGGGCGCTGGTGGGAGCGGTGGTGCTGGCTGTGACCGGGGCCGAGGCGCTTTATGCCGACCTTGGGCATTTTGGAAGACCTCCGATCCTGCAGGCGTGGCGTTGGCTTGTGTTTCCATCTCTGATTCTGAACTATCTAGGACAAGCGGCCCTGGTCTTGCGGTTGCCGGAAGCGGCCACGGACCCCAATCTGTTTTTTTTGATGGCCCCGGACCAAACCTTGCGGGTTGGGTTGGTGCTCCTTGCCACGCTGGCGACAATCATTGCCTCCCAAGCGCTGATCAGTGGAGTCTTCTCACTTTCCAGTCAGGCCATTGACCTCGGTTATCTCCCCCGATTTTTTGTAAAACACACGAGTTCCCAATCTCATGGTCAGATTTATATCCCGGTTGTGAATATGCTTCTGGGCATTGCCTGTGTAATGCTCGTGCTCGGGTTTCGAAGCAGCGAGGCGCTTGCCAGTGCCTATGGGATCGCCGTCACGGGTGCGATGGTGATCACCACGGTGGCCTTTGTTGTGGTCGTGCATGTGGTGTGGAAACGACCACTGTGGCAAACCGGGCTTTTGCTACTGGGTTTGTTGGCCATTGACCTGCCGCTGTTTCTGGCCTGCGTGAGCAAGCTGCTGGACGGGGGGATTGTTCCGATTCTTTTGGCAGGGGGGGTTGCGGTGACCATGATGACTTGGCATCGGGGATGGGGCCTTGTGCGGCGAACCATGAGCTTTGGGTCGCTGGGCACGGAAGAGCTTGGTCGCAGGCTGGCAACGGATGAGTTCCAGCGGGTGACAGGGACGCAGGTTTTTGTGGTCCGCAAACCCAGCCCGGAACATGCGGTCGCTTCCATTCTGGAACAATACCGGAGGGTACGCGTTATCGGTGAGCGGGTCGTGATCTTGCTGCTGGACGCCGGCTGGGAGAGCCCGTTCGCCCGGTGTCTGGACACCTCCATCACAAAATGCGAGGGAGGCCTGTGGGTTATTTACGGGTCGCATGGTTACATGGTCGAGCCCGATGTGCCGGCGATGATGACCCAAGCCAGCGCTCAGGCGGCCGGGGAATTTCCTTTTGAGGTCGAAGACACCTTTTTTGTGGTGGCCAGGTATGTGATTCTCTCCTGTCCGAAAACCGACATGCTGCCTTGGCAAAGACGTTATTTCGGATTCATGAGCCGCAATATCGCCATCGGCCCCCACGTCCTCAATATCCCCGCAGATCGGCTGATTCTCTACAATTGGCTGCTGCGGCTGGAGCAATAACCGCCGCCTACTCCGGGAGGGTTTCAGCCACGTTGAGGGCATCGATAAAATGACGCAGCGCTCCAAAATTTTTCTTTGGCACAAACACGATGCGGTGGAAGTCGGCGAGGTGGACATCATCCGCTTCTTCACGGAGGGCCGGGCCTTGGATGATAGGTGTCCCAATGATGAAGTCCGCGAATTCAAGGTTTAGTTTTTCCAGAGCATCAGGGGTCAGCGCTTTGTGAATACGAATCACAATTCGCTGTTGAACCCAGCGATAGGAATGAAAATTCCGATAGAAATTGAGAATGTGCTGAGTGGCGGCCTCGAGGTCATGGGTGATGTAAAACAGGTTGAGGTCATCTGGGGAAATCAGTCCCTGCTCAAGGAGGTCGTTGACAACAAACCGCCGCCAGGTTTCCCAGTAATGGCCATTCGGGCGGTCCAGAAGGACAATGGGCACGATAGGGCTCTTGCCGGTTTGGAGCAAGGTGAGCACCTCGAATCCTTCATCATGGGTCCCAAAACCGCCAGGAAACAGGGCAAAGGCATGTGTCTCCTTCACGAAGTTGAGTTTGCGGGTAAAGAAATATCGAAAGTTGATCAGTTTCGGATCGCCCACGATGACTTCGTTCGCGCTTTGTTCGAAGGGCAGCCGGATATTCAGACCGAAGCTGCGTTCGGCACCCGCGCCTTCCTGGGCGGCACCCATGATGCCATCGCCACCGCCAGTGATCAGCATATAACCTTCCGCCACAATTCTTGCGCCAAAAGCGCGTGCCAATTTGTATTCCTCGGCATCAGGATGTGTGCGGGCACTCCCAAAAACGGCGACTTTGCGAACGCCTTGATATTTGGAAAACACGCTGGCGGCAAACCTCAGCTCGCGCATGACCCGGTTGTAGAGTTTGAGATCCCCGAGGTTGACCTTATCCCTGCCAAAACGCAGCGCCGTTTCGATCATTTCCTCCACCAACTCTGCGTGTTTGCCTGAGGAGACCTCTTCCACGAGGCTCCTGATTCGTTTGTCCTTTGTCCGTTCTCTCATAAAAAATGATTTCCCCATCCTCCGAATGCAAGTCAGGCTATCATATAACGAACCTCCGAAGAAACCATGATCATAGTCATCCGAGCACACGCCACAAGCGAACAAATCGACCAAGTCCTCAGAGAAGTGGAAATTCTTGGCTACACGCCCGCCCCGATTCATGGGGTTAATCAAACGGTCGTGGCCGCCATTGGTGATGAACGAACCCATGCCAACCTTGAGTCCCTGACCGCCCTCCCGCAGGTCGAAAGCGTGCTGCGGGTGCAAAAGCGGCACAAGTTGGTGAGCCGGGAGTCTCATCCCGAAGATTCGGTGGTGAATGTGGGCGGCGTGCTGATTGGTGGAGGAAATTTTTGTGTCATGGCCGGCCCCTGCTCGGTGGAAAATGAGGAGCAACTTTTTTCCACGGCGGCGGCGGTCAAAGCAGCAGGCGCAACGATCCTCCGCGGCGGAGCTTACAAGCCGCGGACATCGCCCTATGAATTTCAGGGACTTGGAAAAGAGGGTTTGCGACTGCTGGCTGCGGCCCGTGACCAGACCGGTCTAAAAATTGTGACCGAGGTTCTCAGCGAGCGGGATGTCGAGCATGTGGCCGGGGTGGCTGACATCTTGCAGATCGGTGCCCGGAATGCCCAAAACTTCCAGCTCCTGATTGAGGCTGCAAAAAGCGGCAAACCCATCCTGCTTAAACGGGGAATGAGTGAAAAGATCGAGGAGTGGCTACTCGCTGCGGAGTATATCCTTGCCCACGGGAATCCCAATGTTCTGCTTTGTGAACGCGGAATTCGCACCTTCGAAACCTACACCCGCAACACCTTGGATCTTGCCGCAGTCGCCATTGCAAAAAACGAATCCCACCTGCCGGTGATTGTGGATCCGAGTCAGGGCTGCGGTCGGGCGGACTTGGTTGTCGCCATGTGCTGCGGGGCGATTGCCGTCGGAGCGGATGGTCTGATTATTGAGGTCCACCCCAAACCCGCCGAGGCGATGAGCGATGGACAACAGCAAGTGGATTTTGCGATGTTCGAAAAACTTCGCGCGGCGATTACCCCCTACCTGAAAGCCGCCGGCAAGACGCTCTAAGGCACGGCCCAATCAATAGGGCGAGCGATCAAAGAGCGAAAAATACCACGCAAACAGCTTGTCCCCCCCGAAGAGCCACCAGGCAGCCGCCACGGCGAGGAATG
>Ga0105044_10012673_pt1 | contig 11464 bp, 2 predicted proteins | sample MAT01_FD_78092 | JGI IMG/M metagenome (GOLD analysis project Ga0105044, IMG submission 78092) | Freshwater microbial communities from Lake Fryxell liftoff mats and glacier meltwater in Antarctica - MAT-01 | ecosystem: Environmental > Aquatic > Freshwater > Ice > Liftoff microbial mat | place...
AGCGCCCTCAACCCAGGGCCGATCTTCACTTTTATAGGAGATGAACAGGCCGCCTTTGCCTTGCGGCGAGGGGAGAGTCGGCTTATACGGTTCGGGGCGTGGGGGTTGGCCGCCAGCCCCTTGCGGTGAGGTGGGAGGTTGAGCGGGCGTGCTAAAATCGACGGTCTGATCGCCATGCACTTCATTGGCCCCAAACTGGCCGCCATAAATATGGGTTGTGTGGGTGGTACGATCATCGGAATTTGGCATAAATGGCTGTCCCCGTATCGACATCAAATATGTGAGCTTAGAAAAGACATTAAATTTTTGGAGAAGTGTATATCGCATTGATATGATAGTAACATGAACTCACGTCTTTGGTCACACGAAATTTCATCGCGGGCTTTATGACATGATGGCGCAATCGAGCGTTATTAAAGCAAGTTACATTCTAGCCTCATAGGATGCAAACGGCGATACACATCAACACTTATGTTGGTGAAAAGCTGTTTTTAATCAGGACAGTTATCTATCCGAAAAGAAAATCCCGCCGCGCATTTGTCCGTAAGCTTGTTGTATGATAATAAGGGTTACGAGCAATGCTGCCCTGTGCTGCTTCAAATTGATGGTACTCAACAAGGGCAGTAAAGTATGACTCCTCAACGTATGGACTCGCTGGTCAATGCCATCCTTCACCCCTATCGACTGATGGAATTCCTCGGTGCGGGGGCGGTTGCCGATGTTTATAAAGCCGAAGATATTACGACCAGGCAGATTTACGCGGTCAAGGTCATTCAAACCCGCTGGTTGCCCTTTCCCCATGTGATGGCGCGTTTTGAATCCGAAGCACAACTTCTGTTTGATTTGCAGCATCCGTATATCGTCAAAGCTTATCCGCCGCTTGCCTATCTGGAACTGGGCCAGGGACGGCCTTATTTTGCGATAGAGTATCTCGCGGGCGGCAGCTTCAACGATTACATGCACGGCGGTGGGCTGCTCACATTCGGGCTGGCGGTAGAACTGGTCGCGCAGATGGCATCAGCGCTGCATTATGCCCATCAGCGCGGCGTGATTCATCGGGATTTGAAGCCCGCCAATATTTTGCTGCGTGATCGCAACAGCCCACAGTCGGCGGTGCTGAGTGATTTTGGCATTGCCAAAATGATGTATCAAACCCAGTTGACAGATGTGATCAACCAGCCGGGGACGCCGGAATATATGGCCCCGGAGCAGTTTCAATCGCAGGAGGCCACGCCGCTGTCAGATCAATATGCAGTGGGCATCATCATGTACTGGATGATGACGCGCCAACTGCCCTTTAGAATCAGCGATCCGATTCATATCGGGCTGCAACATATCAGGTCGACTCCACCGCTGCCATCATCCCTCAACAATGATATTACGCCCGCTGTTGATCGGGTGATCATGCAGGCCATCGCCAAAGACCCGTATCAGCGCTTTCCCGATATCAGGCATCTGGCGTATGCGTTTGCTCAGGCGGTTCACGCCTCACACATTGAAAACATGCCGATGAATGACATGAGCGGGCATCTCCCGTCAACCGGGCAGGGCTATGTGCCTGCGACGGGTGTGCTGCGGATGCCCGGTCCGCAGGATGAGTTCAATAGCGGGGCTGGCCCCGGTGTGCTGACGCCCATGCTGACGGGGGCGGCCAATCTTCCCTACACCCCTGAGACTCCCATCACGTCTGTCTCACCTGTCCCTGCACCCAGCGGATCACGCTTGATTTACGCCATCGTCGGCACAGGCGGTGTGATCGCCGTTTTGCTAGGGGCGATTTTGTTCACGCTCGTCACACAGCGCTCCTCCCTCTCGCTGACGGCTACGTCTGTGACCGCGATGGCCGCATTGCAAACGCAGGAGAGCCTTGCCGCCGCCTCAACCCTGATCCCGTCAAAAACATCAACCGCCACACCCTCTGTGACCGACACGGCCACACAGACGCCGACCAGCAGCGATACGCCAGTCGCCACGCTCACAAACACGTCGCCACTGGTCATTGTCCAGCCGACCACTGCTGCGCCCTCCCAAACGCTGACCAGCAGCCCAACCGCCAGCGCGACACTGACTCTGACTGAGACCGCCACCCAAACGCCAACATCCCGTCCCACTGCGACAGCGACACTCAGCGCAATACCAACGTTACAACAGCGCATTGATCCTCCACCAACGGTCTCAACCGCGACGCCTGTGCCGCCGCTGGATGACCTGTTGAGGATGTTTATTAGTGAGCAACTGGGGCCATATACCAGCTTTGACTGTAAGCTGTTTGCCACAACCTATGATGCGTTACAGAGTCAACTGGATCAGTCCAACCCCGCGTATGAACCTGCTCGTTCCCTCACCGATAAGCAGGACGATTTTGCGGTGCAAATCTATCAAACTTACTGCCTCAATCGCACGGGGCTGATCAGGATCGATAGTTTTATCTATTCGGGCTTTCGTAATCAGGTAAAAGGGCTGCTCAATCAATAAAAAACCTGAGTTTTGCAGAGGTTTTTAGGGTATATTCTTGCTTTTCACCCTCACCCCAACCCCTCTCCCACTTCGCGGTAGAGGGGCTTTGACTCCACTCCCCTTGTGGGAAAGGATGAGAGGTAAGGGCAACAGTGCTATTCAAAACTGAGGTTAACAATACCCTCACTCATGAAATGATGAGAGATGGCATAAAAGATCTCCGATTGATACATCGCTCCGATACCATTAGGCCACACCAGATCACATCCGCTTGAGGGAGAGTCCTGCATGAGTCGTGCCATTGTCGTGTGGCTTTGTGTTGTCAGTTGGGGCTTGCTGGCATCTGCCGCCCGCGCTCAAGCGGAAGATGTGGCGGCCTCGCAGTGTGCCGACGTCAGCATCCTGATGCAGCAGAATAGAACCCCGTATGACTTTGCGCTTGGGGGAGGCAGCTTGCAAGAGGGCGTCGCCAGCGGCACACTCGCCCGCGATCATTATGCTGATTTCTGGTCATTCCAGCTTGCCAGTGAAGGCCAACTGACGCTTATGATTGATGCTGTGAGCGGCGCACCGCTGGAATTTGCGCTGTTCAGAGCGATGTATGCCCCGTCAGAAGGCTATCGGCGGCTTGAGGCCGGACAAACCTACACCATCGATGCCGGGGTTGGGCCGTATACGCTGGTGGTGCGCCGCGTCCATGTGGCTGATCCATCTGAGGCGGCCTATCGTCTCACGGTGAGCGGTCTGTCGCTGCAAGCCCCCCCCAACCCCCAAGTCTCGACCTCCAATGGCAAGCCCTATTCGGTGCAGCCCATCGGGGCCAACGGCCTGATGAGTATGACGGTGACAGGCGTGCAGTACCGCTTTCATCCGGGCGCGATTGGCAAGGTCAATGAGCAGCGCAGCGACGGCTCACAGGTCTATTTCCCCAATAAAACTTTTTCCAGCCAGAGCACTTATACCCTGTATACGGGCGGCTGGACGCAAAATATTGCGCTCCTGGGCGGCGATCTGGCGATTAACAACGGCACAGATCGCATTTTCTTCCTCGAAAATTTTGCTTTTCAAGGCAATCTGGCGGGCAGCCAGGGGACGCTGCTGCTCAACAATCTTACCTTCCCCGATGGAACTAAGATCAGTATCAACAGCGCGGATATCTACGGCCTGTGGATCACGAATGAGTGTACAGGCTTCAAACTGAAGGATGGACGCTCGTTTGTGGCCGCCACCGCGCCGCAGGATCGCGTGCTGTCCATCAAGGGGTCGTTGGATGCCTTCGCGCTGCAAATCAACGCGCTGAATGCCAATAACGAGTTGGTGTCACACACTCTCACGATGAGCTGGACGGGGGTGAGCGACAAGAGCGAAGTCTCTCTGCTGCGAAGCGTGCTGCATCTGCTGTTGGTGGGTGAGCGAGAATTGAGTTTGCAATCCACCAATCTCACCTTCACCAGCCAGCCGCCCGGAGAGAATTATCCGGGCCGTGTGGATGCGACTCTGGCGGATCTCGGCGCACAGGTGGTGCTGGATTGGTTCAATATGCGCGTGTTTGGCCTGACCGATGATGTGATTGCGCTTGAATTTCTCGATGCGCCGCGTGGCAAGACCACCCGCTCCGGTGCAGCCTTGCAGCGTTTTGAGGCGCTTGGCGATGTGATCCACATCGTCTATCAGCCGCAGGGTGATGTGGCAGGTGAGGAGCGCCTGATGCTGCCCGCTGAGGACAGCTACCTGGAAATGATTACGCCGCCCGGTGATCCTGCGTTTGATGGTCGGGCGCTGCCGGATCAGGATGGCTTCGCGGCGCGTTCGCTCAATAATCTGGGCGGCGAATGCTACCCGGTGTCGAATATTTTGCCGCAGGCCAACTGTGCGCCTAACGGCACGCCCAACGCCGCCAATGGCAATCTGTGGGTAGCGCTGACGGATGCCTTTGCACATGGCGGCTGGATTGATCTGGCGCTGACCCGCAGCTATAACAGTCGTGGCACGCGCTGGACAGGCCCGTTTGGGCAGGGCTGGACGACGCCCTTTTTGCTCGATTACAACACCGCTTATGACACAACCAGCAATTCGCGGCCCATCAAAACAGACAATCCCTATCGCATGGCGCTGGATGTGCGCTATGCCCCTCGTGGCCTGCTGACGTTCATCAGCGCGACAGGATCGCAGCATCCGTTTGTCCCCTACGACACTGGCACACCGCGAGTCCTCGGCGCACCAGAGGAATACCGCGCCCTCACCATGCCCGGATGGGTGCTCACGCGGGCGGGCCTGCGTTCGCCCTGGGAACTACGCCAGGATGATGGACTGATCTATCAATTTGATCGCGCAGGGCGTCTGCTGCGCTATGGCTATCCGCTGGCGGGTCGTATGATCGAGATTGCGTATCCGCGTACCACTCTCGGTGGGCCGGGCAGTCTTGGTTCTTCAACGCCCGTCATCATCACCGATACAAGCGGGGAAGGCACAGCGCCGCGCCGCATCGAACTCTATTACAACGCCGATCATCAGATTATTCGCAGCGTACTGCGCGATATGACCAGTGGTGAACCGTCGGCTTTAGCGGACTGCGACCCCAAAAACAACTGTTTTGAGACGCTGTATGTGTATGACGCGGATCGTCTCACGCAGGTGCTCTACAGCGATGGTCAACTGGCGACGTATGGCTACGATGAGGCGGGCCATCTGACCGATCAGACAGACGCTTATGCGCCGCTCTCGCCGCATACCACCTATACCTACAGCGAAAACGGCGATCTTAAGAGCGTCACTCTCGCCAATGGCTCCGAGACGCTGCTGTGGCGCAGCCTGTCGTATGTGGAGGCTGAGGGCGAACGGCAGGTGACGGTGACGGATGAATTGGGCCATACGCGCACATACGCCTATACCCGCCTGCCCGATTCCCTGCGTCGTGCCCGCCAGGATCGAAGCTGGCAGGGTGCGAACAAAACGACCTTTGTGCTGACGAGCGAGACCAGTCCATTGGCGGACACAAACGCTTACGAAGCGATTCCGCAGACCTACACCTGGGAAAAAGGCTTTCTCAAACAGTTCGATACACGCGGCTCAGGCGAGGGGCGACTGGCCGTCGATTTCAACTACACGCCGACGGGCAAGCTGTCCTGTATTTCATGCGATGTCCAGGGTCTGCCGCAGTTGAATGTCAAATTTGTCGCAGGTGATCCGACGGACACGCGCACCCGCCCGGAAGATTTTCTCGCCCAATTGATCACATTTGCCGATGGCTCATCGATCAGCTATGAATACGATGATCGCCGCCTCGTCACGCGCATGACGGATCAAACTGGGGCGACCTACCGCTATGTGTGGAGCCTCAACGCGCCCGTTGTGCTGGAGAGCAAGCAGCGTGAGAATGATGGCGTCGTGTGGGAGTACAGCTATAACGCCCTGGGCCTGATGACAAAAAGCGTCGAGCGACATGCGGGCGAAGCTGCCGACACCGCCTACACTATCACCTATACCTGGGATGGCTTGGGGCGGCTCACAGGCATCAGCGATTCGCTGATAGGCGCGTACACGCTGGCTTACAGCGTTCTTGAGGCTGCGGGAATGGATGTCACCCTGACTGATCCGATTGGGGCGACAACCGTGCGCCGCTATGATGCGCGGGGTCGGCTGCTCGAATCGAGTTTGCGCGATGCTGCTGCGACGCTACGTCGTGACACCTATGCCTACGATCTGCTGGGCCGCCTGACAGAAGAGGCCCGCTGGTTGGGCGAGGGCGCAGACAGCCGCCCGCTCCGCACCACCTATACCTATGAGCCGCAGGAGACCCTAGATATGACGGGCCTCGTGCCCGATACGAGCACTGTCACGATTCGCGGGACGCGCACAGCGGTGACGGATGCCGCAGGCACACAGCGCTTTTACACCTACGATGCGTTGGGCCGTCTGCGCGAAACCTTCGATGAGACGCAGCGCCGTTCGTATTACGATTACAGCACCGCCGACAGCGGAAAAGATTATGGCTTACGCATCACGCAGTATGAAAAACTGAGCGGGATTGCTGCCGTCAATGTCAATTCGTTCCGCTTTGACAGCCGCTGGCAGTTGATCGGGTTGGAGCGCGGCGCGGAACGCTGGACGCTGACCTACGATCAGGGGGTGAGCACGCGCATTCGTGCGCTCGACAGCAGCGTCGGCAATCGCACTGTCACACTGCAACAGGTGGTATGGAACTGGGGGCAGGGGGCGCTGCCACAAAATGTTTTGCTGACACTGGCCCCGATTGATCTCACCAGCCGCTACCGTGTCAATGCCTCAAATACGCCGCAGCTTCAATTCAGCTATGATTTCCTGGGGCGGCCCCTGGGCGTGGTGGATGGCGCGAATACCAGCACGCCGATGGCGTACTGTCCGCAGGCGGGCGGGCTGCACCGCACGCTCTACGGCCCGCCTGGAACAGCAGCGATCACCTGTGATAGTACCAATGTGCAGGCCGCTGTCATCGTGGATATGCACAATCGTCTGGTGGAATATCGGGACATTTCCGGCACGCGGACATTCAGCTATTTTGCTGATACAGTGGCGCAGCAGTGGGTGGTAGAAGGCCAGATGACGGGCGCATCCGGGCAGGCGTTCTCGTGGCTGATGCGCTATAACGCGGCGGGTGATCTGATCCAGTGGCTGGATGAGGCGGGGACGACCTACGATTACACCTATGATGCATTGGGGCGGCTGACATCGGTCACGGTGGCCGATCAGCCTGAGACATCGTTCACTTTCGTCTATAACGACGCCAATCATCTGACGTCCATCACCGATGGCCTCGGACGCGGCTACCTGTATAACTACAACGAAACGGAACAGGTCATCAGCCAGTTGAACGCCAACACTGCTGATGCCCTCAGCTATACCTACACGCCGACGGGCCAGCTTTCGACCATTGTGTCGCCTGTGGGCAATGCCACGACTTTCCTGTATGACGACGCCACCAATCCCACGCGCCCAACCGCCGTGATTGATCCCACCGGAAATCAACATCGCTTCCAGTGGGACGATGCCAGCAACAGCCTGATTTACACCAACCCGCTGAATGATATCACGCGCTATCGTTTCGATGGAACGGGTCTGCTGTGGCGCATTGATGATCCGCTGGTGGTCGTGCCGGATGCTCAGCGGGATACCTATCGCACACACGAGATTCACTATGACAGCGCGGGCCGCCTGACCGATTGGCTGTTCAATGTGAATGCCGATGAGCCGCAGCATCTGACGGTGGGGCATGACGCAGCCAATAGCTGGGCCGTGAGCGAGGCGCAGGGTGATACGACCTGGACGCAAAATCTCACCTTTGCGCCCTCTGGCGAGTTAACTCGTGTGGGCGATGTGACCTTTGCTTATGATCCGCTGGCCCGTTTGAGTCAGATTGCCGCCGGATCGCTGCGCTGGGACCTTGCATGGCAGGCGGGGACGCCCGATGTCACATTGAGCGATCCATTTGGGCTGAAAACACTCACCCATTATGATGCGCTGTCCCGCGCCCTCAGCGAGACGATCAATGAAACGACCTCAACCTATACCTACACACCCGCCAGCTTGAGCAGCGTCACGCTCGATGTGAATCGGCCTGGGATTGGGCGGCAGAGCTATAGTCTGTCGCCGGGCAGTTCACAATCCAATACGACGCCGACGATCACCCTGTTAGGCTATGGTCAGCGCACTCAGTACATCTTCAATGCCGATGGGCTTCTGGTCGATATCATCAGCGACGTGTGCTCCAAAGCCGAGTATCCCACCTGGGAGGCGTGCCGCGCCAATAATATTCCGTTCTGGACGACGCACCTGGGCTTTATCTATGATGCCGATCATCGTCCGATTCGCGTCACTGATGAGGATGGCAACACGCGCACCTTTGCCTATGACGACGCCGACAATCTGATCACCTATCAGACGGCCAGCGGACGCACCTACAGCTATGCCTACGACACGGCCCAACGCCTGATCAGCCTGACGAGCGCGACAGGCGTCAAGCTGCTGTTTGGTTACGATGCGCGGGATCACTTGCTCGGCATCTGCCGCACACGCACCGATTTTACGGGCGATTATGCTGCCTGCGCCCAACAGACCGATTTGACAGATGGCAGCGGTGTCCTGGAAAGCTATGGCTACGATACGCTGGATCGGCTGGTGCGCCGCAGCTTTCCAAGCGGAGCTTCTACAACCGATGTGCCGTATGAATACGATGAAAAAGGCCGCTTGATTGCGATTGGGGCCGAACGCTTCAGCTATAACACGCTTGATTTGCTGGAACGCCTGGACACCCGCATCCAGACCTATGATTATCAATATCGCTCGCTGACGCAGTTGGCAAAGGCAGGTAACATTGCCTTTGTCTATGATGATACAGGCCGCGTGACGGGCTACAGTAGCGGCGGCCAGACGTTCAGCCTGCTGTACAGCGATGACAACAGTCTGTATGCGGTGCAGGATGCGGCGGGCAATCGCATTGAATACACCCTCGATCCACACGGCTTCCTGAGCGGCTTGAATTTCAATGGCGATAATGTAATCAAACTCGATTACATCTATGATCCGCGTGAACCCGCTATTAACCTCCAGTGGAACCAGAAGAAGCCTCAGACCACCACTATCACAAGTGATATTAACCTGCGGAAACAGACCCAAAATCAAACCTATCTGGGCGCGGGCGATTTCACGGTCTTCTACAATGTTACCTCTTCAGGGCTGATCCAGCGCCAGAATATCGCCTCGCTACCGGGGCGCAACGACGGCTATATCATTGTGCGCGGCTATGACAATGATGAGCGCCCGCTGACCATGCGCGTGACCGACTCCGGCGGGCGGCAGGTGCTGTATACACAGTCGATCACCTATAACACTGCCGGGATGCGGATAGGCGAGCAGCTTCAATATGCGGATGGCACACAGGTTCTCAAAACGCTGACCTATCAGGACAACAGCCAATTGGCCTCTGAATTGATCCTGATCATTCGCCCGCTGCATGTGGCGGCCTCAATGATCTGGTTGCTGCCGCTGTTCCTGCTGCGGCGGCGGCGCGGACGGCTGCTGTTGGGGTTGGTGCTGTTGGGGTTGGTGGCGCTGCCGCTGCTCCGCGCCCAGACACCCCAGGCCGAGGAGCGCTATCAACTCGACTACACCTACGATTCACAGGGCAATCTCAGTCAGGTAGCGCTGGCCGATGGCACAAAGACCTGTGCCACCTTTAATTACGATGCCGCCAACCGCCTCACCCGCATCGAACGAGGCGATTTTACGGCCTCGTACACCTATGATGCCTATGATCGCCTGTCGCAGATGACCGACCCGATAGGCACAATCAACCTGAGCTATCAAGGCGGCACAGGTCGTATCCTCGGCGTGCAGGGGGCGAAACAAACGTACTATCTACAAACAGCCGATCAACCTGCGTTTGCCGCGCTGGATGCAGCGGGCGCTGTGACATGGCTCATCACGGATGGCCGCCAACGCATCGCGCAAACCTATCAAGACGGGGACAATCCGCGCAAAGACCTGTGGCTGTTCGATCTTTTGGGGCGGGCGCTCATCCTCCAGCCACCTGGCAACGATGACACGTTTGATCCGTGTGTGCTGAATGGAAAACATGCTGTGCCGGATACCGTCCGCCTCCAATCCGATCCAAAGGGGATGGTGTGGGATGCGGCATCAGGACTGTATTTCTTCCAGGGGCGCGCCTACGATGCTGACCTGGGCCGTTTTATGCAGCGCGATCCGCAGGGGCCGGATGCCCTGGGTAATGTCTACGATGGCGAGACGCGCCAGACGGTGCCGCTGGCCCGCAAGACCACGCCTGTTTATGCGGAAGGCTTATCCATCTTGCGGCAGGCCATGACCTCGATTGATATCAACGATCAACTCAGTGCCGATTCTGTCAAAGCGCGGTATCTGCCAACAGGGTCGCGCAGCCTCAACGCCCTGACCATGATGACACAGCAGTCGCGTCAACCGTTTGATAAGGTCGTCAACGGCCTGTCGAATCTGCCGCTGTGGTTGCAATCCAACTACAATCTGCCTGCGCCCGGTCTGGATGCAGCGGGGCGCTACAGCCTGTCTCAGGCTGCTGCGCCAGGGCAGGGCGGCACAAGACAGCCATTTGTGACGTCTGATCCTCAGATGCTCCCCTCATGGCGTGATATGGTGCTGGCATCGGTTGTGCCGCCGCTTGAGACCCTCAGAACGCTGGCTGATCCCGTCACACAGCCGCCCATGCCCGGCCTGAGAGTTTATACAGGTGAGGATTGGATGCAGCGTTCAAGCGATCTGAGCAGTCTTTTGCAGACGCCCATTTCGCCTGTTAGACGCGATGCCACACCGGACACCATTCTGGTGCTTCTCCCGCGCACGCTGGCCGCCCCGGAACAGGCCGCTTATACGCTGGATACGGTAGCCTTCCTCGACAGCCTGCCCAAACGCCCCGCGCATCAATGGATTCAGGAGGCGCTGACACAGGCGCTGCCCGCTCATCCCGATCTGCCGCCGCAGACGCTGGAGATGTGGGAGAAGACATGGTTTACCAGCGATCTGTTTGGCCTGGGGGCGCTTTCGCAGCAGATGAAGCCACCATTCCCGTTTGTGCCCTTCTACGAATGGGGTGGGACGCCGGATCAGCTCAACATCCTCAAATGAGGGGCCTTCTGGATTGATTTTGACGCTGACTGGGGTTTGGCACGCCAAACCCCTTGTATCATAAAAGCAGGTATGATGAAGATCATATCGTGGATAGGGTGACATGAAGGCGGTCAAACCCCTTCGAGACAAACTCGGTGATGTAGATAAGGACGCGTTTAAAAACAAGTCCGCAGACTTCTAGAATGGGTCGTCTCATCTCCATTCTGCGACTTTATTTTTAAACGCGTCCTAAGCCCGTCGCCCCTCTGTCCTCTGACGCCGAACGGTATCCTGACCTATAGGTCGCATCCACAAGGCTGGCGCTGAGAACATTGTCCACCCACGACCGATAGAACGAGGAGATCCTCCCTAT
>Ga0105044_10012674_pt1 | contig 11464 bp, 12 predicted proteins | sample MAT01_FD_78092 | JGI IMG/M metagenome (GOLD analysis project Ga0105044, IMG submission 78092) | Freshwater microbial communities from Lake Fryxell liftoff mats and glacier meltwater in Antarctica - MAT-01 | ecosystem: Environmental > Aquatic > Freshwater > Ice > Liftoff microbial mat | place...
GAAAATAAAATTGGTGGTATTCCCATTGTAGATGCCGGTTCTAAATTAGTGGGTATTTTAACCAACCGGGATATACGCCTTGAAACCAATTTTAAGGAAAAAGTGAGTACCGTAATGACAAAAGAAAACCTCATCACCGCTCCGGAAGGTACCGATCTTAAAAAGGCAGCATTGATTTTCAAAAAAAATAAAATTGAAAAGTTACCAGTTGTAGACAAAGCAGGCAAATTAATAGGACTTGTTACATTTAGTGATATTTTAAAGCTAACATCAAACCCACATGCGGTAAAAGATTCATTCGGACGATTGTTGGTAGGTGCCGGTGTTGGTATCACAAGTGACACACTCGACCGGGTTGCAGCATTGCACTATGCAGGTGTAGATATCATATGCCTGGATAGCGCCCATGGTCATACCAAGGGCGTGATGGATGCATTGAAAGCCATTAAAAAAACATTCAAAGGCATACAGGTGATTGCCGGTAATGTGGGTACAGGAGCAGGCGCACTTGCGTTAGCCAATGCAGGAGCAGATGCCGTTAAAGTAGGTATCGGACCGGGTTCTATTTGTACCACCCGTATCGTAGCAGGCACAGGCGTTCCGCAGATCACTGCGGTGATGGAAGCGGCTGCTGCATTGAAAAATAAAAACGTTGGTATCATCAGCGATGGTGGCATCCGCTATACCGGAGATATGGTAAAAGCATTGGCTGCAGGCGCCAGTTGCGTAATGATGGGCAATGTATTTGCAGGTACAGAAGAGAGTCCGGGTGAAACAATTATTTACGAAGGCCGTCGTTTTAAACAATACCGTGGCATGGGTTCATTGGGAGCGATGGCACAGGGTAGCAGCGACCGTTATTTTCAGGATGTTGAAGCTGATATTAAGAAATTTGTTCCGGAAGGTATTGAAGGCCGGGTTGCATTTAAAGGTCCATTGAAAGAAATCGTTCACCAGTACACCGGTGGTTTAAGAGCAGGTATGGGCTACTGTGGGGCCGTCAACATAAAGGCATTACAAAAAGCAACTTTTGTAAAAATCACCAATGCCGGTATGCGTGAAAGTCATGCGCATGATATCGCTATTACGAAGGAAGCACCGAATTATAGCAGGTAGGCAGCCCCACCCGGCTCCCCGGGGGGAGGTGAAAGAAGGATTCTAAGTGTGGGTTGTTATTTTGGCTTGGGTTGCAGTGGGATTAAAATGATCAAATCCTTTTTTTATTTAAACAACAATGGCATCTTCAGCAGATGCCATTGTTGTTTATTACTTACAATAGCAGTAAAAAATATTCGTTTAAATTCGTGCATTCGTGGCAAATAAATCAACATGAAAAAAAAGATCGGCTCAATGATAGCATCCGCATTTCCAATTTTCAAATTGTCGAATTGTCAAATTTTCAAATTAAAAGCCTGGCTATTTATCATCGGTATATTAGCACTTCAGCCATGCCGTACCTTCGCACAGGATTCATCTCATATCCGCATCTCACTCCTCACCTGCACACCCGGAGAAGAATTGTATTCTACGTTTGGCCATACTGCCATTCGGGTAACGGACAGCAGCAGCGTAACCGATTATGTTTTCAATTACGGTACTTTCAATTTTGAAGACGCTTCCTTTTATACAAAATTTATAAGGGGCAAACTTCTGTACTATTTGTCGGTTGAAAATTTTCAGGATTTTAAGTATGCTTACCAGGCAGAAAACCGGGGCATCACGGAGCAGGTATTGAACATGAACGCTGCCGAAAAAATCGACCTGATGGAGGCACTGTATGAAAATGTAAAGGATCAAAACAAATTTTACCAATACGATTTCTTCCTGGACAATTGTACCACACGGGCAAGAGATATGCTGGTGAAATTTAAAATAAATCATCCCGGATTTAAACCGGTAATGCCAGAAGGCACCCGCTTCCGGCAAGCCATTCACCAATATCTTGATCTGAATCAAAAAGATTGGAGCAAACTCGGAATTGATCTTTTGCTGGGTGCTCCTACCGACGCCGTAATGACTACGGCCCAGTCGCAGTTTCTACCAGATAATTTAATGATGTCATTTGACAGCAGCAATCAACGCAATCAATTGGTGCTATCTAAAACCAACTTGTATCCAATCAAGGCAATCTCCAACAGTGGTAGCTTTTTTACCCCCACGATCATTTTTTCTTTATTACTATTGATGATTGTATTGCTTAGCTTTTCTACTAACAGCAAAGCGAAAACATTTATACAAGGCTTTGATGGCATCTTCTTTTTTTTAACCGGCTTGCTAGGGATTTTATTCATTTTTATGTGGGTAGGTACCGATCATTCTATGACAAAAAATAATTACAATCTATTGTGGGCATGGCCCATTAATATAGTTACTGCATTTTTTGTGAACAGTAAAAAAGAATGGGTCAAAAAATATTTTGGCATTAGTGCGGCGGCCTTAATCATCGTTTTATTGAGCTGGTCATTTTTACCACAGCAATTGAATACCGCCTTAATACCAATTATTATGATGCTGATATTTAGAAGTACACGTAAATATTTTGCGGGATAATTTAATGTTGTGCAATGCCCTGTAGGAACAGGCCGTGACCTGTTCTAATTTGCAATAGGCATTATTGTTGCCCTGTACGAACAGGCCGTGACCTGTTCTAATTTGCAACAGGAATCGTTGTTGCCCTGTAGGAACAGGCCGTGACCCCGTTCTAATTTGCAACAGGAATCGTTGTTGCCCTGTAGGAACAGGCCGCGGCCTGTTCTAATTTGCAAAAGACATTATTGTTGGGGTGCGGAACAGGCCACGGCCTGTTCCTACAGAGTGCAACCTGCAATAACCATTTGCAAACGTTGTTTGATTAAAATGCCATCAATCATTTTTGCAACCTCAAATCCCGATTTAGCCCAATTATTGCTGTAAATTCGTTTCATTCGCAAAACTTCTGTAAACCATGACTGAAAAAAAAATTACATTTCAAGACGCTGCTGTTTTTTATCGGTCCGTTGGTGATGGGAAAACGGTGGTGCTGATCCACGGCTTTGGAGAGGATAGCGATATCTGGGATTACCAGGTTGATTTTTTAAAAGATCATTTTCACCTCATCCTGCCTGATATACCCGGTAGTGGCAGGTCTGAAATTGTTCCGAATGCCAACATAGAAACCTATGCTGAAATCATAAAAACAATATTGGATAATGAAGTCGCTACATCTTGCCTTCAGGAAACAGAGAGCGTAACAATGATTGGTCATAGTATGGGTGGTTATATCACATTGGCCTTTGCAGAAAAATATCCGGAGCAACTGGATTCTTTTGGGTTGTTTCATTCGACCGTATTTTCGGATAGTGAAGAAAAAAAACAGGTACGATCCAAAGCGATCGACTTCATCAACGAAAAAGGCAGCAATGTGTTTTTAAAAACCAGCACACCCGGACTTTTCACAAAATCCTTTGCTGAACATCATCCTGAAAGAATTACTGAACTGATTGAGAAAGGGAAAAAATTTAGTACTGAATCCCTGGTTCAATATTATAAGGCCATGATTGCCCGGCCAGACAGAACCGATGTTTTAAAAACATTTTCTAACCCTATTTTGTTTATCATTGGTGAACATGATATGGCCATTCCTTTAGAAAGCAGCATGCAACAATGTTACCTGCCTGTTCAATCGCATGTAAACCTGTTAGAAAAATCGGCTCACATGGGCATGTGGGAGGAAACAGAAAAATGCAATCAAATACTATTTGATTTTTTACAATACGGATCATCAGGCAAGTCATAGATGATCACAATAGCGAAAGGATGCAATGAAAGAGTATTTTTAACAAATAGCGCAAGGTGAAAGAAATGGTTTTTAATTATATTTATCGTTTTATTGGCACATCTAGTTGAATATGAAGAAATTTATTTTTATTGTTTTTTTTACGATATCCATTTTACCAGGATTTGCAGCCCATATCAAAGGTGGCTTTTTTACCTATGAATACCTGGGGCCCGGTATTGTTAATCCAACTTTTCAGCGTTATAATATTACACTGATTGTTTACATGGATAGAAACCCCAGTGCTGGTCAACTAACCAATCCTATCAATTTTTCTATATTCAGGCCCGGTTCCTCAACGCTGTTTGCCAATCCGGCTGTTATTTTAAATTTCAGTGACACTTTTAGTTTATATAAAACGACAGACGACCCCTGCATAACAGGGGACCAGCGGGATCATTATTATACGATTGTGAAATATGAATTGAATAATTATGAACTTCCCCCATCAACTGTCGGTTATACCATTGCTTACCAACGTTGCTGCAGAATTCCGGGGATGGAAAATATTCAGAATTCCGGTGCGGTCGGTAATACCTACGCTATTACGATACCTGGCACCAATTCGCTGGTACCCAATGCCAATCGAAACAGCAGTGCTAAATTTCCGATCAATGATACGGCAGTAGTTTGTGGTGGTAATTATTTTAACTACCCTTTTTCAGCCACCGATAAGGACAATGATGTGTTAACTTATTCTTTGTGTTCAGCCTATACCGGCGGCACGACCACTGCACCAACGCCTAACCCTTCGGACGCACCTCCTTTTCCATTGGTCAGTTATAATCCAACTTTTTCAGGTTCACAACCCATGGGTTCCAGTGTTACTATTAACCCGGTTACCGGAGTTATCAGTGGTATTGCGCCGGTTACAACCTCATCCGGCGAATTTGTAGTAACCGTTTGTGTAACTGAAACAAGAGGCGGAATATATGTAGGTGAAACAAGGAAAGAGTTACATATAAAAGTAAAAGACTGTACACCCGTAACAGCAAGACTTGCCCCAAAAGGAGTAACCTGCGATGGATTTACCGTTAATTTTTCTAACGCAACTACCAATCTAGGAGGTACAATATATGCCTGGGATTTTGGTGAACCAGCCTCCGGCACGGCCAACACCAGCATTTTAGAAACACCCATTCATGTTTATAAAGATACCGGAGTGTACAAGGTAAAATTAACGGTAACACTTGGAGGCGTCTGTTCCAGTACAGATTCGTTGTTGGTTCGGGTTTATCCGGGTTTCTTTCCCGATTTTACTACGGTTGGTCCTTTGTGTAAGGGTGTACCGGTAATATTCAATGATCAAACGACTGCCCGGTACGGAACGGCTGTTTCATGGAAATGGGATTTTGGTAATTCCAGTACCACTGGTGATACCAGCAAAATCAATAACCCCAATTACACTTATGCTGATTCAGGATCGTACCAGGTAAAACTAATTGTTGGCAGTTCATTGGGCTGTGGAGATTCAATCACTAAAACCGTTGTCATCAATAATAGTCCGGTAATCAACTTAATTCCCAGAGATACCCTTATCTGTTTCATTGATACCTTGCAGTTGAAAACCAATAATACCGGCAGTTTTATCTGGACACCCAATTATAATATCAGCAGCCTTACAAGTCCTAATCCTTTCGTAAGCCCTAAAGTGCCAACAAAATACTTTTTAAATTTTACAGATGTTTTTGGTTGTAGCAACAGAGATTCTGTTTTTGTAGATGTTAAAACCAGTGTAACCGTAAATGCAGGCAATGATACGACCATCTGCCGGACCGACGGACTCATCATTAACACGACTGGTACAGGATTGCGCCATATCTGGACACCGGCATTGTACCTGAATAGCGATACGGCCAAACGCCCTTTTGCGAATCCTTTGGATGCTGTTATTACCTATAAAGTGGTTGCCAATATTGGTAAATGTAAAGACTCTTCCACGGTTACGATAACTACTCTGCCCTATCCCGTGGCAAATGCCGGGAAAGACACATCGGTATGTTTTGGCCGCACCGCATTCTTAAAAGCGAGCGGTGGAATTTCCTATCAATGGACGCCTGCAACTTTTTTATCAGCCAGTGATATTGCCAATCCAACAGTGCTTAACCCAACCACAACTACACAGTATATAGTTGCTGTAAGGGATGTGGTGGGCTGTCCCAAACCAGCTTACGATACAGTAATTGTAAATGTAGATCCGCCGTTACTACCCAATGCCGGACCATCAGATACAACCGTTGTGTTGGGCGAACCATTGTTTCTGAATGGTTCAGGAGGACAGACTTATTTATGGCAACCATCCAGGTGGTTAAGCAATCCCGGCATCGCCAATCCCGTAGCTTTGCCTGAAGACAATATCACTTATCAACTATTGGTAACCAGTATTTCGGGTTGCCAGGCCAGTGATAGTATCCGAATTAAATTATACAAGGTACCACCCAGTTTTTATGTGCCCACCGGATTTTCACCAAACTTCGATGGAAAAAACGATATTATCAAACCAATACTACTTGGCATGAAATCACTCAATTATTTCAGGGTGTATGACCGTTGGGGAAAACTAATGTTTTCTACCTCACAAAAAGGCGCCGGATGGGATGGCACGTTTAAAGGGAATCCGCAAGATCCCGGCACTTATGTCTGGATGGCTTCGGGTGCAACCTTCACCGGCGAAGTCATTGTTCGCAAGGGATATGTGGTGTTGATACGATAAATGGTGATTGGGGTGATTTGATATGTTTGCTTACCGTTATGGGTTTAATGGGAAGGAACTTGATAAAGAAGTGGTGCAATATGATTATGGGTTTAGAATTTATGATCCAAGATTAGTTAGGTTTAAATCGGTAGATCCTCTCAGTTATTCATATCCATATTATACTCCTTACCAATTTGCTGGTAATATGCCAATTGCTGCTATTGATATTGACGGGCTGGAACAATTTGTGGTAATTCATTATAAAGATCAAAAAAATAACACTTACAAAAGTGTGATTAGGACAATTAAAGCTGGAGGAGAGGTAGTTGATCAAATAGTTAAACATGTATTGAAAGGTAAACCAAGTGGAGAAAAAATAGCAAAAGGTAACATCTTAATTTTCGAAATATATAATGAGGGAACGCAAAATGAGATAGTGAAATTAGTGGACAAGAGAAATAAACCAGATGTTTTCAGTTCCCAAGAGGAAAAAACTTATAACACTAAAAATAAAGCAAAAGAAAGTGGAAAAAAGACTGGTAATACAAGTTATAGTTATCCCCATAATGATGATCAACAATATAGTTCAGAGGATTTTAATGATCCCACGTTTTATGAAGCAAGAACAACTTACCCAACAGTTATACAGGGATATTCTTCATTTACAAATGCGGGTTTTAAAACAGGTTCCTGGATCCATGGGAAAGTGGAAAAAAATGGTGCTGTTACCTATTCCAATCAGTTAGACGAAAGGCTATCATCAGTAAAAAACGACGAATCTGTAACATCGATTAGTATAACGCTAAATATTTATTCGCAAGCTTCATTTACACCTGAGACACTTGAGAATACAAAACGAGAATATAAAAAACATGCAAGTAAAATTTCTGGAATTGCGATAGATAAAATAAATGTAGTTGGTACAATGCAGAAAGGGGAATCATCTAATAGCAGTGTGAGAATTTCTACAAACTAAATATTCTTTTAAATATGTTACGGAAGTGTAAATTTATTTTTATCAGCCTTATTTTTTCAAGTAAACTATGTTTGAGCCAAGCATGATCTATTCCAATATATTTGCCTGAATATTCTCGATACATAAGATTATCTGACAATTTAAAATTGAATGATACGGTGACTATTGTTCATAGCCCAAATACATATTTCAGGTTTGTATTTTTTGACACAATGGGTAAATCTTATTGTGAAGTTTACAAGAATAAGAAGCTTTATGAGAAAGGCTATTATGAAAATTCTTTAGACACATTAAAACGTTATTCAAGTAGTGTTAAAGGAAAAGGGAGAAGAGGAAAAATTTCTGTTATGAAGTATTTTGAACCTCTTAAAAATGGAGCGTGGATAGAAACTATGAAAGGAAAGATTAAAAGAAGAAACTATGAAATGGGAGAAGGTGTTTTAATTCAAACAAAGTCGCTTTCTTCTTCGGGCAACTAAGTAAGAATAAGAACATTATAATAGTAAATTATCCTTGCAATTGTTTTTGCAAATCATTTTTAAAAATAAAACCCAACAGGCGCAGGAGTTGTTGGGCGCCCGAAAAGCGAGTAGGCGCAGGAATGAGGCGATGGCAATGTGCGTGGGTTTCCTATGCCGTGCGTTTACCCCCACAGGCGCAGGACAATAGCTATCAGGCGCTGGAATGATGCGTGGGTTTTGTGCGTTGGGTTTCCAGTGCCGGGCCTTACTAAAGCAATAAGATTATTAAACCATGAGTTGTAAAAAGCTGGTGGTTTTTATTTTACCAGAATGGTTCCGTACCAGGCGCAGGAATGAGGCCTAGGTTTGTGGTTTAGGTTTCCTGTGCCGGGGAGTTACAAAAGCTCCGTAATAAAATACAAAAAATAAAAAGAGCTACTAACCAGCAATACAAAAATGTGATTCTGGTTTTTATGTTATTCATAAATATCTTTCCTGTGTCCGAGGTCAATTACATCAACTTGTAAAACATCGTCAAAAATATCGTAGATAATGCGGTAATCAGCCACCCGGATACGAAACCCATTCCGGCCTTTTAATTTTTTATAACCAGCAGGGCGAGGGTTCTTAGCCAGTTTAAGAATAGCAGTTTTTATTTTAGAGTAGTAAGGTTCGTTTATTTTTTCCAATGATTTTACTACAGCTTTTTCAATGCGGAGTTTATACATCACTTTTTCCTTTTGGCTTCAATTTGTTTGAAAGCGGTATCGGCATCTGTAAAAACCTGCTTTCTTTTTTTAGCAGCATCATAGCGTTTAATATCTTCCAACTCTTCCAGTTCTTCCATCATGCTATCGAACTGCTTTGCAGGTAGCACTACCAGTTTTTTCCCGGCAGTATCTTTTATGTATTGTGGGCTTATAGTAATCATGTTTTTAATTTTTACAGTAAACTAATTTTTGAAGCTTTAATAAAGTGGTCAACGGTAGTAAGTAAACTTTCTTTTTCTCTTTCAGGCAGTACCGAAATATCCTGGAACCGCTGCAACATTATAGGGTCTTTAAATAAATTGGCTTCGTCATTCTCACCTAACAAATAGCTTACTGAAGTGTGCAAAATTTTAGCCAGTTTTTTAGCGACATCAATAGAAGGTGCCATCTCATCCCGTTCATATTTACCAATGGTAGTGTGAGAGGTAACAAAAGCGTCTGCCAGCTCTTTTTGAGAAAGGTTTTTAGCCTTCCTGCACTCTGTCAATTTTTTACCGAAGGTGTCCATAAATGCACCTTTTAACGTATTAATAAACCTGTTTTAAGGCTTGTAGAGCAAATGTAAGAATATAAAAGTGGTTATTAAAATTTCAAAATGTTGTCCATGTAAATACAATTATGTTTCTTTTCACCTTATAATGTGTATTTAAAATAGTTAAAAATATTTTTGCGATGGAAATAACAGAAATAAAATCAAAGCCTACCCTTGCCCAGGTGTTGCAGCATGACGGGTTGAAATCCCACAGGCGCAGGACAACCGCTGTCAGGCGCTGGAATGAGGCTTAGGTTAGTGAGTTGGCCTTCCAGTGCCGGGCGTTACTAAAAGAAACAAAATCTATATAGCCATCAGTTATAAAAAAGCTGCTGGTTTTTTATGGGATCGTTTTAAAAATGCTTTTGTGTTCGGTGTCGGAGATAGTGCTTTTTTCACCCTTATCATAAATGGCTGATAGGTAAACAGTGGTAGCAGTAACCTTAACGTAAGTAATTACCCTGCCACCACCACTTTTGCCTTTGCCTTTAGCTGTAATAGCCAACCGTATTTTGTAAAAATTATTACCTAGGGCGGTACCTTGTTCAGGTTCTTCGGTAAGTTTTTTAATAAGAGCAGCTAAATCCTTTTTAAGCGAAGGGTATTTTTTGCTTAAGCGTTTAGCCTGTTTATCAAAAAGAAGGATGGTATCAACTTTATAACTCATTCAGCAAGGCTTTAGCAGGGCGGGATTTTAACTTGCCTTTTTCAATAAGGGTCAGTTGGGTAACAGCTTCTTTAAGTTCTTCCAGCAGTTGTTCTTTAGTAGGTTCTTCATATTCCAATATTTCTAAATCCTTGTATAGTTTTTTCAGTTCCTTCCATTCATTGATAGGGATGTAAACACCGGTGGTTTTACCCCTTCCGTCTTGTATCACTTGAAGTCTCATTGTAATAAATTTATTTATCGCAAACTTTTTTAAATAGCTTTATATTTTGCAGCCTTGATCAGGTTATCCAGGGCATAAAAAATAAGTGCCTTATCTTCCAGCGGCAGTTTCTCTATATCCTCTAAGCGCTGTATTGTTTTTTTATCTACCACTTTTAAATCGCCATCGCCTACCAGGTAATCCAATGACACGGCCAGGGCATCCGCTAATTTTTTAGCTGTCTCAATAGAAGGCTTCATCTCATCTTTTTCATACTTGCCGATAATATCGCCGTTAATGCCGGATTGCTTTCCCGGTTCGGCCTTTGAGAGTTTTTTTCTTTGCCGCAGAAGCTCATCTATTGTCCAAAAGTCATCATAATTGTTCGGTTTGTAGTATAGAAAACTGTTGATGTTACAAAAGTAGCGGAATTATTGTTCAGATACAATTTGATTGGTTCTTGTTTTGTTCGGAAGGATACTATCCCTTTGTGAAGGATTATTCAGAAGTATAAACTAAAAATTATTTTTTCAGGATGGAAATAACAGATATCAAACAACAGCTTACCCTATAAGCTATATTGAGTTACTACAATCTGAAACCAGATAAAAACTTACGGTCGCATTGTCCGTACCATGAAGATAAAACCCCCAGCCTGCAGGTGTACTACAAAACACATACGGCGTATTGTTTTAGTAGCAATTGCAAAACACATGGCAAGAGCATGGACATCATAGATTTTGTGATGCACAAAGAGAATACAGAAAAGCACAACGCTTTATTGAAGTGTGCCGAAATCGTCCACTACTACGAGGGCAAAATAAGCCATCAACAAACACCAATCATATCAAACCATTAGTGCCAGGAAAAAGTTGGTTGATAACCTGTGTAGGCTTTGTTGTTAAAGTTTTAAATAAGGTTATTTATAATTACCCAATAAACGGCACAATGAGTACCAGGTATAAATTTATTGATAACAACGCAGTATATTTCACCACCTCAACAGTAGTGGGATGGACGGATATTTTTACAAGAGAAATGTATAAAACAATTTTGTTAGATAGTGTACGTCATTGTCAGCAAAGCCAAGGTTTAAAATTACATGCCTGGGTTTTAATGACCGACCATTTACATACCATCTGTAGTTGCATAGAGGGCAGAGATTTAGGTTTGATAGGACGCAATATAAAAAGTTTTACTGCTATGGAATTAATAGATGCAGTAATCAATAATTCAAAGGAAAGCAGAAAAGAGTACCTGCTACATACTTTTGCAACGGAAGGCAAAAAAAGCAGCAGTAACTTTAAACACAAGTTTTGGGAGCACGAAAATCATCCGGTATTATTA
>Ga0105044_10012675_pt1 | contig 11463 bp, 7 predicted proteins | sample MAT01_FD_78092 | JGI IMG/M metagenome (GOLD analysis project Ga0105044, IMG submission 78092) | Freshwater microbial communities from Lake Fryxell liftoff mats and glacier meltwater in Antarctica - MAT-01 | ecosystem: Environmental > Aquatic > Freshwater > Ice > Liftoff microbial mat | place...
ACTTACGCGACGGGCAGCGCTTACGCGACGGGCAGCGCTTACGCGACGGGCAGCGCTTACGCGACGGGCAGCGCTTACCCGACCGGCAGTGCTCCGCGACCGGCAGCACTTACGCGACGGGCAGCGCATACGCGATGGGCAGCGCTTACGCGATGGGCAGCGCTTACGCGACGGGCAGGGCTTCGCGACCCGCAGCGCTTCGCGACCCGCAGCGCTTCGCGACCCGCAGAGCTTCGCGACGGGCAGGGCTCCGAGACCCGCAGGGCTCCGAGACTCGCAGCGCTTCGCGACCCGCAGCGCTCCGAGACCGGCAGCGTTCCGCGAAAGGCGGCGTTCCGCGAAAGGCAGCGTTCCGCGAAGGGCGGCGCTCCGCGACCGGCTTCAGCGCGCGCATCCCGCCGCGCGGCGCACCCGGGATCCGCCGAACCGAGGACGGGTCAACACGCGGCGAGAAGAGAGCCTCGGAACGGGGGAGATCCGCGCCGTACGCTTCCGTAGACTCGCGAGCCCTCCAGCGCCCGCGCGGCGCCGGTGCACAAGCCTTCATGACGCCCGAGTCCCGCGGCCTGCGTCTCAGCGCGCTCCAAATCGCCTTCCTGCTCGCCGCGGTCGTCGCGTGTCGTCTGTTCGCCGTGCGCGCTTGCCCCACGTACGACGACGCGTTCATCACCTACCGCTACGCGGCGAACCTCGCCGCGGGCGACGGGCTCGTGTTCAACGCCGGCGCGGCGTGGGAGCCGGTGCTCGGGACGACGACGCTCCTCTACGCGCTCGTGATGTCCGGGCTGGCGAAGCTGGGCTTCGATCTCGTCGGCGCGTCGCTCGCGTTCAACGTCGTGTGCGACGTCGTGACCGCGAGCCTGCTGGTCCTCGTGACGAAGCGCCGGCCCGTCGCCGGCGCCGCGGCGGTATTGGGCTTCGCGGCGCTGCCCGAGCTGGCGCGCATCAGCGTCGGCGGCATGGAGTCGCCGCTCTTCCTCGCGTGCGCCTTGGGCGCGTGCGCGGCCGTCGACCGGCGGCGAGCGAGACTCGGCGGCTGGCTCGCGGCGGCGACGTGCCTCGTACGGCCGGAAGGCGTGCTGCTGGCCGGCATCCTCTTCCTGGCGCAGGCGCGCAAGCCGAAGGAACTCGTGCGCTTCGCCGTGCCGATCCTCGTCGTGGGCGCGATCGCGCTGGCCGCTCTCGTCTTCGTCTACGGCACGCCGATCCCGCAGAGCGTCACGGCCAAGTCGGCGATGCAGGGCGTCGATCCGGCGGCCGAGAAAGCGGCGCGATTCTGGACGATCGTGCGGCAGTCCTTCCTGCCGCGCACGGCGTACGCGGCCGCCCTGCCCTTCGCGGCCTACGGTCTCTACCGCGCGGTCCGGTTGCCGGGCGCGCTGCGCAGCTTCTCGCTCTTCGCGCTGGCGATCAGCTTGGCCTACCTCGCCGCGCGGCCGCACACGTGGGGCTGGTACTACTACGTGCCGCTCGCGGGCTGGATCGTGTGGATCGCGCTGGGTGTCGAATCGGCCTGGCGCTGGATCGCGCGGCGAGCGGGTCCCGCGCTGGCGCACATGGCCGACTCGTTCGCGCCCCAGGCCGCGAGCGTCGCGATCGCGGGTCTTGCCGCGTACGCGTCGTCGCGCTTCGCGTCCCCGGTGCCGAGCCTCGTGTACGAACCGCTGTGGGCCTGGGCCGAGCGCACGTCGACGGCCGAGCCGAATGCGCGCATCCTGGCCAGCGACATCGGCGCGATCGGTCACCGCTGGCAGGGGACCGTGCTCGACAGCGAGGGCCTGACGTGGCCCGAAGCTCTCGTGCACAAGCTTCCGGCGTCGATCATCGAGGCGACGCGGCCCGAGTACCTGATGGTCGTGGCCGAACGTCCGCGGCTGCGTCATCTGTCGCAGCGCCCGGAGGTCATGGCCGACTACGAGCCGATCGCGCGTTTCAACACGACGGGAGCGACGGAACTCGTCCTCGCGCCCGAGGACGTGCCGATGGACTGGTCGCAGGACTATCTGATCTACCGGCGACGGACGCCCTGAGGTCCGGCGGGCGTCGCGATCGGGGCCATCCGAGCCCGTGAAGGATCCACCGGCCACACGTCGCGAGCGGCACTGGGCACCGAGCGCGCGCAGCCTCGAGTTATTCGTGCACTCAAGGCGCGAAGCGCACGCAGTAGATCGGCGGCAGGTTGTGACCCAGCTCCTTCCACGAGTCGCCGCGATCCTCCGACCAGTACAGGTTGCCGGTCGTGCTGCCGAAGGCGAGGTCTTCGCCCTGCACGTCGAGCGCGTGGCGGTACACGACGTCGAACGCGAGTTCGTCGGGCAAGCCGTGGCGCAAGTCGATCCAGCTCTGGCCGCCGTCCTCGGTGCGCATCACGCGCAGCGCTCCGTCGATCGCCTGGCGACGTTGGTCGCCCTCGGCGGGAACGATCCAGGCGACCTTCGGATCCTCCGCGTCGGCCGCGATCGGGAAGCCGAAGAACGCGAGGCGTCGGCGGCCCTTCTTCTCACGCTCGTGCACGGCCTTCCACGAAGCCGTTCCGTCGGTCGAGCGGAAAATGCCGCAGTGGTTCTGCTGCCAGACGACGTCGGGCTTGCGCGCGCACCATTGGATGGCGTGCACGTCGTGACCGACTTCGACGGTGGGATCGGGCAGGAAGTGTGCCTCGAGCCCGCGGTTGCGCGGCACCCAGTTCGCGCCGCCGTCCTGCGTCTCGAACACGCCCGCGGTCGAGATCGCGACCAGCATGCGACGCGCATCGCGCGGGTCGACGGGGATCGAGTGGATGCCCGGTTCGTCGCGCCCGCCGCCGAACCATTGCTCATGTCGCGAGGGGTGGTTCCACAGACCTTCTACGAGCTCGAAGCTCGCGCCGTCGTCACGCGTCGCGAACAGCGCGCCGGGTTCGGTGCCGATGTAGATCGTGTTCGGCTCGCTCGCGTGACCGGGCGCGAGGCACCACAGGTAGCGCAACGTCGCCGGTTTGCCGGGCTTGATCTCGGCGCCGTCGGGGTACTTCGGCTCGGCGACGGCTTCGAACGTCGCGCCGCCGTCGCGCGAGCGAGCGAGCTTCTGTCCCCAGTGTCCGTGGTCGATCGAGCACCACGTCGAATCGGTGCGCGTGTCGTGGAAGACGTAGGGGATCGGGTTGCCGCTGTGCGCATGGTGCGCGAGCTTCCAGCCCTTCTTCCGCCGCGTGAACACGAACACGCCCTTGCGCGTGCCGAGCAGCAGCCGGGGTCCGTCCTTGCGTCCGACCTTCTGCCCGACGTGGCCGATTTTCGCGGCCTTGCTGGACTTCACCGATCCGGCGGTCTTCGCCATGTCGAACTCGTGCTCCGTCGTAGGCGGGCTCAGCCGCCGGAAAGTGCCTGGGCCACGTACACCCGCGAGCCCGGCGTCAGTGCGTCGCGCAGGCTCTCGCGGTCGCGCACGACGCGTCCGTCGACGAACACGTTCACGTGCTTGCGCAAGCTGCCGCGCTCGTCGATCGAATACGCTGCGAGGCCGGGATGCGCGCGCTCGAGCTCGACGACGAGTTGAGCCACGTCCGAGGCCGCGACAACCTCCGCGCGGAGGTCGGGGAAGTAGCGCGCGAGGTGCGGAGTGAATGCGACGTGGGCCATGCGGGTCGAGAAGTCTCACGTGCCGCGCGCGTGCGCGCAACGCCTCACCAGACTGCGATCTCGCGCCGTTTGGACCACAGGAGCCACACGAAGAACGGGCCGCCGATGAGCGACATCAGCACGCCCGGTTGCACGCCGAACCCGGGGAAGAACGCCATCTGCGCCACGTCGGCGGAGACGAGCACGACCGCGCCCACGAGCGCCGCGAGCGGCAGCAGCGTGCGGTGTCCCGGTCCGCTCACGAGGCGCACGATGTGCGGCACGATCAGCCCGATGAAACCGATCTGACCCGCGACCGACACCGCCGCCGCGGCCGCGAGCGCCGCGGCCGACAGCGTCAGGACGCGCACGCGCACCACGTCGACGCCCAGTGCCGCCGCGTCGTCGAGTCCGCCTTGCATCAGGTCGAGCTCCCACGCGACGAGAGGCCATACGCACAGCGCGACGGCCGCGCCTCCCCACGCGACCGCGGCGTGCCAGCCCATGCGATCGTCGAGCGTGCCGAAGGTCCAGGCCAGGATCGCGCGCGAGGCCTCGAGGTCGTCGAGCACGAGGCTCTGCGCGAACTGCTGTACCCCGGCGAGCAGCGTGTTGACCGCGATGCCGATCAAGAGGAGCGCCGGCACGGACACGCGCCCGTGCGAGCTGGCCAGCCGGTACACGACGAACGCCGTCGTCAGCGCGCCCGCGAACGCGGCGACGGGGATGAGCCACGGCCCCGCGCCGTGTGGATCCGCGATCTGGAGCTGCAGCCCGTATCCGCCGACGAACAGGACCGCGAGCACGGCGCCCAGGCTCGCGCCGCCGCTGATGCCGATGACACCCGGCGAAGCCAGCGCATTGCGAAAAATGCCCTGGATCAGCGCGCCCGACAGACCCAGCGCGGCACCGACACCGGCCGCGGTCAAGGCGCGCCACAACCGCAGCTCGACGATCGTCTGGCGCGGTTCGGGCAAGGGATCGCCGAGCCCACACAGGCCCGCGATGCCGCGCAGCGCCGTGCCCAGGTCCTCGACGACGCGCGTCGATCCGAAGCGCAAGGACGCGAGGAGCAGCGCGGCGAGGAGGAGGCCGAGCGCGAGTGCGAACGCGCTGGGGCGACGGCGCAGCATGGGGCCGGAGAGGTTCCCATTTCGATCGCGCGCTCGCCATGCTGGGGGCGCGCGCCGCCCAGCGCACGATCGTCACATGCCCGAACCGACATCCTCGCGCCTCACGCGCGCGCAAGTCCGCGAACTCGACCGGCTCGCGATCGAGGAGTACGGACTGCCCGGCGTCGTGCTGATGGAGAACGCGGGCGCGGGCGCGGCGCGGATCGCCCTGGACATGTTGCGCGAGCGCGCGGGACGGCGGGTGGAGATCCTGTGCGGTCCCGGGAACAACGGCGGCGACGGCTGGGTCGTCGCGCGTCACCTGGCGAACGCGGGTTGCGACGTGCGCGTCACGTCGTTCGTCGGGGTCGAGGCCTTGCGCGGAGACGCAGCGATCCACGCGCGCGTCGCGCTGCGCATGGGCATCCTGCACGCGACCGTCGGCGCGGCCGACGCGCGCTTCGATGTGCTCGCGCGAGCTCGCGCGCGAAAGGGCGCGGACTTGATCGTCGACGCGCTCCTTGGAACCGGGGCGAGCGGCGCGCCGCGCGGGAACATCGCACGGGCCATCGAAGCGCTCGCTCCGCTCGAGCCCGGCGGGCCGCCCATCCTCGCGCTCGACCTGCCCTCGGGCTTCGACGCCGACACGGGCCAGCGCGTCGGCGCGTGCGTCCGCGCCGATGTCACCGCGACCTTCGCCGCCGAGAAGGCCGGCTTCGCCGCGCCCGGCGCCGCCGATTGGCTGGGTCGCGTCCAGGTCGTGGACATAGGAGTGCCGCGGGCCTTGTTCGCGCGTGTGGTCTCCGCCGACTGAGGCCGCTCACGAACGCGGATTCCGCGAACCGGGGCAGTCCTTACCAGGGGATGACTTGCAGGGCGAGGGGGACCGCGCCTACGGTTCTAGTGGCAGCGCGGTTTCGTCCGACGGTCTACTTCGAGTGTCAGTCCCCGCATGATCGGTCTCCTCCTCGTCAGCCTGATGACCGTGCCCGCCGCGCGCGGCGATCGCACGGTCCTGGTCGGCGACGTACCGAGCTACACGTTCGACTCCGCGCCGCGCAACGGCGTGCTCGTGCGCACGCTCGAAGACCTGCGCGGACGCCCGGCGCTGTTCGAGTTCTGGGGCACGCGTTGCCCCAGTTGCGTGCAGAACGCCGTGCCGCTCGCGCTGAAACTCCAGGAGACGTGGGGCGAGGACCTGCAAGTCGTCCTGGTCGAAGTGCAAGGCGCGGGGGACGACGAAGCCGCGCGCTTCGCGCTGCGCCAGCGCTGGTTCGGAGGTCGCAGCCTGTGGACCAGCGAGATGCCGTTCTGGCCGGGCGGCAACATGCTGCCGACGAGTGCCCTGATCGGGAACCAGGGACAGGTGCTGTGGAAGGGGAATCCGCTCACGCACGCGCGTGAGATCGAACGCCTCGTCGCCGAGCAAGTGCGCTTGCGCCGCGCGCCGCCCGACGCCGCGCCCGCGGTCTTGCACCCGGCCTGGTCGGAGCTCCTGCGCGGGAACGTCGGACGAGCCTCGCGATTCGCCACCGACGTCGAGCAGCGCCCGCCGTCCGAGCCCATCGCGCAGGCGATCCTGCGCGATGGCCTGGCGGCCTTGCGGCGCGAAATCGACGCACGTTTCGCGCAGATCGCCGCGCTGGCCGAGGCGGGATTACTCGATGAAGCCGATGCGCGCCTCGACGAGCTGCGCCGCGGAACGAAGGACGATCCCAGCCTGCAGGCGCGGGCCGAACAGATCGCTGCGCGGTGGTCCAGCGAAAGCACGCGCGTCGAGCGCGACGCAGCCCGGCAACTCGCGCGACTCCTCTCGCGTTACCACGAATCGGGCGGCGAGCCCGAGCTCGGACGTGAACTCGTCCGGTTTTCCGAGCGCTTCGCCGGCACGAAGGCCGGCGCGCGGGCCGCGGATTGGGCGCGTTTGTCCGCTCCTGCCGTGCCCGCCGCGCGTGCACGCTGAGAGCGCGCGCGGACAGCGAGCCTGCGAGCTCGCAGGATCCAAGGGCATCGCTCACGCTGCGCGTCCTCGCGTGAATGCGGCGCGGTCACGCGCGAGCGGGAAACCGCGAGGCTCCGATCGGCGCGCCTCACGCCGTCTCCGCGCGCCGCGAATCGTCGGCGAAATCCCCTGGCCTCCGCTACCGCGCGCGGCGTGCGCAGTCGGGGGGCGCGCGTAGCTCACTCAGCCGGCTGGAATCGAGCTCGAGCGCCGCGACGTCGACGACGGCGTTGACGGCGCGCCGGGAGGGCGACAGGCTGCACACAGGACATGGACAACGAACCGAATCTTCCGCCGAGTGCCGGAGCGCGCCAATGGGCGATGCTGGCGCACCTCTTGACCCTGCTCGGCTACATCGTCGTGTTCGGCCACTTCCTCCCGCCGCTCGTGATCTGGCTGACCAAGCGCGACGAGGACCCCTTCCTGGCTGACCAGGCCAAGGAATCGCTGAATTTTCAGCTCACGTTCCTGCTGGTGTCGATCGCGGCGGGCGTGGCGATCATCGTGCTGTACGCGACCTGCATCGGGATCCCATTCGCGTGGCTGCTCGCCCTGGCAGTGCCGATCGCGCACCTGGTCCTCGTGCTGATGGCCGGCCTTCAGGCCAGCGACGGTGTGCGCTACCGGTACCCGGTGGCCATCCGGTTCTTCTGAGAGCGCGGGAAACCTCCCGCTCGATTGCATCCGGAGATGCTTCCGCGAAGCAAAGCGCGTTCCATCCCAACCGGCCCGGGAACATTGATTCCCCGCTTCTCCGACCGGTGCCCCCCTCCCCGGACAGAACGAGCGTGATACACTCCGACGTGCTCGGCGACGGAACCTCCCTCACGGGGTGTACGTCATAAGTTCCGGGTGCCGTCAGTTCCGACTCGCTCCCTCGCTCCGCTTCGGCGGTCTGGGGGCCAGGGCAAGGGAAGCAGGGCGGCGCATTCCTAGTACTAGGCTCTCTCCACAGATTCCGACAACCATCAGGAGATCGTGATGCTTCGTTCTTCGCTCACGCTCGCTGGCCTCGTCGCGCTCGGCGCGGCGGCTCAAGCTCAGCAAGCCCTTCCGTCCAAGGCTCAACCTGTCACGGGCACCGTCCGTGACGCGGGTGTCTACCACGCCGCCACCAACACGTGGACCCGCAAGGCGTCGGCCGTCAACATCGGCGCCGACATCATCTACAACAACTCGTTCAGCACGGGCTACTTCTCCGCGCTGTCGGGTGACGTCTACGTCGACGAAGGCCGCATTCCGAGCCCGACGAGCCCGTCGAACCTGTCGTCGCGCCCGGGCTGCGCGACCTCCTACAACATCGACGGCATCCAGATCGCGTACTGCACGGACGACCCCGCCGGCGGCGGGTTCAACGTCAGCTTCTTCCAGTCGTACGTGAACTGCTCGTCCGTCATCGCCGTCACGCCGACGGCGACGGTCCTCACGGCCGGCCCGGGCTCGGCGATCCTGGGCACGCAAGCGTGCTGGATCGTGACGGTCGACCTCGCTCCCCCGCCGAGCGCGGCGTTCACGATGCAGGCCGACGGTGACGGCACGTTCGCCAACCCGGCTGCGAGCAACAACTTCGGCTGGGCGTTCAGCTCGACCCTGCCGGCTCTCGGCCAACTCGCGACGGGACCGCTGATCGCCGGCGACCCGACCGTGTCGCAGTTCTTCGACGGCACGATCTGGGACAGCCCGGTCAACCTCACCGAAGGCGGCACGGGCATGGGCTCGGCCAACGCGTGGCGCATCGAGAGCGGTCCGACCGCTCCGAACTGCTACTGGTTCGGCGGGACCCCGTACGCCTCGTTCCACCTCGAGCTCTACGCCACGGCGTGCGGCTCGCTCCCGACGGGCACGCCCTTCTGCTCGGGTGACGGCTCGGGCACGGCCTGCCCGTGCGCCAACAACGGTGTGGCCGGCAACGGTTGCGCCAACTCGCTCTTCGCCACGGGTGCGAACATTGCCGCGACCGGCAATCCCAGCATCTCGGCCGACACGGTCGTCCTGACGACGACGCAGACGCCGAACTCCAGCGTCCTCTTCTTCCAAGGCACGATTCAGCAGTCGGGTGGCGCGGGCGTCGTCTTCGGTGACGGCAAGCGTTGCGCCGGCGGCACGGTCATCCGCCTCGGCACGAAGAACGCGGTGGCCAACACGGCCTCCTACCCGGTCGGCGCTGACCCGCGCGTCTCGGTTCGTGGTCTCATCGCGGCTCCGGGAACGCGCACGTACCAGGGCTGGTACCGCAACGCGGCCGCGTTCTGCACGCCGTCGACGTTCAACCTGACGAACGGTCTCCAAATCGCCTGGGGCGCCTGATCGGCCCTGAGTTCGGGCCGCGCGCGTCGCGTACGCGGGCGGGCTGAACTAGACAATCGGAGCGGGCGGTGTCGCGCGTCGACACCGCCCGCTCTTTTTCATGGTGGATGCAGCGCCGTGCACTGGGGCGCTTCACACCGTGCGCGCTTCACACCGTGCGCACTTCACACCGTGCGCACTTCACACCGTGCACGCTTCACACCGTGCACGCTTCACACCGTGCGCGCTTCACACCGTGCGCGCTTCACTCGGATAGGAAGCGGCGCAAGTTCGCCGCCGCGCGCGGATCCGCGGCGAAGCGCGTCAACAGCGTGCGCGCTTCCTGCTGCGCCCGCTCGCGACCTGCGTCGCTCGTGATCGCCTCCAGCCGCGCGACATGGCAGATCCAGAACCAGCCTTCGGCGTCGGGTTCGCCGCGCGCCGCCAGGGCCGCGTCGTACTCCGCGATCGCTGCACGCGCGCGCCCCGCTCCGCGCTCGAGCTCGCCGGCGACGAGGTGCGCGTTGAAGCGCTCGTCGGCGTTGTTCGCGAGCTCGGCCGCACGCCGCAGCGCCACGCGCGCTGCGTCCACTTCGCGCGCATCGCCGAGGAGGAGCAGCGCACGTCCCAACACGTAGTGCGCGGCCGACAAGAGCGGCGCGGCGGCCGCGAACTCGCGTGCGGCGCTCGCGGCATCCGCTCGACGTTCCAGCGCGAGCAGTGCGTCGACGCGGCCCTGGAGCGCGCCGATCGTCCCCGGCGCGAGGTTCAACGCCGCGTCGAAGTCCGTCAGGGCCGCGGAAGCCCGACCCTGCCGCAAGCGCGACCAACCGAGGTCCTGGTGAGCGAGCGGGAAGCGCGGATTGGCGGTGATCGATTCGGCGAACAGCCTCTCCGACTCAGCGTATTCGCCGGACTGGAAGCGCAGGACACCCAGTTGCCAGAGTCCCTTGGCCGGAGTGCGGTCCACCTGGTGAGGAACGGCCTGCACCAACGCGGCGAGGATCGCGAAGCCGGCCAAGACCATGCCGGCACGGCGCCACTCGCGCGCGCGCAGTGCGACCCAGCCCACGACGATCGCGTGTGCGGCGAAGACGCCGAGCACGGGCATCATCGGGATGCGGAAGCGCGCGCACACGAAGAACGCGACGACGCTCGCGCACCAGACCGGCACGAAGAGCCACGCGGGTCCAACGCGGCGCCAGCGTCGCGCGCACAACCAGAGACCTACGATTCCAAGCGGCGCCACGACGCCGAATCCCACCGGCGAGTAGCGCAGGATGGGCCCGAACTCGCGCGCGAAGAAGACCTCGTCCTGGTTGTTGGCGAGCTCGTGATCGGTCCAGTAGAGCCGCATCTTCCAGCCCAGGTGGCGCAGCGCCGCGAGCGGCTGGCTCGCGATCCAGTCCCACGCGCGCGCGCTGTAATGCCGCGATACCTCGCTCGGGCGCAGCGCGCGTCCTTCGGCGGCCTCCGCTTGCGCGACGGTGTCGTGGAATCCGCCCCACCAGTCGGGGCGCGTCCCGGGCGCGATCGCCGTGCTGCCGTCGGAGCTCGGGTTGTTCCCGATCCAGAAGTTCACGCCGCCCTGCGTGCTGATCAACACGGCGTCTCGACCGACGAACGCGTTGTAGGCCGTGAGCGGCAGGATCGGCGCCAGCGTCGCGACGCCGTAGACCGCAGCCTGGCGTAAGCGCGCGGCGAGCGGCGACCCGCCGCGCACGACGATCCAGACGGCCGCGAACATGCCCCACAAGAGCACGTTCGGCCGCACGATCGCCGCGATGCCCAGGGCCGCGCCCGCGAGAGCCGCGGATCGCGCGCTCGGCCGATCGCCGTAGCGCACGGCGAGCAGGACGGCCGCGAGGCACGTGGGGACCTCGAGCACGGGCAAGAGCAGCTCTCCGTCGAAGTACACGAGCATCGCGTAGACGGCGGAGATCGCGGCCGCCGCGAGCCCGGTGCGCCGGTCGAAGAGCCGCGCGCCGAGCGCATACACGAGCGCGCACGACCCAGCGCCGATCGCGGCCTGCACGAGCCGCGGCGCGAGCAGGTCGTCGCCGAAGATCCGCGTCCACGCCGCCAGGAACCACGGGTATCCCGGCGCGCGGAAGAACGGACCGGGCTGAAACTCATCCCCGCGGGCGAGCGCGCGCGCCCACTCGACGTGGTAGAGCGCGTCCATCTGCGGCGCGTCGAAGAGGGGACTCGCGCGCGACTGCAGGACATAGACGACACGCACGACGAGCGCGACGAGGAGGATCACGCCGAGGAACCAGCGCGCCGCGCGCGGATCGATGTCACCCTGCGCGTCGAGCCCGCTCGGCGCACGGGGACCGCGCAGCGCCACATCACCGCGGAGCGGAGCATCACCGCGCAGCGCCGCATCACCGCGCAGCGCCGCATCACCGCGCAGCGCCGCATCACCGCGCAGCGCCGCATCACCGCGCAGCGCCGCATCACC
>Ga0105044_10012676_pt1 | contig 11463 bp, 12 predicted proteins | sample MAT01_FD_78092 | JGI IMG/M metagenome (GOLD analysis project Ga0105044, IMG submission 78092) | Freshwater microbial communities from Lake Fryxell liftoff mats and glacier meltwater in Antarctica - MAT-01 | ecosystem: Environmental > Aquatic > Freshwater > Ice > Liftoff microbial mat | place...
AAAGCAAAGGTAATGCCTTGGCAAAAGGCATGCCGATACGCTAGTAAATGCCATCGGGGTGAGGCAACCCCCCGATCAGGCATTCGCCCAAGTGTTGCTTTTTCAACCGGCGCATCCGGATGGAGAAGCTTTAGACATGACTGAAATCGTAGCAACTTCCGAACATTATGTCAGCGAACTGGCAGTCCCGCAATTCGGCGAGGCCGTGCGCGCTTATGCGCGGGTGGGGATAATCAGCTTTGGCGGTCCGGCGGGCCAGATTGCGCTGATGCACCGCGAATTTGTTGACGAGCGGCGGTGGATTGATGAGCCGACGTTTCTGCACGCCCTCAATTTCTGTCACTTACTGCCGGGGCCCGAGGCGCAGCAGCTTGCGACCTGGCTCGGCTGGCGGCTGCACGGGGTCAAGGGTGGACTGGCGGCGGGCCTGCTGTTCATTATCCCCGGCGCGTTGGTGATGCTGGGGCTGACTTTGCTTTATATCAGCGCGAGCGGGCTGAGCTGGTTTGCGGCATTGTTTCTGGGTATCAAGGCGGCGGTGTTGGCGATTGTTGTCCAGGCTTTATTGCGGATTGCCGGACGCGCGCTGAAAACGCCATTGCAGCGCGGTATTGCGGTGGCGGCATTCGTCGGCATTGCCATGTTCCTGCTGCCCTTTCCCGCCGTGGTGTTGACCGCGTTGTTGATCGGCTGGGCGGCAGGGCGGTGGCGGCCACAGTGGCTTGGCCTTGGTCAGACTGCGTTCAGCGCGGGCGCTTTGATGCAAAATGATGCAGCATGGCGGCAAAGCTTGTGGTCGGCGGCAGGGTTTGGCGCCTTGTGGGCCGCGCCGCTGATCCTGATCCTTGCCACGCTGGGCGATGGGCATGTGCTGTGGGATATTGGCCGGTTCTTCTCGCAGCTTGCGATCGTGACCTTTGGCGGGGCCTATGCCGTGCTTGCCTATATGGCGCAGGAGGCGGTTACAGGATTCGGCTGGCTTCAGCCGGGCGAGATGGCCGACGGGCTGGGGCTTGCTGAAACGACGCCGGGACCGCTGATTTTGGTGACGCAGTTCGTTGGTTTCCTGGCCGCTTACCGCGATGCCGCGCCGTTTACGCCGCTGGTTGCAGGGTTGCTGGGCGCAGGGCTTACGCTGTGGGTCACGTTCGTTCCGTGCTTTTTGTGGATTTTCGCTTTTGCGCCGTGGATAGATCGGATGCAGCGAGCACCGGGCCTGCGTGGGGCGCTGGCCGCTGTAACCGCAGCGGTGGTCGGAGTGATTGCCAATCTGTCCCTGTGGTTCGCGCTGCATGTGCTGTTCCGCAGCCATGCGCAGACGCGCTGGGGCGTGGAGATCCCGGTTCTTGGCAGTGCCGACTGGGCGGCCGCCGTATTGGCCGTGCTGGCGGCGGTGCTGTTGTTTGGGTTCAGGCTTAACATCATCGTGCTGCTTGTCATTTGTGCTGCGGGCGGGGTGCTACTGGATTTTGCCGGCTAGTCGGCTAACAAAGCCTATGAGCAAGAGCGATGACAAGGATTTGGCACCCGCGACACGGCTGGTGCAGGGCGGGCGGCGGCCCGAATGGACCGGCGATCCCCGGCTGGGCGGCGGGGTGGTCAATCCGCCGATATGGCGGGCCTCGACCATCCTTTACGACAATGCCCATGACCTGAAAACGCGCGGGGGCGATACGCATGACAAACTGTTTTATGGGCGGCGGGGGACGCCGACGGTGTGGGCGCTGGCCGATGCGCTGACCGATCTGGAGCCTGGGGCAGTGGGGACATTGCTCTATCCATCGGGCGTGGCCGCGATTGCGGGGGCGCTGCTGGCGGTGCTGAAACCCGGTGATGAATTGCTGATGACCGACAGCGCCTATGAACCGACGCGCAGCCTGTGTGATGGGTTGCTGGCACGGCTGGGGATCACGACGACCTATTATGATCCTGGCGTCGGGTCGGGGATTGCCGCGCTGATCGGCCCCGCAACACGCGCAATCTTTCTCGAATCACCTGGCAGTTTGACGTTTGAGGTGCAGGATGTGCCCGCGATTACCGCGGCGGCGCGCACCGCGAGCCTTGTGACCCTGATCGACAACACCTGGGCGACGCCGCTGTTCCTGCCCGCGTTGGCGCATGGGGCGGACATCAGCATCATGAGCCTGTCCAAATATGTCGGCGGGCACAGCGACCTGATGATGGGTTCTGTGACCGCGACGGCGGCGCAGTGGGATGGTCTGCGGGCCATGGCCTATCAACTGGGGCAGAGTGTCAGCCCCGATGATTGCGCACTGGCGCTGCGCGGTCTGCGCACGCTGGATGTCCGGCTGGCGCGGCATCATGCGAGCGGGCTGGCGGCGGCGCAGTGGCTGTGTGGGCGGGCGGAGGTTGGACGGGTGCTGCACCCCGCGCTGCCCGGCGATCCCGGCCATGCGGTGTGGCAACGCGATTTTTCGGGCGCGAGCGGCCTGTTCGGCTTTACACTGAAGGGCGCGGACAAAGCCGGCAGGGCGCGGTTTATCGATGCGCTGACGCAGTTCGGGATCGGCTATAGCTGGGGCGGGTATGAAAGCCTGGTCGTGACAGCCGATCCGGTGAGTTTGCGGACGGCGACGCTGTGGGATGATCCCGATCCGCTGGTGCGATTGTCGATCGGGTTGGAGGATGTCGGCGATCTGATCGCCGATCTGGAACAGGCGTTGGCCATGATCTAGCTATCGTCGTCATAGCAAGGCGAAGCCGAAGCAATCCAGTGCGGTTTAGGGCGGCCCCCGGATTGCTTCAGCTTCGCCTCGCAATGACGAAGGAATTAATACCCCACCGCTTTCGCCCGCGCGACGCATTCCATGATGATCCGCTTGGCATCATCGACATCGCCCCAGCCGTTGAGTTTGGCCCATTTGCCGGGTTCGAGGTCTTTATAGTGTGTGAAGAAATGCTCGATCTGTTGCAGCACAATGGGCGGCATGTCCTGATACGTCACGACGTCGGCATAATAGGGAAAGGTCGTGTTGACGGGCACGCACAACAGTTTTTCATCGCCGCCCTTGTCATCTTCCATCATCAGCACGCCAACCGGGCGGCATTTCACCACTGCCCCAGCGATAATCGGTGAGCGCGCGACGACCAGCGCGTCCAAGGGGTCGCCATCATCGCCCAAAGTGTGCGGGATGAAGCCATAATTGGCGGGGTAACGCATTGGCGTGTGCAGGAACCGGTCGACGAACAGCGCGCCCGATGCCTTGTCGAATTCATATTTTACCGGCTCGCCGCCGATGGGCACCTCGATCAGGACATTCAGGCTGTCGGGCACATTGTCACCGGCGGGGATAAGGTCGATGCGCATGGGGGAGATGTCCTTGGTTGATTTCAGCCCGCATTGCCATGCGGGCGGGCGTTCGTCCACCTTTGCCAAGCGCGGCGAAAGCGATTAGACGCGCCCGCATTATGGCAAAAATCCAGACCCCACAGCCCGTGCGCGGCACCCAGGACATGCTCGGCGATTTTGCCGACCGCTTCACCCATGTCGTCGAGACGTTCGAGCGCGTCCGGCGGCTGTACGGGTTCAAGCGCATCGAGGTGCCGGTGATCGAGCCGACCGCAGTGTTCGTGCGCTCGCTGGGTGAGACGACCGATGTGGTGTCAAAGGAAATGTATTCGTTCGAGGATCGCGGCGGCGATTCGGTGACGCTGCGCCCCGAATTTACGGCGGGCATTGCGCGGGCGTACATCACCAATGGGTGGCAGCAGCACGCGCCTCTCAAAGTCGCGACGCACGGGCCGCTGTTCCGGTATGAACGCCCGCAAAAGGGGCGGTATCGCCAGTTTCACCAGCTTGATGCCGAAGTACTCGGCTCCGACAGCCCGCTCGCCGATGTCGAATTGCTGTGCTTTGCCGATCAGTTGCTGAAAGAACTGGGCATCAATGACGGCGTGACCTGCACGCTCAACACGCTGGGCGACGGGCCAAGCCGTGATGCGTGGCGTGCGGCGCTGGTCGAGCATTTCGCGGCCCACCGGGATGCCTTGTCCGAGGACAGCGCAGCGCGGCTGGAGAAAAATCCGATGCGGATATTGGACAGCAAAGACCCGCGCGACCGCCCGATCGCCGACAGCGCGCCCGATATTGACACATTTCTGACCCCCGCAGCGCAGGATTTCTTTGGCGCGGTGACGGCGGGGCTGGATGCGTCCGGAGTGGCGTGGGAACGCAATGCGCGGCTGGTGCGCGGGCTGGACTATTACCGCCACACCGCGTTCGAATTCGTCACCGACCGGCTGGGCGCGCAGGGCACCGTGCTGGGCGGTGGGCGGTATGATGGCTTGGTCGAGGCATTGGGCGGGCCGGTGACCCCGGCAGTGGGCTGGGCCGCGGGGATTGAGCGGTTGGCGATGTTGTGCGGGGAGAAAACATCTCCGAAGCTGAATGTCATCATAGCAATCGAAGACAATCTGCTTGTTCATCGCGGGCTTAGTGCCAATAGTGCAATTCGCAGTGCTGGATTTTCGTCGGAAATGATCGCGACCGGTTCGGCGAAGAAGCGCTTCGATCGCGCGGCAAAAACTTCGGCCGATGTCCTATTGTCGATCTCGTATCGCGACGGTGAGGCTGTGTTCAATCTTCGCTCTGCAACTCAGAGCGTTGTGGCAGTCCGCATCGCTGAAATTGTCGGTTCATTGCAAAAGTGACCCCCATATCCCCCCAGAAAATCAATGCTATCCTGTCGCGGCATGCCGAGGCGGAGGCGCGGCTTGCGTCCGGCACGCTGGCGCCGCCGGAGTTTGTGGCGCTGTCGAAGGAGCTGGCCGAGCTTGATCCGGTCGTCGTGGCTGCGCGCGGGGTTGAGCGGCTGCGCGAGGAGCTGGCCGACCTCGAAACCATGCTTGCCGATCCCGAAATGAAGGCGATGGCCGAGGAAGAAATCGGCGCAGTGCGCAGTGCGCTGCCCGCTGCCGAACATGCGCTTGCCATCGAATTGCTGCCCAAGGATATTGCCGATCAGCGCAGTGCGATGCTGGAAATCCGCGCCGGGACTGGCGGGGATGAAGCGGCGCTGTTCGCGGGCGATCTGCTGCGCATGTATAGCCGCTTTGCCGAGGGGCAGGGGTGGCGCGTCGAGGTGGTGAGCACGAGTGAGGCCGAGGTTGGCGGTTACAAAGAAGTCGTCGCCAGCGTGACCGGGCAGGGCGTGTTCGCCAAGCTGAAGTTTGAAAGCGGGGTGCACCGGGTGCAGCGGGTGCCAGTGACCGAAAGCGGCGGACGCATCCACACGTCGGCAGCGACCGTCGCGGTGCTGCCCGAGGCCGAAGAGGTCGATGTGCATATTGAAGAGCGCGACCTGAAGATCGACGTTTACCGGGCCTCTGGTGCTGGCGGGCAGCATGTGAACACCACCGACTCGGCTGTCCGGATTACCCATTTGCCGACCGGAATTGTTGTCACCTGCCAAGATGGACGAAGCCAGCACAAGAATAAGGAAAAAGCGATGCAGGTGCTGCGCGCGCGGATGTATGAACAACAGCGCGAAGCTGCCCACGGCGCCGAAGCGCAGGCACGCAAGGCAATGGTGGGGTCGGGCGACCGGTCCGAACGCATCCGCACCTATAATTTCCCGCAAGGCCGTGTGACCGATCACCGCATCAACCTGACGCTCCACCGGTTGCCAGAGATATTGGAAGGGGCGATGGATGATCTGATCGGCGCCTTGATGGGGGCGGATCAGGCCGAACGCTTGGCGGGGCTGGATGGGTGAAGTCCCCACCGTGCTGCGCGCTGCGGCGGCGCGGCTCGCCACCGTCAGCGCCACCCCGCGCCTTGATGCCGAAATCCTGCTCGCCCACGCGCTGGGGGTGGACCGTAGCGCACTGCTGCTGGATCCGGCACGATTTGTTGTGCCCGACAGCTTTGCCGCATTCATCGAACGGCGACAGGCGCACGAGCCCGTGGGCTATATTGTGGGGTATCGCGATTTCTGGACGGTGCGCGTTGGGGTTGGTCCCGGCGTGCTGATCCCGCGCGCGGACAGCGAGACATTGCTGGAGGTTGCGGTGCGTCACTTCGCCAGTCGCCCGCCGCGCCGAGTGCTTGATTTGGGCACCGGGCCGGGGACGCTGTTGCTGGCGGCGCTAGCGGAATGGCCGGAGGCGTCGGGCATTGGGGTCGATGGATCGGGCACGGCGCTGAATTACGCCCGCGCCAATGCGCTTGCACTTGGGCTGGCCGAGCGGGCGGCATGGCGGCGGGGCGATTGGGGCGCCGGGCTGGTTGAACGTTTTGACCTGGTCCTGTGCAATCCGCCCTATATCGCGTCTGATGAGCCATTGATGGCCGAAGTGGCTGCGCATGAACCGGCAGAGGCCCTCTTTGCAGGGGCAGATGGGCTGGCCGATTACCGCCGGATTATCCCGCAGTTGCCCAATATGCTGGCCCCCGATGGCGTGGCCATATGCGAGATTGGCTGGACACAGGCCGCCGCCGTTACGTCATTGGCGGACGCCGCTGGGCTGAATGCCGTGGTGCACTGTGATCTGGGCGGGCGCGACCGGGCGGTGCTGATGCGTCAAGCCGCTGGTTTTGCAGGCAACCAATAATTTGCTTGGTTTTGCCTCCGATGCGGTCTAGACCGGTTGCATCAGCCAGCCGACAGGTCCAGCCGCGCATTGCGATGGAGACCGGCGAGTGGCCGATTCCCTGACAGCGCAGTTCGATCGGCCAACGGGTCGCGCGAACAGCAGCACGGACTATTTGGTCCCAGCTGGCCTTAAGGGGGGGAGAGGGTCCGGCGCAGGCGGGATCAGGTTGATCGCCATGTGGGCCGATGACCAGCAGGGACGATTTTTCGCAAACTTTTGACGGGACAGTAGAGTCAGCATGAACATTCGGCAAAGCGGTCGCCGTCGCGGTCGCAGTAACAATGGTGGTGGTGGCAATCGGCCGCAGGGCAACAGCCGCGGCGGCCATGACAGCGGTAACCGCATCGACAGCCGCACCCGCGGCAATGCCACGCAGATGATCGAGAAATTCAAGAATCTGGCCCGCGATGCCCAGCTTTCCGGTGATCGGGTGCAGACCGAATATTATCTGCAATTCGCAGACCATTATTTCCGGGTGCTGTCAGATTTCCGGGTCCGTCAGGATGAAACCCGTCCGCAGGGTCAGGAACGCTGGCAGGGCCGCAACGAGGGCGTCGAGAATTTTGACGGTCGCGATGATATGGATCTGGGTGATCCTGAAACCAGCGGCAATGGCGAAAGCTATGCTCAGGACGACGATGCCGATGATCGCGGTGACGCGCCGCGTCGCGATGGCCGGGAAAACCGCGGCAACCGCGAGCCGCGCGATAATCGTGAAGCGCGCGAGCCACGCGATAATCGTGACGGCCGTAACGGACGGGATCAGGACGCCAATCGCCCGCGCAATGATCGGCCAGAGCGAAGCAGCCAACGGCCAGAACGAAGCGACCAGCGAGCAGAACGTCCCGAACAGACCGGGCGTCCCGAACAGACCGGGCGTCCGGAACAGACTGGGCGTCCGGAACAGGCTGGGCGTCCCGAACAGACCGGGCGTCCGGAACAGGCTGGGCGTCCCGAACAGGCCGGGCACCCGGAGCAAGCCGTGCGTCCCGCACCTGCCAATCGTTCGGAGCGTCCCGCACCGGCGGAGCGCACGGAGCACAGCGAAGGTGATGATCGCCCGCGTACGCGTCGTCCGCGCCGCGAAGTTCGTGACGATGCTGATACGGGGGGCGTCATTGACACCGCTGTGCTGCCGCCCGCCATTTTGCGGCCTGCAGACACCAGCAAGGATGAGGAATCGGCCACAGCAGCCGTACCCAAAGTGCGCCGTCCACGCCGCACATTAACGAAGCCAATGTCCGAGGCTGAAGCAGCGGAGTAATGCGGTCCGATACCCCAGGTTGGGATAGCCGGGGTTAGGGCCCTGTAACTGCTGGCAGCGGCTTTGGCCGGTGGCTTGCATCGAGCGCGACGAAGGTGAACAGGCCTTCGGTCACTTTGACGTGCTGCTCCCCGCGGCCGCGTGTTGCAAACACGTCAATGCGAATGCCCATCGAGGTGCGGCCACGCCGCTCAAGCCGTGCATAAACCGAAATAATATCGCGCAGCAGGATGGGCGCGTGAAACTTCATCGCCTCTATCGCGACGGTCGCGGTCGGTCCTTGCGCAGTGCGCGCGGCAACGATGCCGCCGGCGATGTCCATTTGCGCCAGCACCCAACCGCCAAAGATATGTCCGTTGCTGTTGATGTCGGCGGGTTGCGGGACGACCCGCAAAATAGGTTCGGGGGGAAGGTCGCTCATCGGTCGGCGATGTCCGCAAAGGGATCGTCGATGCTTTCGTCATGCCCCGACCCGCTTGACAGGAACACCAGTCCCATCAGCGCGGCGGTTAGCAAGGCGGCCCCGCCGATGCCAAGCGCAGTGGCGATCATCATGTGAATGGTCAGGCCATCGCCAACGATAATCCGCATCGCAACCAGGGCAGTAACGACCAACACGGCGGACGACAGGGTCATCCATTTCATCAGCCGGCGATAGCGCGCCCAAGCATATTGCGCATTCGAGGGGTCATCGAGGGGGGAGGGCCTGGTCATCGCTAGCTCATAGGATCATTGCCTAGGCAAGGCCAAGCGATTCGGACGGGGTGTTCGGTTCGCGCGCGAATCATGCTAGTCTTTGTTCAACAGGCAGCGGAAATATGGGGAGAATGGTATGACCATCGCAGCAATCATGGCGGGACGCGTTGTCGATGTCGTCGCGGCGAGCCGGGGCGACACGGTGCGCAAGGTGGTCGACCTGTTGGCCGAACATCGTATCGGCGCGGTGCCGGTGCTGGATGGCGATCAGGTTGTCGGCATTTTTTCCGAACGCGATCTGGTGCGATTGCTGGCGTCCTATGGCCCCGACTCGCTCGACCGGTCGATTGACGAGGTGATGACGCGGTCGCCGGTGACGTGCGATTCGCAAACCGCCGTGCTGGGCGCGCTGTCGCTGATGACACAGCGCCGCATTCGTCATTTGCCGATCGTCGATAATGGCAAGATCACTGGATTTGTTTCGATCGGTGATTTGGTCAAATATCGCATCGACCGGATCGAGTCTGAAGCGGCCGCCATGCGCGATTATATCGCAGGCTGATCGACCGTTTCCTGACGCCGGACGAGCCGCCATAGTTCGCGGACTGTGTCGCGTTCCAGCACTATCAACAGTGCGCCATAGCTGACACCGCCCGCGCCGACGAGCGTGACCAGGCGTAACAATGGCGGCCAACTTTGCACGAGCGGCACCGAATCGAGCGCCGCAACCAGTGCCGCCATGGCGAGCGCGCAGGTAAGGCCGGGAGCCGCGGCGCGCGCGATATCCAGCAGCGATATGCCCGTTACCGGCCTGGACAGCCGTGCCGTCACTACCAGCAGCAACGGCGCGGCTGCGAGCCAGCCCCAGGCCATGCCGATGACGCCATATTGCGCGCCAATCAGAAACGCCGCCGTAAAGATGACCGCTCCGCCCAGCGCACTATATACCGCGATGCGCGGTCGGCCCAGCGCGTTGGTGACGGGCGCAAACAAGATCTGCATGGTGATAAAGGGCATGGCAAAGGCGAGCGGTTGGACATAGGCCGCCATTCCCGCCCACTTCGGCGCAAGGATTGCAGCGACCAGCGGCTGTGCCGTCACCGCGAGACCAAGATAGAGCGGCGCGGTAACAAGCAGGATCAGTCGCAACGATTTAAGGAAATTCCACCGCACCGCGCCCGCATCGGACTGGATCCGGGCATATGCGGGGAAGGCGACCTCGTTGAGCGGGGGGACGAATTTCGACGCGATCAGCTGCGTCAGGAACAGCGCCGTCGTGTAAAGGCCAAGTTCGCCAAGTGGGAACAGCCGGCCGCCGATCAGCACATCCGATTGAGTCTGGATCAGCCAAAAGAACTGGCTGGCGAGGACGGCGGTGCCAAAGGCGAGCAGATTACCGCAGCCGCGAAAGTCGAATGTCGGCCACACCAGCACGCGCGCAATCAGCGTTAGTCCAATCGCACGGGTCCAGAACATCGCAATCGGGGCATAGACCAGCGTCCACACCCCAAACCCACAGAGCGCGCCAACAAGAGCGGTTATCGCGCCGACCAGCGCCGCAATCAGATTGACCACCGCCTGCCGCCGGAAATCAAGACGGCGGCTGAGCATCACTTCGGGGAGCGTGATGAAGGGGGTAGCGAGATAGATCAGCGCCTGCACGCGTAGCAGATCGGCCACCATGGGTTCGCCATAATAAGCCGCCGCATAGGGTGCGCCGACCAGTTGCAGCACCGCGAGCCCGCCGTTGAGCAGCAGGAGCAATCCAAATGCCTGACGGAGGCGGCGCGGTTCGACCGATTCGGACTGCACCAGTGCATTCGCGAACCCATAACCATTGAGGAAGGACAGGAAGGCGAGAATCACATGGGTCAGAGCAACCAGCCCATAATCTTGGGGGTCTAGCAGGTTAATAACGACAAAAGTTGACGCCCAGGTGATGATTTGTGCCAGTATCTGGCTGCCCGAACGCCAGATCAGCGCTGCACGGACGCGCGTTGCGAATCCACTTGGCGTCTCTTTCGTGACATTGGTTGGGGTGGGAAGCACGGTTTTCCTTGGATTTCAGCCTGCCCGGAGATGGGCGAGATACTCTTTTGAAACAAAATTGCAAAAAGGTTGTTGACGCGAATCGTTCCTACACCTAAATGCCAGTCCACCGAGGGGGCGCAGCCAAACAGCAGCGTGATCAACGGTCGCCAACATCTCGGACAGACGTCCCCCGATAGCAATAGCGGGGAACGGTATCTGTCCGCCATTTCTTGTCGGCGTGCTCTTTGACAATGTGATTTTATATGAAGGGACATGTGGGCGGCGGCCCTGGGTCTGACAGCTTTTAGGTGTCAGTAATTCAGGTTAAAAAGCTAAGCCTGAGCTCGCATGTCTTACACGTTTCCATAACGTGGAAATGAATTGGTCGTTCCTTCGGGGGCGATGAAGTCATTTCTAAAATGTGCAAGCCAGGCTCCTAAAAATGAGCGGTGCTGCTTCGGGATATTCCACCTGGGTAGCATCGGACATCAAACTTGAGAGTTTGATCCTGGCTCAGAACGAACGCTGGCGGCATGCCTAACACATGCAAGTCGAACGAGACCCCAACTTCGGTTGGACGTCTAGTGGCGCACGGGTGCGTAACGCGTGGGAATCTGCCCTTGGGTGCGGAATAACTCGGAGAAATCCGTGCTAATACCGCATAATGTCGTAAGACCAAAGATTCATCGCCCAAGGATGAGCCCGCGTAGGATTAGCTTGTTGGTGAGGTAAAAGCTCACCAAGGCGACGATCCTTAGCTGGTCTGAGAGGATGATCAGCCACACTGGGACTGAGACACGGCCCAGACTCCTACGGGAGGCAGCAGTGGGGAATATTGGACAATGGGCGAAAGCCTG
>Ga0105044_10012679_pt1 | contig 11459 bp, 7 predicted proteins | sample MAT01_FD_78092 | JGI IMG/M metagenome (GOLD analysis project Ga0105044, IMG submission 78092) | Freshwater microbial communities from Lake Fryxell liftoff mats and glacier meltwater in Antarctica - MAT-01 | ecosystem: Environmental > Aquatic > Freshwater > Ice > Liftoff microbial mat | place...
GACGCTGCTTTACTTCCCTAAGGTTGTCTTCTATTTCGTTTAAAGACTCCATAAAGGAATTAACCGTAGAATCCTTAGCGGCAGCTTCTCTTGCAACAGAGTCACGCTCAGCCCTCATTTTTTCTATCTCGGGATTAGGTTCGTTATTCTGACAACCGGTTAACCCTGCACCAATAAGTGCGATAAACAAAAGACGTTTCATATTTAATTTCAGTTTTTAAGTGAGCCAAAGGTATGTCCTTCGGTTTCGTATGGCGGACAATAAAAAGGCCAGTAACAGGAAACAATTAACTGTCCGGACCCTTGATTTTTCTCAAGTTTGTTGATAAACAACCTCTTTAAGTGGTTGCTATTTAATTTTGCGGCAAGAAAAAAACGTGGATTTGTGGAATTTTTGCCAAGGACTTTTAAAAACACGGGAAGTGTTCTCCCCGTTCGGGGGAAATATTCCCAAAAAATTATAAAAATACAGGCATATCCTATTCTTTTATCTTTGCGCTCCTTTTCTCCAGTCGGTACAATTATGTCTATGGTAATTCAAGAGTAGGAATCGAATTGCAGCGGAGGCACAAAGTACGAAATGGAGGTAAAATCTATCTGATAAGTAGAATAAAGGACGTGGAGTTTTCTTGTTGGAAAAATAGATGCTTATAAAACGAATGAAGAAAGTAGTATGAATTATCCTGAATACAAAAAGCTTGATCTGCCCAACATAGCTGAAGAAATTCTCAAATGGTGGGAAGAGAAGCAGATATTTGAAGCATCGGTGAGTAGCCGCGAGGGCGAGTCCGCCTTTACGTTTTATGAAGGTCCGCCGTCCGCCAATGGATTGCCCGGAATTCACCACGTAATGTCGCGCACATTGAAGGACCTGTTCTGCCGCTACAAGACGTTGCAAGGCTTCCAGGTAAAACGCAAAGCAGGCTGGGACACGCATGGTTTGCCGATAGAACTTGGCGTGGAAAAACAGCTTGGAATTACCAAAGAAGACATCGGTAAAACCATCAGCATAGAAGATTACAATAAAGCCTGCAGAGAAGCCGTGATGAAATATACCGGCATCTGGAACGACCTTACCCGTAAAATGGGGTATTGGGTTAATATGGACGATCCTTATATCACCTATGAAAACACGTATATAGAATCGGTCTGGCATCTTCTCGGAGTTCTTTACGAAAAAGGTCTCCTATATAAAGGGTATTCAATCCAGCCTTATTCGCCCGCCGCAGGAACCGGACTTAGCTCCCATGAGCTAAATATGCCCGGAACCTATAAAGATGTCAAGGATTCTACCATCGTTGCCCAATTCCGTTTAAAGAAAAACGACCAGGCAAAACAGGTATTTGGGGAATATAGCAACGACGGGATTGATTTTCTCGCCTGGACCACTACTCCATGGACGTTGCCGTCGAATACCGCTTTAACCGTTGGTAAGAAGATTAGCTATGTATTGGTGAAAAGCTATAATCAATATGATCATCAGCCCATTAACGTAATTCTTGCAAAAGATCTTTTAGGAAAATATTTCCCTGAAAAAAACTCCGGCCTTTCGCTCGATGACCACAAGCCTGGCGACAAAGCAATTCCTTTCCTGGTTTTAGGAGAATATAAAGGACAAGATCTTTTAGGTCTTGAATACGATCAGCTTTTCCAGTTTGAGCAACCTGTCGACGGTGATGCATTTAAAATAATTGCAGGCGATTTCGTTACTACTGATGATGGAACCGGCATCGTTCATACAGCTCCGAGCTTTGGTGCTGATGACTTTCGTGTTGCCAAACAAAATGGTATCGGATCGTTAACATTAGTAGATCTGCAGGGAAAATTCAAGTCGCCGGTGAGCGATCCGTTGTTTGGTTTTGCGAATGAATATGTGAAGGAAGCCTATCTCAGCGCAGAAGAAAAAGAGAAAGAATTTCTAAAGCAGAAGGAATCGTTAAAAGAATTGATCCCGAATCTCTCTTCTTATTTAAGTGTGGATGAACGGATCGGTCTGAAGCTGAAACTGGAAGGGAAAGCCTTTAAAATTGAGAAGTATGAGCATACCTATCCACATTGTTGGAGGACGGATAAGCCGGTTCTATATTATCCGCTCGATAGCTGGTTCATTAAAACAACAGCCGTAAAGGACAGGTTGATAGAACTGAATAAAACCATCAACTGGAAACCGGAAAGCACAGGAACGGGCCGTTTTGGGAATTGGCTCGAAAACCTTCAGGACTGGAATCTTAGCCGTTCGCGTTACTGGGGAATTCCTATTCCGATCTGGACATCGGAAGACAAAACCGAGCAGATCATTATCAGCTCTGCTGAACAGCTTAAAAATGAAATTGAGAAGTCCGAAGCTGCAGGATTTATGGATAAAAATCCGCTTAAAAACTTCGTTCCGGGTGATTTCAGCAAAGCGAATTACAATACGTTCGACCTCCACCGCCCTTATGCGGACGAGCTCGTACTTGTGTCTGCAACAGGGAAACCAATGAAACGCGAAACGGATCTTATAGACGTTTGGTTTGATTCCGGTGCGATGCCTTATGCCCAATCACATTATCCTTTCGAAACGGGAAAAGGTGAAGTGCCTGCATTTCCGGCGGATTTCATTGCTGAAGGTGTTGATCAGACAAGAGGATGGTTCTTTACCCTGCATGCAATCGCGGTTATGTGCTTCGATAGCATTGCATACAAAAATGTGGTTTCCAATGGTTTGGTGCTCGATAAGAACGGCAACAAAATGTCGAAACGTCTTGGAAATGCGGCAGACCCTTTCATCACGCTGGAAAAGTACGGTCCCGACGCCACGCGCTGGTACATGATCGGCAATGCTCAGCCCTGGGACAATCTTCGTTTTAATGAAGAGGGAATACAGGAAGTGCAGCGAAAATTCTTCGGAACGCTCTACAACACCTATAATTTCTTTGCGCTTTATGCGAATATCGACGGATTCAGGATCGATGAAGCCAGCAGAATACCGTTGCATCAGCTTCCTGAGCTTGATCGGTGGATTCTTTCACGGCTTAATAGTCTGGCGAAATTCTGCGAGGAAAGGCTGAATGACTACGATCCAACGCCGGCTGTAAGAGCGATTGACGATTTCGTCTTGGAACAACTTAGTAACTGGTACGTCAGGCTTAGCCGTCGCCGTTTCTGGAAATCAGAAAGCAGTAGTGATAAGAAAGCGGCTTATGAAACTTTATATGAATGCCTTGTGGTAACAGCTCAGTTGATGAGTCCGGTTGCGCCATTCTTTTCCGACTGGCTTTTCCGGAACCTTCAGGGCAATGATGAATCGGTTCATTTGAGCCGGTGGAAGAAATACAAGGAAAGCGTTATTGATACCGAGCTTGAGGAGCGGATGGAGATGGCGCAACGAATCAGTTCGATGATACTTGGCCTGAGGAAGAAGGTGAACATACGTGTTCGGCAGCCACTTGCAAAAATTCTCATCCCGGCGCTTGATCCGCATATCAAAACGCAGCTTGAAGGCGTTAAAGAGCTTATCCTTTCCGAAACCAACGTGAAACAGCTGGAGTATATCGAAGCCGACAACGACATTATCCGGAAAAAGATAAAACCCAACTATAAGATGCTGGGTAAAAAGCTTGGGGGTAAAATGAAGGAATTTGCAGATTTGATAAGCAAGCTGGAAGGAGATGCAATCAATGAATTGCAGCAGAAAGGAGCTTATAATGTAACTTCTTCGACGGGGGAATCGTTTACGATCACTCCCGAAGATGTGGAGATATCAACCGAGGATATTCCTGGATGGCTGGTTGGGGGAGAAGGAAAGTACACGGTTGCGCTCGATATTTCTATTTCAGAAGCATTATTACAGGAAGGCCTTGCCCGGGAGATTGTGAATAAAATTCAGAACCTGAGAAAAACAACAGGACTCGAGATTACTGACCGTATTAACATCATTGTTAAAAATCATCCTGCTATCACAGAAGCAGTGGAAAACAATAAAACATATATTTGCGCCGAAACGCTCGGGGATTCATTGAAGATTGTCAATGACACCGTGCTATCAGGCGGAACGGAGGTGGAACTTACAGACGAGATATCTACCGAAATCAGCATTACTAAACAGAACTGAATATGAGTCAACAGGAAAAAACGCGTTACATGCCCGAAGAGCTCAAGGAGTTTAAGGACATCATCGAAAAAAAGCTTGAGGAAGCTCGTAAGGATTACGATCTGCTGAAAAGCGCGTTTTCCAATAAAGACGATCACGGAACAGATGATACTTCACCAACATTCAAATTGCTGGAAGAAGGATCTGATGTGTTATCGAAAGAGGAAACCGGACAGCTTGCTGCAAGGCAGAAGAAATTCATCGAAAACCTTGAAGCGGCATTGGTGCGCATCCAGAATAACACTTACGGAATTTGCCGGGTTACCGGTAAACTGATTCCAAAGGAGCGTCTTAGAATCGTTCCACATGCTACATTAAGCATAGAAGCAAAAAATCTTCAGTAAGGTAAAAGTCCTGGTGTAAAGCCGGGACTTTATTTTTCCCGCAGAAGCCGGAGAAATAGCTGTGGCTTAAAGACTAATGCCTCCGGACCAAACTCCAAATAAGCGTTTCGACTCTTGAAAAGACCTTTCCTGATCATACTTCTTGTGTTGTTTTTTGACCAGCTGCTAAAGATCTGGGTGAAGACGCACATGATTCCCCAGGAATCCATCACGATGGCGGGCAATTGGTTTTTCCTCACGTTTGTGGAGAATAATGGGATGGCGTTCGGGATGGAGTTTGGTGGTGAATTTGGAAAACTCACGTTGAGTCTTTTCAGAGTGATCGTTGTTGGTGTAATGGCTTATTATCTTTTTAAAGCTGCTAAAAACGGAACACTTCACAAAGGCCTTGTCGTTTCGTTTTCACTGATCGTTGCAGGCGCTTTCGGTAACATCATCGACAGCATGTTTTACGGGCTGATGTTCAGCGACAATTATGGAGAGGTTGCTAAGTTTCTGCCGGAAGGAGGCGGTTATGCCAGTTTTCTTCATGGAAAAGTGGTGGATATGTTTTATTTCCCCATCACAACTTTTCATATTCCTTCGTGGTCTCCTATCTATTCGGGGGAAAGCTTTTTGTTTTTTAGTCCGGTTTTTAACCTCGCTGATTTCGCCATTTCAACTGGTGTAGGGGTTTTTCTTCTTTACCAGAAGCATTTTTTTAAGGAGGAAAAGAAAGACCAGCCGAATACGGAAACGATTGTTCCAGAAGAAGTTTAGAAGTTCTTAAGAGTAAAGATTTCCCTTCGGGAGATGTAAAGTTTCCCGGGAAGTCCATCAAGTGGTTGCTTTATACGAGCACAAAGTCCAAGGAACGAATTCAATAGAATTTTTATCTCTGGTTGATGCATTTCCATTTTTCCTTTAGACGGTCTTTTCCTATATTTATTGGAACAAATTAAATGGCAGGTTATGGGAAACATGGACTTTAAAGAAGCGAATAATTTTGTCAAAGCACTTTTCCTTGGGCTACTGATTTTATTCACCAGTAAGGCCTATTCTCAATACGAATATATTGCAGCAGGTGCAAATCACTCTATGTTTTTATGCGCCGACAATAATATCCCTTTTGCCTGTGGATTAAATGGCTGGGGCCAATTGTCTAATTTAACTACTGCAGATGGGCTGGTTCCGGGTCCTACACTAAATTTAGAAAATGTAATAGAAATGGAAGGAGGCGATAATCATTCGTTATTTTTAAGGAGCGATGGAACGGTTTGGGGTTGCGGGTTTAATGCCCAGGGACAATTAGGCAACGGAACAACGACCACCACTTATGAAAATCCACCCGTACAGGTAAATCTCCAGGAAACTGTTATTGCAATCTCGGCTGGGTTCAGGCATTCGCTTTTTCTGTTTGAAGACAGTACAGTTGCTGCTTGTGGTGATAACTACTGGGGACAGTTAGGAGACTCCTCCACAATTAATACGAATACACAGCCGCCTGTAAAAGTGTGGCATCTTACAGGAGTTAAGTCAATGGCTGCAGGTGTAAATCATTCTTTATTTGTAAAGAATGACGGAACTGTATGGGGCTGCGGTATTAATATCGACGGCCAGTTGGGGGATTCTACTTTTTTTAGTCACGATACAATTGTTCAAAGCAAAATAATAGATGTGAAAGCAGTGTCGGGCGGCATATCGCATTCGTTGTTTCTCAAAAATGACGGAACAGTCTGGGCAACCGGATACAACGCGAAAGGACAGCTCGGGACAGGTGATAATCTTACAAGGAATTTTCCGGTGCAGATTTCTTCTATTACTGAGGTCATTGCTATCGCTGCCGGAGATGAGCATTCTTATTTTCTCAAAAACGATGGAACCGTATGGGCTTGCGGCGAAAACTTTAACGGACAGCTGGGAAACGGCACAAATACAGACAGTAACATTCCTGTTCAGGTAAATTCACTTACAGAAATTAACACAATAACGTCAGGTAGTAATCATGGGCTTTTCCTGAAGAATAACGGAACAGTCTGGGCATGTGGTAATAATATAAGCGGGGAATTAGGCGATGGAACAATTACTGCGCGAAATTCTCCCGTTGAAGTAACAAATGTGTGCTACCCGACAGCTAACGGTAAAGAATTAGAGGAGAATGCGATGTTTATTTATCCAAACCCTGGAAATGGTATTTTTTATTTAAAGATGAATGAATTTAATAAAGGAGTGGTGGAGATTTATAATTCAACAGGGCAAAAAGTATACTCTGATCCTATCGATTCAGATCTTGTAAAAATTGATTTGTCAAAGAATGCAGCTGGAATTTATTTTTATCAATTGAAGGATAGGGGTAGAATTTCCGAATCAGGTAGGCTGGTTCTTGAATAGAAAGCAACGAATAGTTTTTTATCTTCCTAAATTAATTTAACCCTCAGAAATTATAAATTTAAAAATAATTCTGGAAATTATTACTGGCAAAAAATGAATGCATTGCGGATAATTAGCGTCACCTTATTTTTCCTTCTTTCCCTGCTTTGCCTTCTTCCTGCGCCAACTTCCCTGCTTTGGTATGTTTCCATTCTGGTGACTGAATTTCCATGGGTATTTGTCCCGGTTTCGATGCTATTATTGTGGTGGATTTATAAGGCAAAAAAACACAGATTGATTCTGTCGGCATTAGGCATTCTGACATTTATCTTTTTTATCTCCCCGATTACAAGAGCTTATTTAGTCGCTTCAAATCTGAAAGAAAACCTGCAGACTGCATTCGGTTTCGTTGAAACCGAAGATCCGGTACTTGAAAAATCGCCTTTTCATCTATCAAAAATGATCACAGGAATAGGCGCAAAGCAATTGCCTTATGAGACGTTGGAGTATTCCATTTCCGAGAGATATCATCTAACGCTGGATTATTACCAATCGCAAAATAATGACAGTTTAAATCCATGTGTTATCGTTATTCATGGTGGTTCCTGGGCTAGCGGAAACAGTAGTCAGCTTCCAGAACTAAATACCGTGCTGGCAGAGCATGGTTATAATGTAGCAACGATAAATTACCGGCTTGCACCAAAATATACTTATCCTTCGCAGATTGAAGATATTACGGCTGCATTAAATTATTTAAAAAAGAATGCCGGTAAATCGAAAATCGACACAACTAAGTTTGTACTGTTGGGAAGGTCGGCAGGGGCACAACTTGCGTTGGATGCGGCGTACAATCTTAATGAACCGGGAATTAAAGGCGTTATAAACTTTTATGGTCCGGCCGATATGGTTTGGGGCTATCAGAATCCGGCAAATCCATTGGTGCTTGATTCGAAAGGCGTGATGGAAGATTTTCTTGGTGGAACAGAACGGGAGGATCCGGAAAATTACCGGCGCAGTTCGGCAAGTTATGCTGTTACATCGTCATCCGTTCCAACATTAATCATCCATGGGAAGAACGATCCGCTTGTGGCTTACGAGCATTCCATAAGATTAAACGATTCGCTTGCACAGAAGAACATTCCGCATTATTTCCTCTCTCTTCCGTGGGCCACGCATGGTTGCGATTATACGTTGAACGGACCATCGGGGCAGCTGGCAACGTATTCGGTTCTGTATTTTCTTAACCGTACTCTCAGATAAATAATGCTGTGACATTTTAGATTTTCTTATCTTCATCCCATATTATTACTTAAAAGCTTCTAAGAAATATGAGAGAATTTAAAATACCCTGTTACTTAATACTGGTTTTCTTCACCCAGCTTTGCACTAAAAACGGTCATGCTCAGCCCCAGTCAGGTTCGATCCTTCCTGCTGATACAGCGGTTTGTGCGCCGATGGGAGTTTTTACGATACCTGCGATCTACCCTCATAGTTTTTTGGTGACTCAGAATTTACCTGGCTATCAGGGATATACGCTTACAGACATCCCAATATCTCCGGACAATGTAAATTTGGGGACGAATATTCCACTTGCTGATGATGCTTTTGCCGGGCCATTTGATATGGGATTCGGCTTTAGTTTCTACGGCGTGACGTATACGAGCATTTATATCAGCTCAAACGGATGGGTTGGTTTTAGCCCGCCGCTTTCGAACTATTACACAACCGACATTGAGGCAATGGAAGCCGCCCCATGCGGCTCAGGTTATCCCGAAGCAGGTATTTTTGGAATGTTGCAGGATTGGGCCCCTGCCGTTGGTGGAAATGTTAGGTACAGCGTTGCTGGAATTGCACCAAACAGAAGATTTGTAATTTCCTGGGTCAGCGTTCCTTTTTTTGGCTCCTGCGTAGGAACAGCAACATTTCAGATACAGCTATGTGAAACTACCAATATTATCCAGATCCAACTTATTAACAAACCCGCCTGCACGGAAATGTGGGCCGGTGATAGCCGGTCAGGGATCCAGAGCGCATGCAACCAGGAAGACGACTTATGTTTTCAGTTTATCCAGAATGGACCGGACATGGCTTTTTCAAATGAGGCTTATCAATTTACTCCTCAAGTGCCGGTTGATGGCTTTGCAACGGCAAATTTTACCGGCATTGACTGGGTATGCATACTTGGGAATGGTTCTCTTCAGGCCGTTACCAGTTCTGACACTACGGCTAATGCAAACCTGATAAATGCTTCGCAGGCGCCGAAAAGATATATTGCAACTGTAAATTATTCTATCCTATGCGGGCCGTCTTTTTCTTACACCGATACATTTACAATATCTTTAAAACCGCATGACGCATCATTTGTAGCAGATACTTCTGTTCTTTGCCTGGGAGATGCATCATTGATTGAGTATAACGGAGCTGCTACGCTTAACGGAAACGTTTCTGTAATCTGGGATTGGGATGGCGGAACGGCCATTCCCGGAACAGGTCTGGGGCCGCATTCCGTGACTTGGATAACCACCGGAACCAAAACGGTTTCCTTGACTTTAAGTGATGGTGGATGCGGTATTGATTCGAAAACGCTGGCTGTTGACGTTGGCCCGGATGCCTCGTTTATCACCGGTGGGCCAGTATGTCTGGGTGACTCCTCCACAATATATTATTTGGGCAACCCTCTGCTGGTTGATTCCGGCAGTGTTATCTGGGATTGGGGTAACGCAGATGCTTTCCCCGGAACGGGCTTGGGTCCGCATTCTGTGGCATGGGAATCGACCGGAATTCAAACAATAAGTCTTAGCATTGATGGGGTTTGTGGGGCGGCATCCGATTCTTCCATTCTCGAAGTAAGCGATCCTATAGTGGCTTCACTCTTATCAGATGAACAGGTTTGCGTGGCAGATACTGCATTAATAACCTACTCTGGTCCACAGCTACCTTCCGGGACATCAATAACCTGGAACTGGAACGGAGGTTTTGCAACTCCCGGGACAGGCCCAGGACCTCATCAGGTAAAATGGTATACTGCGGGAATAAAGACTGTTACAGTGAGCATCAGTGCCCCGTGTAATTCCGATACTGCAGCAACAACCATCGAAGTCCTTAGCGCAGGCAACTGCATTATAACCGGAAGTGGCGTGGCAAATAACCGCAATCTTCATTTTTATCCTAACCCCGCGAATGACATTATTTACCTGGAGAACGTTATCCAATCAGCTATCGTTAGCCTCTATGACGTAACCGGCAGGCTGGTAAATCAGAAGACAATTAGCGATTCGTTTTTTGGAATAGCCGATATTTCGGGTGGCACTTATATTATTTGCATCGACCAAAACGATACAAAATCCTTTGGAAAGCTTGTAATTTCCAGGTAAACGAGCGAACTAAACTAATTTGTTTGCCACCAGATATTCCGCAATCTGCACTGCATTCGTCGCAGCACCCTTTCTTAAATTATCAGAAACGATCCACATATTCAACGTGTTGGGCTGACTTTCATCTCTTCTTAACCTTCCCACAAAAACTTCATCGCTATGATGCGCCGTCAAAGGCATCGGGTAAATACTATTTGAAGGATCATCCTGTAAAGTAACTCCCGGCATCGCCGATAAAAGAGACTTTACTTCCTCAATTGTAAAATCGTTTTCAAATTCTACGTTCACAGCTTCGGAATGCCCGCCGATAACTGGAACTCTTACCGTTGTTGCTGTCAACATAATGCTACTGTCCGAAAGGATTTTCCGGGTTTCATTCACCATTTTCATTTCCTCTTTCGTATAGCCGTTTTCCAGGAAAACATCCACCTGAGGCAACACGTTGAGGTCGATCGGATGCGGATAAGCGTTCTCCACCGGATTTCCTTTTCTTTCCTCCATGAGTTGATTAAGCGCTTTTACACCCGTTCCACTCACGCTCTGGTAAGTTGAAACAACAATTCTTTTGATTTTATAGCGGTCATGAAGTGGCTTTAAAGCCATAACCATTTGTATTGTGGAGCAATTTGGATTTGCGATTATCTTATCCGCCGCGGTCAGCTCATTCGCGTTTATCTCCGGTACGATAAGCTTTTTCGACGAATCCATCCGCCAGGCGGAAGAATTATCAATTACCGTAATACCAGCCGCTGCATATTTGGGCGCCCAGGCAAGCGACGTTCCGCCTCCCGCAGAAAAAAGTGCAATGGAAGGCCTGGAAGCAATAGCTTGTTCATGGGAACCGATCAAAACTTCAGCACCGTTGAACGAAACAGACTTCCCAACAGAACGCTCAGAAGCAACGGCAATCAGCTCAGTAACCGGGAATTTCCGTTCGATCAGAATCTCAACCATTTTTGTTCCTACCAGACCGGTAGCGCCAACAACAGCTACTTTCATTTAATGCAGAAGTTTCGTTTCTTTAACCATAATTACCGTCGCAAAATTATCAAACTAAAGATCAGCACCTCTTTTCATGCAACGCATTTATTTATTTCTCTTAAGTATTCTTTTTATCAGCCCGCTTTCTGCGCAGCTAACAGAAGATTTTGCCGATGGAAATTTCACTTCCAACCCAACCTGGACCGGCGATACAGATGAGTTCCTGGTAGACGGCATTTTTCAGCTTCAAAGCAATGGCGATACAACCTCAGCCAGCAA
>Ga0105044_10012684_pt1 | contig 11457 bp, 13 predicted proteins | sample MAT01_FD_78092 | JGI IMG/M metagenome (GOLD analysis project Ga0105044, IMG submission 78092) | Freshwater microbial communities from Lake Fryxell liftoff mats and glacier meltwater in Antarctica - MAT-01 | ecosystem: Environmental > Aquatic > Freshwater > Ice > Liftoff microbial mat | place...
ACGGTAGCCCCTTCCATAGGCCGGCCATTTTCATCCATTACCTTACCGGAAATTTTAAGTGCGCAGGGTGATTGAGCCCACCCGACATTGATACACAAAGTAAAAACGAGAAAGACAAGAAATTTCATTTTTTGCAACCGGGTTGCAAATTTAAAGAGATTAAAAGGATTTGAGCGCATTTTTCTAACGGGTGGACTCTGTTATCCGTCTTTGGAATTGTTTCATCAACGTAATCTTAAAAATTCCACTTTGATTTTGAATGCGATCGGTGAGTAGTTTGGCTGAATTAAAAACATCTTGGCGGCTATCGTTGTAGACAAAAAACACAAATGATAACGGCTGATACTCCCACGAGATACATGTATTCAATATACCTCGATTTACAGCTGAGTTGTATTGATAAAAAGTAATCCATTACAAACGTGGGTTAAGTACCAGCCGCATTTCGGGCGTAACTAAATCAGTTGTCTCATTTATTTTTTGATCGCCCAACTCTCTGGACTCATTATGCTGATAATTGACCGATAGTACGATATGTGGCAAAGGCGAGTAACGCGCACTGGCTACCCAACTGTCCAACTGGCCATTATAATAGTTGCCTGTTTCGTAGCGCAGGCTGTAAGAGAATTTTTTGGACTGATCATTTCCGTAGCTGAATCGATAACGTGTATACTGATAATTACCTGTCCCAATTGGAAAGCCTACGATGCTGATATCTTCGGGTAAAAATTGCCATGGGAGTACTATATAAAAATTGGCAAAAGCACCGCTCAAAAAAACAAAGAAAAGTGGAAAAGCTTCCAGTTCTACTTGCAACAATTTTCCATCACTGGCGCGGTGAAACATGTGATAATAAAAACCAGAGTCTACCTGGCGCAAGGGTTTGGGCATCCACAATTTGCGAAAGATGCGATAGCCTCCAAAATCGGTATTGACAATGTTGCGGTAATATACAAATCCAACTTGAGGATCATAATTTTTATCAACCAGCGTCTGCCAGTAATACAAATACCATTGGTTACTTGCGTGTTGAAGTTGGCTTACAAAAGAATATCCATTTTGTTTTTTAGTGATGGTAGAAGCACTGCCAACTACGTTCCACGTAAGTGCATAAGAGAAACGAAGGAAGGCATCACCTGTGTAGGTAAAATTTTGAGTGGCGGCAAGGGTATCTCGTGCATCTTGCAACTTTGAGGTGATCAGTGCAACTACACGGCTTTGATTGCTAAAGTTCTTGCAGTATCTGCCAATAACATAAGAAGCTGCGGGGGAATTTATGTTCTCACGTTGCCTTACCACCATGCCATTAAAATTTCTGTTCTGATCGCGGCTTACCAACCGGACTCCGGCATCAATGGGTACGGGGTTGCCAGTAGGATCAAGGCCAATCTTTTTGCTGAAGAAGGGCTGTATGCTCTCGGGTAAACCAGCATTGAACAAACTTGCGTTCTCAAGAAAAAACTGTCTGCGCTCCGGAAAGAAAACGGAAAAGCGGGTAAGGTTATTTACCTGCCGATCCACATCTGCCTGAGCGAGATCGGTATTGAATGTCAGGTCAAGTACGGTATGCGGATTGATCGCCCATTTGACTTCTCCACCTAACTTCGGCTCAGTAGAAAAACTCTCGGGCTTATCGTTCACTCGCTTACTGTTTCCGTCCAACAAGAAATAAGGATTGACCCGAATGTTGGCAGAAGGCGGTGGTGGTTCCAAACCGATTATCTCCCCCGCGCAAGCCGTATGATAATTGTTAGAAGCACGCGGATACGGATTCCAAGTCGAGGACTGATTTGTTCTTCGTGTTCTTCGCATAAAGTTAATTCTCCACTCTTTATTTGTTTTAGAATAGCGAAGCGTTTTCCAAGGAATAATCAGGAGTATGTAAATGTTGCGGGTCATATACCACCTGCATTCAAACCAAAAACCTGCACACAGTTAGGACACAATCCTTTAATTAACATATGTATGGCTTGTGCCGTGTAGCCTGCGGGCACGTCAACACTGTTAACTCCATGTTGATTAAGACAAAGGACTTTACCACAAGAGGTACACTCAAAATGAGGATGCTCGCTATTTGCTTTTGGTGAAAGTGCATATTTCAACACACCGTCTTCACAAATAACTTTATGAATAACCATCTTATCCAACAAGGTACGGATGGTGCGGTAGATACTCACCCGATCCGGCTGATGATTGAACATTTGATTGATTTCAGGTTCGGAAAGAGCTACCCCTTGATGATTCATCAATAGCGTAATCATCTCTTCGCGGATAGGCGTGACCCGCAAGTTGAGTTTAGAAAATGAAATTTTACTTTTCATAGCGGAATGACTTTTTACCAATGAGCACAATGCGGTTAGACTGAAGCGGGTCAAAATTATTCATGTTATAATCTCCATAAACTGCAACTACTTCAAGCTGTGCCTGCTCATAAAATTCAAGTAGTTGAGAGAGGGTATAATGTTTTACCCGTTCTTGGAAAAAATGGAGTTTCTCATCTTTTACCACTCTAATAGATTTCATCACAAATCCATTTGCTGCTGACCGGCAGATGTTGAATTCAATCTCGTCCAAGAATAGCCGTTGCTCCGAAGTGATTTTTTGTGAAAATAAATACTCCGTATTAAAGTAGTCCAATACAAAATATCCACCCACCCTAAGATCGGCCACTGCAGAGGTAATCACCCGAAAGTTATCTTCATCTCGCTCATCGTACCCAAAGCTGGTGAACAAATTCAGGCAAACATCGTAGTGATTTACTCGGTAGGGATTATGAATGTTGTGAACATTAAAACTAAGATTTTTGGTTTCAAATTGTCGGGCAAAAGCAATGCTCGCTTCAGACAAATCCACTCCCGTAACATTGAATCCTTTTTGATGCAGGTAGATGGCATGCCTACCGCGCCCACACGCCATATCCAATATTCTGGCCGTTGGTGCCACCGGCAATTTTTGAAACAGATGATCAATCAGTTGTTTTGCTTCCTGCTCATCGCGATGTTGGTAAAGCAGGTGGTAGTAAGGCGAATCAAACCATGTTTCGTACCAGCGTTTAGTATTTAAGTTATCCGTTATCATCCTTGTTTTTTAATGCCTATGATCTTCTTTTTCGCTTTCCGGAATATCCATTTGGCAGATAAGATGGTGCCCGTCACAGACAGCGCTGTTCCACCCAGCAACAGAACAATCACGATAACATCCCATAGAGGTCTTCTGAAAAAAATAACATGAAAGTCAAGACTGTGTAGGCCATTATAAATCCATCGCTCTAAGCGGCTATCTTGCTCCACTTTTTTTATTACCGCTGCGGAGGACGGATTGATATAGTACCAAGTGCTAAGCGCATCCGAAAATTTTACGCGCAGAATGGGCAGTGGCAGCGTTCGGTGTTTATTGTAATAGTAATCATCATAGTCAGTCAGCCAGTTAGTTTCCTTAATGGATTGATTTACTTTAAGTTTTTGAGCTAGCGTGATCAGGGCAGCTTTGGGCAAGCTATCTTGGGGAACCGCCAGCGAATCGTTGGCCGCAAGTAGTTTTGTGTTTGAGTTCGCATAACTTGCAAGCCAATATGGCCGAGCAGCAGCATAGGTAAGCTTTAACTCTTTTAGTTCGCCATACTGTGATAAGTTCGCCACGCTTTTTTCAAGGGAAACGGTTACATCGCTGGCGCTTATGTCTACTCCTTGCCATTGCAACAACTCTTGTTCGTTCAAGGCAGAATCGGAACTCCACTTCCACGGGTTCATTGAAAATAATCCGCTTAATATCCACGTGAATACGAACACGCCAAAGATAAACCCTAGGCAGTGGTGCCATCGAAACCACTTCTTTTTGTAGGGCGAAAGGCGGTCGTGTAGTTGTTTGGCTTTTATGGTTCGTACAATGCCAAGCCCAATGCCGGCCAGGCTCATCACCACGCCAAAAATGGAGAGGCCAATGACTACATCGCGCCAAGCCTGAGTATGGATACGTAAGTCTCGAAAATAAATCCAATGCGGAATGGCACCCAGCCATGCCCAGAATTTGTCACCGCGATTAAGTTTTTGAATAATTTCGCCAGTAGCAGAAGAAACATAACACACCGTTCCTACGCCATCATTTACATGCACTTTGTGCAAGGGCATGTGCTGGAGAAAACGGGTACGGGGTGTCCATTGATCCAACTCTTTTGTAGTTACCACACGTTCAATTTTTGTCTCTGCACCTAAAAAATACTTAACCACCAGTACAGCATGATGGGGAGTCAAACCCGACAACGCTTTTCCGTTATCAGCAAAAACAGTTTTCAGGTTTCCGTCAGCATCTTGCAATCGATAGACAGGCCATTGAAGGATAGCACCTACTTGAATCGATTGCAATTTAGCGGGCAAGTGAGCAAGGGCAACTGCCTCGTGGGGTTGAACAACGCGATCCGTACACTTAATCGGTTCGCTGAACGCTAATTTCTCTGATGCAGTGATGGAAGGAAAATCTTTGTACATCATCACAAACCCGGATAGAAACCAGATGAGAAACAGTAGGCTCAGCGCCAAGCCCAAGTAACGGTGTACCAGTAATATGCCTTTGAGTGCGCGACTCATCAAAACAAAAAGTTTTCCATCCACGCGGCACACCACATAAAGAGCAGTCCGCTAATCATAGCAATACCCTGACCGATATGTGCCTTTGCGGAAAACCTGCCCTGCAATTCGGGCATCATGTCACTTGCTGCTATGTAAATGAACCCTCCTGCCGTGATGGGTAGAATGTACGCAATAGGAACTGAAACACTTTTCTGCAATACAAGGATAAACAGCACGCCCAGTATACATGACAATGAGCAGAGAAAATTCAATTGCAATGCCTTCTTCAATGAATAGCCGCTATACATCAGTGAGCCGGTATCGCTGATTTCTTGGGGTATTTCGTGAGCCGCTATCGCTAATGTAGTAATCCATCCCAGCTGCGGGCTTATGGAAAAACTTCCCGCTATAAGAGTGCCATCCGTAAAGTTATGAACAAAGTCGCCAACTAAATTCATCGTGCCCAATGGCTTGATCTTGGTAGAATCACCTGAAATTTTGGTAAGAATCACCTTATGATGGTGTTTCCAACGCATTCCTTTCTCAATGAAAAAAAAGAGAAAAATTCCCAGGACAGTAAACAGTGAAACCCGTTCAATCGATCCGATTTCGGCTAATGCATCGGGAATAAGATGAATAAAGGCATTGCCTAGCAAAACTCCTACAGCCAAGCTAACCAAATAAGGAAGAATTTTTTTTAAGCGGGCAGGCGACACAAAATAAAAAACCGCCCCTGACAACGAAAGAAGGCAAACGAAAGAAGCAGCCAACAAAGGAAATATTTGCAACATGGTTGCAAATATAGTTGCAACTTTGTTGCAATTACAAGCGGTATAGCATATTTTTACGTTCTCAATTCCAACTTTTATATGGCCATTAAGGACATTACCAAAACACAAACCCACCTGTTCTTGTGTAACGGAAGCTCGTGCAAAAACAAAGGCGCTGAAGAAAGCACGAAAATCATTCGTGAGACTATTAAAGAGTGTGGTTTGCACGAAACCATTCACACCACCAAAACATTATGCAACGCTCGTTGCGATGATGGCCCCGTGGTGATTGTGCAGCCGGAGGGGATTTGGTTCAAAGAAATCACCCCCGATGCAGCGCGCGACTTTGTGGTTCGTGGGTTGGTAAACGATGAAATGCCATTGGAGAAATTCCTATATCATTATTTATCACCCACTATTAACAGCAATTCCATTCCGCGCGAAAATGTGCATGATGGCCCTCCTTCTGAAAACAAAGTGGATAAACAAAAAATTGAAACGATATGAATACTGCCATCATAGAAGAAAAAGTACCTGTTACTGTGCTCACCGGATATCTCGGATCGGGCAAAACCACGTTGCTCAATCGCATTCTATCCGAAAACCACGGCAAGCGAATAGCCGTAATTGAAAATGAATTTGGTGAAGTGGGCGTTGACAATGAACTGGTGATTGGCGCTGATGAAGAAATCTTTGAAATGAACAACGGGTGTATCTGCTGCACCGTGCGGGGTGATTTGATCCGCATCCTCAACAACCTGATGCAGCGCAAAGATAAATTTGATTACATCTTGATTGAAACAACGGGTATGGCCGACCCAGCACCTGTTGCCCAGACTTTCTTTGTGGATGATGAGATGAAAGAGAAGATGATGATTGACTCCATCACCACCGTGGTAGATGCCAAACATGTATGGCAACATATCGACAGCAGTGATGAGTGCAAGCAACAGATTGCTTTCGCGGACGTGATCATCCTCAACAAAATCGATCTGGTAACGGCCGATGAACTCAAACAACTCGAACGAAAAATACGCTCCATCAATGCACTTGCTAAAATCTATCCCGCCAAGGATGCCGCAGTAGGGGTGGAAAAAATATTGAACGTAAAAGCATTTGATCTTCATGCTAAAGTGGAAATCAACCCCGAATTCTTAAAAGAAGAGGTGCCATTTGAATATGCAGCCATCCATTTTTTGCAACCAGGTATTTACCAACTCTCGTTAGAAGAAGGGCCTGACCCTTGCATGGACTTTACCATCGGGCATCTGCCAGCCTTAGATGAGGCGAATATTGAAAAGATAAAGAAGCAAAATATTATTTATTTTTCATCTGACCCTACCAAACAAAACAACGGTAGCCGTTTTGTACCATCGGCTACCTTGCATCAATTGATTTTGCCAGAGAAGTTAAACACGTTCGAAATAGAAATAAAAGAGAAAGGGCATTACATATTATTTTCACAACATCACGCCAACGAGTTTAATCTCAAACTATTCACCGCGGGGAAGCAAGTAAAGCCCTTTAAAGAAATTGAGTTTGAACACAGCCACGAACACGATGCGGAGGTTTCTTCAGTAGGTATTGATATAGCTGGCGAGGTAGATGAGCGCAAATTCAGCAAATGGATTTCAACCATTTTGCAAACGCTGGGCACAGACATATATCGCTCAAAAGGCATTTTAAATTTTAAGAACTATAATAGGCGCATTGTGTTTCAGGGCGTACACATGTTGTTTGACGCCAAGCCTGATCGAGAGTGGACCAATAAAGACGAGCGCAGAAATCAGTTGGTGTTTATTGGGCGTAACCTAGACCGTACTTTATTGACGGAAGGGTTTAAAAGCTGTATGTATAAATAATGTTTTTTGGTAAACAACTCAGTAAAGAAAATCAAGCCGTGATTGCCGCGCGCATTAAACAGCGCGTGAGGGAATTTTTGCCTGAGGGCCAGTATTTGATTTTAGTGCAGGAGATTCCTTGTGCCGACCATGGTTGCCCCACGCGAGCTACCGTTATTTCTGTATGCGATGAGCAAGGTAAAAATAGAAGATGGGGCATTCATGCACCAATGAGTTTGGTGACATTTAAAGAAATTGAAGTCGTCATGAATTCCACACGCTTATGACAGAAGAATTATTGCTATTCCAAATTGAATTAGATGATTATGTCACGGGCTTGGGCTGGTCGTCAATAAACGCACAACTGATAGTAGGCACGGCAGACGGGAATATATACCTGCTTGATCCGCAGGAAAACCAACTACTTTTTAAGACGCGGGCTCATAAAAACGGACTGATAACACTGGCCCTGTCGCCCATTGAAAATAAAATTGTGAGTGGCGGGCAGGATGGTGCGGCCAAACTGTGGGATGGAGAAAAGGGTACATTGATAAAAGAAATAAAAGCCGGGGGCTGGGTGGAGAACGCAAGTTGGTCGCCCGATGGGAATTTTGTGGCGATAAGTTCGGGCAATAATTTTTTTCTGTTAGACCGCGAAGGCAATGAAGTGGGCAAGAGCAATCCACACCATAGTACGATAAGTGCACTGGCCTGGCGGAGTGATTCCAAAAAACTGGCGAGTGCCTCGTATGGGGGTGTGCGTATTTATGACCCGAGCAATTTAGGCGAATACGAACAACTGATCTGGAAAAACTCGTTGATCTCACTCACGTGGAGCCCCGATCATCGTTTTATTTTGGCCGGCACACAGGACAGTTCCATTCATGTATGGAATATGGATGGTGTGGAAAGACGCGATATGGCCATGCACGGGTATGCGAGCAAAGCCCGCGCCTTTGCCTGGGATGGAAGCGGTAAAAAAGTAGCCACTAATTGCGGAGCGGATGTTGTTATTTGGGATACCTCTGGAAAAAACGGCCCGGAAAATACCAAACCCGATGTGATTGATGCCCATTCGGCAAAGGTAACAGCGCTAGATTATCAGCCGCGCGAAAACATGCTAACATCAGGTGATGAATCGGGTCGGATTTACTTTTGGGTAAAAGGCGCGAAGGGATATCAGTTTGTAAGTGGTTGTAAATTGGAAGGCGGCATTTCAAAGTTACACTGGAATAAAGATGGTTCTATGCTGGCTGCAGGTACAGCCGAAGGAATAGTTTCGGTATTTGATTATTAAAAATGAAAACGTTATTGCTCCTGATCCTTAATTTCAACGGTTTGGCTCAGCCCACCGAAGCGAGGGCCGAGAGCGGTTGGGGGTTGTTTGCTCGGGTTAATTTTAGAACAAAGTTTATCAGCGAAATTAATGAGTTTCAATTAAGGCCTGAGTTTACCGAAGCATTTCGAAAAAACGAGGGCAGAGAAATTATTCTGAAAGGTTATTACATGGCGTTTAACTTGGCAGAGGATCAGTTAATACTGTCTCAATATTCGTATGTAGGTTGTTTCTTCTGCGGCAGTGCCGGACCCGAGTCAGTAGCTTATATTTATCTGAATAATAAAAGACCCAAACTTAAACCAGATCAAGTTATTGCCATAAAGGGGAAATTAAAATTAAATGACCGTGATGTAAACCAACTGACATTTATATTGGAAGATGCAGAACTTCTTGATGATACTTTCAAGTAATTTTTATCACATGAAAATATCTCATCACAAATTTTTATTGATTTCAATTATTCTTTGTGCCTGTGGCGGAATAAACCAACAAGACAAAGCCTTGCTGGAAGAAGCGGGTACTATACACAATGAGATGATGGCCACAGCCGAGGCTGTGAAAGAAAAATTGGAAGCCCTTCGAAAAGATAGCGCCCAAATGATCCCTATGGATTCTATAATGGCGTGGAAGAATGCCATCGAAGAATGGGAGGCCGACTTGGTAGAGGTGCCTGGTAACGAAGAACCCCACCATGGAAAAAGTAAACATGACCACCACGAAAAAGCTCCTGATGTGACTGCCGAACAGATGCTTGTAGTTCAGAAGGAATTGAAAATGCAATTAAAAGATATTCAACAGCGCATCAAATTTAATTAGATAGCATTGAAAATTATTAGCACTATTTTAAAGTGGCTTTTTATTAATCTGGTGCGTGGCTATCAACTAATGTTGTCACCCTTTTTTCCTTCTACATGCAGGCATACGCCTACATGCTCGCAATACACCATAGAAGCTATTCGCGAATGGGGGGCTATCAAAGGAACATGGTTGGGAGTGAAGCGCATTTGCCGCTGCCAGCCGTGGGGAACTTCAGGATATGATCCGGTGTCAAAAAAATAACTCCATACATGATACTATCAGGTACTGAAATAAAAAAACAAATGGGCAGCTCAATCATTATTGACCCTTATGATGAGCGCCTAGTTAACCCTAACAGCTATAACCTACGGCTACACAACGAGTTGTTGGTTTATGAGGCAGCCCTGTTGGATATGAAGAAGCCCAATACAACACACAACTTGCTGATTCCCGAGAGCGGATTTGTATTACAGCCCAATAAACTTTATTTGGGGCGCACGGTAGAATATACTCACACCAAAAAATATGTGCCTATGCTGGAGGGTCGATCCTCGATTGGACGTTTAGGGATGTTCATTCATGTTACCGCAGGCTTTGGCGATGTAGGCTTTGAAGGGTATTGGACACTTGAAATGTTTTGTATACATCCCATCAAGATTTATGCAGGCGTAGAGATTTGCCAGATCTACTACCATGCCATCGAAGGTGATTTTGAAAAATATGTGAGTGATAAATACCAACAAAACAACGGTATTCAAGCAAGTATGATGTATAAAGATTTTTTATGAGTGCACGTGAAATGAAATCCGTTCCTGTAACCATTCTCACAGGATTTTTGGGCAGTGGCAAAACCACGCTACTCAACCATATTATCAAAAGCAGACCGGACACCCATTTTGCTATTATCGAAAATGAATTTGGCGAGGTGCCTATCGACAACGAGCTGGTGATCAAAGCAGAGGAGGACTTATTTACTCTGCAGAATGGCTGCATTTGCTGCTCGTTGCAAAGTGATATTCTCGATATCTTAGTCAAGCTCGCTTCTAAAAAATATCGGGTTGATCATATCATAATAGAAAGTACGGGAGTGGCCGATCCGGCTCCCTTGGCTCAACTCTTTATAAACAACATGGAGTTGCAAAACTACTACTCACTCGATGGTGTGATCTGCCTGGTGGATGCTAAGAATTTTGATTTTCAATTAAGCGAGCATCCCGAAACCACCAAACAGCTGGCCATGGCCGATCTGATTCTACTCAATAAAATTGATAAAGTAGGAAGTGCCGACATCTCACGCATCAGCAAAAAGGTGCGCGCCATCAACCAAATCACTGATATTGAATTGACCGCCCATGCGGAAATCAACATCTCAAAACTACTATCACTGCGGGCGTACGATTTGCAGGAAATAGAAAAATCAATAGCCCCGATGTTTTTATTTACGCCTATTGGTAACGTACCGCTTTCTCCGCTGAAAACGACATACTACAAACATGCCTCAGTGCACAACATTCAAACATTTAGTTTGAAGTTTATGGGTGATATTAATTTTTTAAAATTCAATGCGTGGTTGACTGGTTTTGTTATGCTGCAAGGTCTCAATCTTTATCGGGCAAAGGGCATTGTTAGCTCTTCTACTTCCGATCACAAAGTAATTTTTCAATCAGTTCATTATGAAATTGACGGTATGGAAGGTGACTCGTGGGGTGGTCAGCCTCGCGAAAATAAAATGGTATTTATCGGAAAGGAATTGCCTGAGGCAGAGATTCGTAAACAGGTACTGGATTGTTTGGTATAAAACTACCGAACACAATACGTTCATTTTACGCCCCAATTCTTATGTCACTATTGTTGCTGAAAAGTTCTTTCTGCCGACACTTGCACGAATTGGTCAATCGTGAAACAAGCGGATAAGCCACCCTTCTCATTTAACTTCTCAGAATCAAATTTTTTTTCACCAAAAATGTGTGGCGCATAGAAGCAAAAGTTATTATTAAACCCTGTTTCTTCACTGCGAATCTATTCTTAAAATCAATCGTTTCTCGTTTTTTTGTTCGATGGGTGGCGAGCGGTGCACAATACCGTTTCCGTTTCGTTGTGATGGCCGTTCTCCTTTTAAAATGGCCACATCAAATGTATCGAGC
>Ga0105044_10012689_pt1 | contig 11455 bp, 8 predicted proteins | sample MAT01_FD_78092 | JGI IMG/M metagenome (GOLD analysis project Ga0105044, IMG submission 78092) | Freshwater microbial communities from Lake Fryxell liftoff mats and glacier meltwater in Antarctica - MAT-01 | ecosystem: Environmental > Aquatic > Freshwater > Ice > Liftoff microbial mat | place...
GAAGACCTCGACCGCGGCGCTCTTGCCGGGCGCGATGGCAGCGATGGCGTTGCGGAGCGAGTTGACGTTGGGCGTCGAGCGGTTGCCGACCTTGGTGATGATGTCGCCCGACTTGAGGCCCGCGGCCTCGGCGGGGCTGTCGGCGGCGACCTCGGCGACCACCGCGCCGCTGGTGCCGCGGAACCCAAATGATTTGGCGAGATCATCGTCAAGGTCCTGGAGCACGATGCCCACGTACCCGCGCTGCACTTTGCCCGAGTCGATGAGCTGCGTCATGACGCTGCTGGCAAGGTTGGAGGGGATGGCGAAGCCGATGCCGATGTTGCCCCCGGCGCGAGAGAGGAAGGCGGAGTTGATCCCGATGACCTGCCCGCGCAGGTTGAGCAGCGGGCCGCCGGAGTTGCCCGGGTTGATGGCGGCGTCGGTCTGGATGAAGTCCTGGAACCGAACCCGGTCCATGTGAGGGTTCACGCGGCCCTTGGCCGAGACTATCCCCGCCGTCACGGTGTGATTGAGCCCGAAGGGGTTGCCGATCGCGACCACCCACTCGCCCACGTTGAGAAGGTCGGAATCACCCAGCGGCGAGAAGGGGAATGACTCGCCCTCGATCTTGATAACGGCGATGTCGGACGCCGGATCGGTGCCGACGACCTTCGCGGTGAACTTGGTGTTCTCGCCGTTGGAGACGGTGACGAGCGTGGCCCCCTCGACGACGTGGTTGTTGGTGACGATATAGCCGTCGGCCGTGACGATCACGCCCGAGCCGGAGCCCTCCTGCACCTCGGGTGCCTGTGGCTGCGGGCTGCGGAAGTTGGGCCCGAAGAACCGGCGGAGCATCTCGTCCTGCTGCTGACCACCGCCGGGCCCGGCGACCTTCTTTACGGTGATGCTGACGACGGTCGGCGAGACGTTCTTGGCGACACGCTGGAACGCGGCCGACAGGTCGTAGGCCCGCTGGATGGCCTGCTCGGTGGCGGCGTCGGTGTCGGACGTCGCGGGCGCAGCCGGCGGCTCCGGAGGTCGCACGCGAGCCCAAGACGGCCCGGCCAATGCCAAGCCCAAAAGCCCCGCACCGAGCAAGGCCCGCGGGAGGCGGCCATGGAGCTGACGAACGGGGCCGTGGGTGGCGTCGGAACCATCAAGCATCGGGAACTCCTCAGCATTCATGGGCGGGTACAGCGGGCGGGTACGGTCGGCTGGTGCAGCGGGCAGATTCCATGCGGTATCTTCGCCGCTCAGCGGTCCGCTGCCCAGCCAAGATGCGCCGGGAGCGGGCCGCCGTCATGTTATTGGTGTTACGCCCGTCGGCGTTCGGCTGTTCAAGGCTGAACTTGCCTCAAGGCCTGCAAGGGGCAAATCCCCCCGGCTTGCGCCCGGGGCTCCGATGGAGCCAGGCCCGCCGGCACGGGCTTTGTCTCCGTACCATCGCCATGCCTGTGAAGTTCCGAGATTACTACCAGACATTGAGCGTGCCGCGGACGGCCTCGGCCGAAGAGATCCAGCGCGCCCACCGCAAACTGGCCCGCGAGCTGCACCCGGACATGAACAAAGAGCCGGGGGCTGCGGTGCTATTCCAGCAGGCCCAGGAGGCGTACGAGGTCCTCAAAGATCCGAAGAAGCGGGCCCGCTACGACCAGCTCGGCGAAAACTGGAAGCAAGGCGAAGAGTTCAATGGCGGGCCAGACTCGGCCGGTAGCGGGCGAAAGGGCGGTCGAGGTCGACGTGCGGCGCGGCAAGGCGGATCCGGGCCCAGCACGTCAGAGGATTTCAGCGATTTCTTTGAATCAACGTTCGGCGGCGGCGGCCCGCGCGGCAACCCCTTCGGGGGTGCGGGGGGGATGGGCGGGATGGGGACGGAACCATCCGGCGATCACGAAGCCGAGCTGGCCGTCTCACTCGCCGACGCGGCCAAGGGGGCGACCCACAGACTGACCGTCCGCGAGGGCGACGGCGCGCAACGCACGATCGACGTCCGCATTCCAGCCGGCATTGTGGACGGCGACATCATCCGGCTGTCAGGCCAAGGCCAGTCAACGGGCCGAAGCGGGTCGCGCGGCGACCTGCGGCTGCGCATCAAGCTCGCCCCGGACCCGCGCTTCGTCGTGACCGGACGAGACCTGGCGACGCAGGTGCCGATCACGCCGTGGGAGGCCGCGCTGGGCGCGAAGGTGCCCGTGCCGACGGTCGATGGCCAGGCAACCATCACCGTCCCGCCCGGAAGCTCCAGCGGCGCGAAGCTCCGCCTCCGCGGGCAGGGCATCCCCGGTCGGGGGGGAGACAGCCCAGGGGATCTCCTGGTCGAACTGCGAATTGTGGTTCCCAAAGAACTGAGCGAGGCCGAACGGGAGGCCTACAGGAAGCTGGCGGAAATGTCGAACTTTGAGCCACGGCGAACGTAGAATATGATGCTGATGCACACGCCTGTTTTAGGGTGAATAATCCCCTTAAGGAGTCACGGATGAACCAACTCACGCTGATGCTGCTCTTGATGGTCTTCCCGATGATGCTCGGTCTGTGGGCCCAGTGGCGGGTGAAGTCTGCGTTCAGCAAGGGCTTGAAGGTTCCGGCGGCCTGCGGGCTGACCGGGGCCGAAATCACCGGCGAAATCCTGCGGGCGCACAATATCAGCAACGTGCGGATCTTGGAGGTCCCGGGGACGCTGTCTGACCACTACGACCCGAAGCAGCGGGTGCTGGCGTTGTCGAGCGACGTGTATCACGGTCGGTCGGTGGCGGCACTAGGCGTGGCGGCGCACGAGGCCGGGCACGCGATCCAGCACGCGACCAACTATCCCCTGCTGGCGCTTCGCAACGGCGTGGTGCCGATGGCGGCGGTGGGCAACATGGGCCTGTGGGTGACGATCATCGGAATGATGCTGGGTGCGGGCGCGGGCTTTGGTCTGGGCCTTTGGCTCGCGGTGATCGGGCTGGTGATGTTCTCCGGCGTGGTGATCTTCCAGTTGGTGAACCTGCCGGTGGAGTTCGACGCATCGAGTCGGGCGCGGAAGCTTCTGCAGGACACGGGGTTGGTAACCGCGGGCGCCGAGGCCGGGACGATGAACCGGGTTCTCAGCGCCGCGGCCATGACTTATGTGGCCGCGACCGTGGCCGCTGTGGGAACGCTGCTGTACTACGTGCTGATCCTGTTCGGCAACCGCAACGAGTGAGCCGGCGTTAAACAAGGGAAAACATCCGCAGGGGCTGGCGTGTTGCCGGCCCCTGCTTTGTTGATAGAGTCAGGCATGGCTGTGCATAACGAGGTTGAGATCGCCCCCACCATGACCCCGGCCCCCCCCACCCCGCCGGGTGCCAGGATCACGCTCGATATTGAGGGGATGCACTGCGGCTCGTGCGTGGCGCACCTGGAGAGCGTGTTGGGCAAGTCGGCCGGAGTGGCGACGGCGTCGGTCAATCTGGCGACCAATCGGGCGACGGTCGGATACGACGCGGGCGTCACCGGGGTGGAGGCGCTCTCCAAGGCCGTGGAGAAAGCGGGATTCAAGGCGGTGGGTTCGCAGGAGGAGTTACCGGGCGTGGGCACCGCGGACGGGCAGCCGGAGGGGCCGTTCCCGTCGCTGGCCAACGTCGGCGCGGCCACGGAGAAAGAGGCCGCAGACTGGCGTATGCGCACCATCGGCGGGGTGGCGCTCGGGCTCCCCGTGTTTGTGATGGGCATGTTTATGCCCGGGTGGGTCGCGGGGCAGTGGCTTCAGTTCGGGCTGACTTCTCTGTTGATGGTCTACATCGGCTCGGTATTTGCGCGCGGGACGTGGTTGGCGGCGCGGGCGGGCCGGGCGACGATGGACACGCTGATCGCCGTGGGCACCACGGCGGCGTTCGTAGCGAGCGTCTGGATGCTCTTCGCCAACGGCGCGGCTCACGCGGGGCACGCGCACTTGTACTTCGAGACGGCGGCGGTGATCCTGGCGATGGTCTCGGCGGGCAAGTGGCTCGAGGCGCGGGCCCGCTCGTCGGCGTCGGCGGCGCTCTCGTCGCTGGCCACGTTGCGCCCGCCGCGGGCCGAGATCGAGCGCGGCGGGGAAGTCGTTGAGATCAACATCGATGACGTGCGCGTAGGAGACGTCGTCATCGTGCGGCCCGGCGGACGCGTGCCGGTGGATGGCCGCGTGGTCGGCGGGGCCTCGGGCGTGGATCAGTCAATGGTGACGGGCGAATCGATGCCGGTGGAGAAGAAGGCGGGTGACGAAGTCTTCGGCGGGACGATCAACACCATCGGCGTGCTGAAGGTGAGGGCCGAGCGGCTGGGGGCGGGCTCGCTCCTGGCGCAGATCATCGAGCTGGTGCAGCGGGCCCAGAGCGCCAAGCCACGGGTGCAGCGGGTGGCCGACGCGGTGGCGGGGGTGTTTGTGCCGGTGGTGATGGTGATCGCGGCGCTAGCGCTGATCGGGTGGGGGATCAGCGGTCACTGGGCAACGGGTCTGTCGGCGGCGATCGCCGTGCTGATCGTGGCGTGCCCTTGTGCGCTGGGGTTGGCGACGCCCACGGCGATCATGGTGGGGACATCGATTGGGGCCAAGCGCGGGATCCTTATCAAGGACCCGGCGGCGCTGGAGCGGGCCGCAGGGCTCAAACTGGTGATCCTCGACAAGACCGGGACGCTGACGATGGGGCGGCCGGACGTGACGGACGTGGTGCCGGCGGAGGGGACAGATCGGGCGACGCTCTTGCGGATCGCGGCGTCGGCGGAGGCCGGGAGCGAGCACCCGCTGGCGCGGGCGATAGTGCGGGCGGCACGAGCTGGCGGACAGACGTTGGCGGCGGCCACGGATTTCGTCAGCGAGCCGGGCGAGGGTGTACGGGCGGTGATCGACGGGCGACCGGTTCGCGTGGGCAGGCCGCCGGAAGGGGCCGACGCGGTGTCGCGGCACGCGCGGGCGCTGGAGGCCGACGGCAAGACGGTGGTCGCGGTGGCGGAGGGCGAGCGCGTATTGGGCTTGATCGCGATGGAGGACGTGCCGCGGCCCGAGGCGGGGGCGGTGGTTCGCCGGCTGCACGCGATGGGGCTCAAGACGCTCATGCTCACCGGCGATCACGAGCGGGCGGCGTACCGGCTGGGGCAGAAGCTCAGCCTGGACGAGGTGCGGGCGGGCGTGCGACCGGCGGGAAAGGCGGAGGCCGTGCGGGCGGCGCAGAAGAACGGACGGCTGGTGGCGATGGTGGGCGACGGCGTCAATGACGCGCCGGCGCTGGCGGCGGCGGACCTGGGCATCGCGATGGGACACGGGACGGATGTCGCGCAGCACGCCGGGCATGTGGTGCTGGTGGGTGGGGACCTGGCGGCGCTGCCGGTGGCGATCGCGCTGGGGCGGGCGACGATGCGGCGGATCCGCGTGGGGCTCTTCTGGGCCTTTGCGTACAACGTCGTGCTAATCCCGGTGGCGGCGGCGGGATGGCTCAACCCGATGCTCGCGGCGGTGGCGATGGCGTTCAGCAGCGCCAGCGTCGTCGGCAACGCCCTGCTTTTGAGCCGGGTGCGTTTGGCGTGAGCGCGGTTATGCTTGGGCCATGAGCAAGAACGCGCCATACCAGCCCAAGCCCGGAGAGCTTCTTCGCCTGCACATCGGCGGCGAACACGTCAAAGAAGGCTGGAAGATCGTCAACATTCAGGTGAAGCCGGGGATCGACTTCCAAGGCTCGGCCACCGACCTGTCGCGTTTCGCCGACGGCACCGTCGACGAGGTCTACGGCTCGCACATCTATGAGCACCTGGGCTACATCAAGGAGTTGCCGCAGGCGCTGCGGGAGGTTTACCGCGTGCTCAAGCCGGGCGGGGTGTTCAAGATCGGCGTGCCGGATCTGTCGTTTCTGTGCTGGATGATGCTCTCGCCGCTGTTCAATGCGCAAGAGCGGCTGGGGATCATGCGCGTGATTTACGGCGGGCAGACCGACGAGTTCGACTTTCACAAAGTGGGCTACACCGAGGACATGCTGGTCATGTGGCTCGATCAGTTCGGGTTTGTCAACCCCGAACGCGTCGATAGCTTCGGGCTGTTCCCGGACACCACGGATTTGCGGATGTTCGGGCTGCCGCTAAGCCTGAACGTGCAGGCGAGCAAGCCGGGGTGAGGCGGGGATTTGGACACCGATGACATGGATGGGGAGGGATTCGGACGGGGAGGGGATGAGGACGCGGGAGCAAGCGGAGGCGACGGGCGTCATTCTGGGATTCCCTACCGGAGCCTCCTTCATCCCGGGCGCGTGTTAAGAACTCCAGCGGAGCTCTACACGCGAGCACGCTCGAATCGATCCTGTTCTGGATCGATCCATGCGGATCCGTGTTCATGCGTTTCCAAAACGCCTCCCCAGTTCAACCGCGGATCTTGCCCACGAGGGTCTGGGACTTGATCTGGATGCCTTTGAGCATGGATTCGAGGGCTTCGCGGTTGGGCGCGTATTCCATGGCCGTGCGCTTGGTGACCCAGTCTTTGTTGACCAGTTCAGCGAGCGAGAAGGTGAAGGATCGCATGCCCTCGCTGGCCGAGGCGTTGATGATGGCGGGGAAGTCGTCGTCGGTGCCTTCGCGGATCTTCTGCTGGACGATGGGCGAGTTGAGCAGCACCTCGGTGGCGGGGACGACCGAGACCTCGAAGTTCTCGACGGCTGGGAGGAGGCGCTGGGCGCACACGGCCTTGAGCGAGCTGGATAGGGCGCTGCGGATGAAGCCGTGCTCGATGGTGGGGAAGAACTCAAGGATGCGGGCGAAGGACTGGGAGGTGTCGGCGGTGTGCATCGAGGCGAAGACCAGATGGCCCGTCTCGGCGGCCTGGAGCGCGGCGAGCACGGTGTCGTGGTCGCGCATCTCGCCGATGAAGGCGGTGTCGGGGTCCTGGCGGACCAGGTAGCGCAGGGCCGTTTTGTAGTCCGACACGTCGATCCCGATCTCGCGCTGACTGATGATCGACTTCTTGGGCGTGAAGCGGAACTCGACGGGGTCTTCGACGGTGATGATGTGGTCGCCGCGGATGGTGTTGATGTGCTCGATCATCGCGGCGATGGTGCTCGACTTGCCCGAGCCGGTCACGCCCACGACGATCACCAGGCCCTCGTTGGTGCGCTCGACGATGTCGTTGTAGATCGGCGGGAGGTGCAGGTTGGCGTAGGTGGGGATCTCGGCCCGCACACGGCGGATAGCGGCGGCCACGTGACCACCGGCGCGGAACATGTTGACGCGGAAGCGGTCGCCGTCGCTGAGGTAGGTGGAGAAGTCGAGGTCGCCGGTCTTCTCGAACCGCTCGCGGAGGTGCGGAGGGATGATCGGGTCGAGCAGGTGGTCGGCCTCGTCGGGCGAGAGCGGCTCGGCGTTGAGCGGCTTGAGAAGCCCGCCGATGCGGTAGCAAGGGACCAAGCCGCTCTTGATGTGCAGGTCGGAGGCGTTCACCTTCCGCATGCCCTGGAGCAGCTTCTCGATCGTGAAGTGGCCGGAGATCATGTGGGGGCTCCTGTGCTGAGTGTAACAGACCAAGCCTTCGGCGGGAGCCGGGAGGTTGGGCGCACCGACATACGGAACAAGCCGCGAATGGACCCCCGGCCTCCGCCACGGGCTCTGTTACCTGAGGATCGTTCAGTACACCAGTGCGACCAGCAGATCACCCACATTTGTCCCTGTCGGGCCGGTGCGGATCAGGGTGCGGTGGCCGTCGATATCCATGCGGGAGAAGAAGGTGTGGGAGTCGTTCTGGGCGAGGAAGGCGGCGGGGGCGAGGCGGGCCACGGCGGCGATGGTGGCGAGCTGGCCGTTGACGGCGGCACCGGCGGAATCGGTGGGGCCGTCGACGCCGTCGGTGGCGAAGGCGGCCAGGGCGATGTCGTGGCGACCATCGAGCTCGATGGTGGCGGCGAGGGCGAGTTCCTGATTGCGGCCGCCGACCCCGTTGCCCACGGCACGGACGGTGGTTTCGCCGCCCATGATGATGGCGGCGGGGCGCGGGCCGGGGCTGTCGGCCAGCTTCTTGGCGCGGCGGGCGAGGTCGATGCCCACGGTCGCGGCGTCGCCGCTCACGCTGTTGACCATCTCCGCGACCTCGAAGCCCATGGCCACCAACGCGACCTGGGCGGCTTCGAGGGCGGTGTGGTTGGAGCCGATGATGGTGGAGCGAACGTTTTTGAAGACCGGGTCGGCGGGTTTAGGCGACTCGGTGGACCCGTAGCCGTCGGTCTGGAGGTAGTTGAGGATCTCCGAGAGCTCGCCGCCCCCGCCACTCCCCCCACCACGCTGGTATTTTTTCACGACAGCGGCGGCGTCGGCGAACGTGGTCTTGTCGGGGTGGCAAGGGCCGGAGGCGATGGTGCCCAGATCATCGCCCACGACGTCGGAGAGCGCCAGCACGCGGACCTTGCCTGGGGCGGCCATCCGGGCGAGGCGGCCGCCCTTGAGCTGGTCGATGTGCTTGCGGACGGTGTTGAGCTCGTGGATGTCGGCCCCGGCGCGGAGGAGGAAGTCGGTGGCTCGGCGGACCTCGGCGAGGGAGAGGCCGTCGGGCGGGAGGGTGAGCTGGGCGGAGCCGCCGCCGGAGATGAGAACGAGGAGTTGGGCGTCGCTGCCAGCGGCGGCGAGCTTACCGAAGTCTTCGGAGAAGTACCGCACGACTTGTGCCGCCTCGACGTTGCGATCGGTGGGTAGCGGGTGATCAACCGGATAGGCGGCGACGGTCTGCGGGAAGCCAGCGGGCCGGCTGACGCCAGCGGGTGCGAGCGCGCAGCCGATACGGAGCCGGTGGCCCAGCACCTCCCCGGCGCCGTGGGTCATGGACATGGAGGCTTTGCCGAAGGCGATGACGTGAACCGGGGCGGAAGAGAACGGTTCGGCGCGCAGGGCCCGGGCCGTCAGCTCGCGCGGGTCGCACGCGGCTAGCACGGCGGTGATCACCGCGTCGAAGTGATCGCGGAACTTCTCGGGCGGAGGCGTGGTGTGGTTGGGCGTTGACATGTGCGGCTGGATGGTACTGCCAGCAAACCTCAAGGCAGGCGAGCAAACCGGGAATTGAAACTTGCTCCTTCTAGAGGACAAGCAACCCAAGCGTGATCCAGTCGCTCGACTGCTCGATGTGAACCGATCCCTTACACTCTTCACCAATGCACCCCGCCGCCATCGGCCCATTTCAAGTCCTGCGCGAACTCGGGCGTGGCGGCATGGGTGTGGTGTATCTCGCGACGGATACCAAGCTTGACCGGCAGGTGGCGATCAAGGCCCTGCCAGCGGATCTCGCTGCGGATCCCGATCGTCTGGCCCGATTCCAGCGCGAGGCCAAAGCGCTCGCGTCGCTCAATCACTCGAACGTCGGCGGGATCTATGGGCTTGAGTCCGCCGGGGGCAGCAGTATCTCGTGCTGGAGTACATCGACGGCGAGACGCTAGCGGGTCGCCTTTCTCGCGGGCCGATCCCCGTAGAAGAAGCGCTGACGCTCGCCAAACAGATCGCCGAGGCCCTCGAAGCTGCGCACTAGAAGGGGATCATCCACCGCGACCTCAAGCCCGGCAACGTGATGGTGACGCAGGAGGGCGTGGTCAAGGTGCTCGACTTTGGCCTGGCGCGAACGGCCGAAGGCCCCCTGTCGTCGACCAACATGACGGGGCAGCCGGCTTCGCCGACGCTCACCACGCCGCCGCAGCACTCGCCCATCATCCCCGGCGCCATCATGGGCACCGCCGGCTACATGAGCCCCGAACAGGCCCGCGGGAAGCCGGTGGACAAGCGCTCCGACATCTTCAGCTTCGGCTGCGTGCTCTACGAGATGCTCACGGGCACGGGTCCATTCCCCGGCGAGACCGTGACCGACTCCCTCGGCGCGATCCTGCACAGCGAGCCCAACTGGGCGATGCTGCCGGCGAGCACGCCGCGGCGCGTGCGCGAGTTGCTCACCAACTGCCTGGCCAAGGACCGCAAACAGCGCCTGCACGACATCGGCGATGCGCGGCTTGAACTGAGCCGGGCCGTCGCCGAGCCGCAAGATGCGGCCCATAGTTCCGCGGCAGCGCGTCGTCGATGGTGGCGCTCGCCAGCGGTGCTCGTAACGGCGTTGCTCGGCATCGCGGCCGTGGTGGTCACGGCGATCGTCGTCAAGCCATCGCGCATAGACACTGCGGGCGAACGCGTCGTGGTTCGCTCGGGCCTGCCGCTGCCCAAGGGAATGGTGCTGTTTCAGGGCGACCGGGCCGTAGCGGTGTCTCCCGACGGCGTGCAAGTGGTGGTCTCGCTTATTGCCAAGGACGGAACGTGGCCACCATCGCTCTGTCTACGCGCTCTCTCGCGTCTGGAGTTCCGCGCGCTTGCGGGCACCGAGAGGGCGATCTACCCGTTCTGGTCGCCCGACGGCAAGTCCATCGCGTTCTTCGCCGGGCGGAAACTCAAGCGGATCGACCTTGCCGACGGCATCGTGCGAGTGCTCTGCGACGCCCCGGCCGGCCGCGGCGGATCGTGGGGAACCAAGGGCACGATCGTCTTCGCCCCCAGCGCGGACGGCGGCCTCTTCATCGTGAGTGATGCCGGCGGCACACCGTCGCTCGTCACCACACCCGACACGCCCGGCGTGTCTCATCGCGTGCCGCAGATGCTCCCGGATGGGAAAAGGTTTCTTTACTACGTGCGGAACACCGAGTCCGAGGGCGTTTACGCCTTTGATCCCGCGACCAAACAGTCGCGGCCGATTATGAAGGGATTCGCCGAGGCCCTGTTCATCGAGCCGGGCTTTCTGCTTTTCGCCAGCGATGAGAACCTGATGGCGCAGCCGTTTGACCTCGATCGCCTCGAGCTCACAGGGAGCGCTAGGCCTGTTGCCGCGGGCGTGCAGTACAACAAGACGAGGGCGTTCATCAGCGGGGGTGTTTCGCCGCGGGGCACCCTCGTCTATCAACAGGTCTACTCGCCCAGCCGGGCCAGCTGGCGTGGATGGATCGCAAGGGCGAGCGCATGCCCAATCCCGCAGAGCCCCTCTCGATTGGCTACGAAGCCAGGCTATCGAAGGACGCTCGGCGCGTGGCGGTGTCGGTCGACGGCAGTCGCGGGGAAGTATCCAACGTAATGGTTGATCTTGAGCGGGGCGTCAGAACGGCGGTCGGCGATCCCGCGACAACTCTCAACTACGGTGTGCTGTGGGCTCCCAACGACCAAGGCATCATCACCTATGAAGTGCGTGATGGACAGCGCTCCATTGTCAACTCTCCGATCGGCGGCGGCACCGGTACCCGACTCCTGGAAGGTCAACCCGGGTTCGAGTATGCGGCGACCTCCGTCACCCCGGACGGCAAGACACTGATCTTCACTCAGAGTCCGTTGCGCAACAAGACCGACGACATTATGAAGCTGAACCTAGGCCAGGACGAGCCGGCCAAGACTTTCATGAAGACGCCGGACCCCGAGTGGAGTCCGCGCTTGTCGCCGTCGGATGATGTCGTGGCTTACACGGTCTTTAGAGAAGAGGATGTCGGTGCGACGCTGA
>Ga0105044_10012694_pt1 | contig 11454 bp, 13 predicted proteins | sample MAT01_FD_78092 | JGI IMG/M metagenome (GOLD analysis project Ga0105044, IMG submission 78092) | Freshwater microbial communities from Lake Fryxell liftoff mats and glacier meltwater in Antarctica - MAT-01 | ecosystem: Environmental > Aquatic > Freshwater > Ice > Liftoff microbial mat | place...
AATCATTTACCACCCTCTTTGTTAACCCGGCAACAAAAGCTGTGGTCTTTAATCAATGAGTTTTGGCTGCGCTCAACCCACTGCTGCATGGGTGCTGAGTGAGACCGAAGCACGATCACCCAACTTGTCGGCATAAATTGCTGGGTTAATAAGTAAGTAGGGGCAGAAAAACTCATCTAGGTTTTAAAACGTAAATGCCCTTGAATCCCCTATACGGTAGTGATTCTAGCCTGAGTTACAAAAAGAAACATGGTTGACTATTTCCAAGCCCGGTCTACTTAGCAAGGACACCCTTCAGATATGGATCTCAAGATTTTGCTCTGTAAGAAACTGTTTGTAAACTAGTGCTAATTCCACTCAAACACTTACAGCTATAAGGTTTCAGGCTTTTAGATCCTTTGTTCTATAAATCGCTGAATTCGCCACTTACTAGGACATTTACATTCATTTACAAACACTTTCTAAAAATTTGAGTCTATGTTTGCAGTGCAAATGAACTGGCAGAAACCAAGAAATTCAAAGTCCTGTTGTAAGTAACCAATATTAAGAGTATTCCTGGAAGGTTTTACTGATGCTTTCATGTGTGCCCATTCTCTCACCGATCGAACCTACAAAGGTCGCTCATCTCCAGCGGCTTCGTCTCATCTCTGGTACCGCCAACTCTGCCCTGGCTCAGGAAGTGGCTCAATCCCTGGGATCTGACCTCACACCAGTCCTTTGCAAGCGGTTTGCTGATGGAGAAATTTATGTGCAAGTGCAGGAATCCATTCGTGGGTGCGATATTTTTCTGATTCAACCCACTTGTGGACCTGTTAATGATTCTTTGATGGAATTGTTGATTTTGATTGATGCGTGTCGTCGAGCATCAGCCCGCCAAATTACAGCCGTTATTCCTTATTATGGCTATGCCAGAGCTGATCGCAAAACTGCAGGGCGGGAATCCATCACTGCCAAGTTAGTTGCCAACTTGGTGACTGAAGCTGGGGCTAATCGTGTGCTGGCTCTGGATCTGCATTCGGCTCAGGTGCAAGGATTTTTTGATATTTCGCTAGATCATCTGCACGGGGTACCGATTCTGGCGGATTATATTGAGAAGAAGCGGCTTTCTGATGTTGTTGTGGTCTCTCCTGATATTGGTGGCGTGTCTCGTGCCCGTGCCTTTGCTAAGCGACTCAATGATGCTCCACTGGCGATCGTCGATAAGCGCCGTCAGGCACACAACCAGTCAGAGGTGATGAACGTGATTGGAGATGTGGCAGGCAAAACGGCAATTTTGGTCGATGATATGATTGACACCGCAGGTACCATCAGCGAAGCAGCGAAGATTCTCCGGCAGCAAGGAGCTAATCGGATCTATGCCTGCGCGACCCATGCGCTTTTTTCACATCCAGCGATCGAGCGCCTCCGGGCAAGTGAGTTGGAAGAAGTGATTGTAACCAATACAATTCCCATTGCGGCAGCAAACCAGTTTCCTCAACTTAAAGTTTTGTCTGTTGCGACCTTGTTGGGTGAAGCTATTTTTCGCATTCACACTGAAAGCTCTGTCAGCAGTTTAGTGAGTTAGATGGCAATACTTTTCGGGTAATTGCTCAACTTAGTGAGAATAGGGATTTGGCAGGATTCAGAGCATGGGAAATGGCTTGGAAAGCGGAGAGACCCTGCCGCTTTCCAGTATTGACAATCGAACGAATGTCAGCGAATAGATCCCGCCCCCAGTCAGAGCGGAAGCCACTAGTAGGCTAGAGCGGAAGTCTAGATACCCTTTTTAAGCAGTGAGTGCCTTGCCCTTATAAGTCCACTGAAAGGGTTTTGCCATAGTGCGATTGAAATAATCAACGAAGCCAAGGATGCGAGTTTTCAAGTCAGATTGACTGAGAAAATTGCCGCGCTTGAGTAACTTTCGCATCAGGATGCCAAACCAGATTTCAATTTGATTCAGCCAAGAACAATGCTTGGGGGTGAAGTGAAAGACAATCCGATGGGCGGGGTTAGTCAAAAAGGCAGTTCGGGTTGCCATCGAGTGCAAAATCCCACTTTTGCCCTTGAGCCCGAGGTCAAGCTCCAAACCCTCGACCTGCGCGATATAGCGCACCAGTGATTCAGATTGATGGGTTAGGACTTACGCAGATGGAACAGAAAAGTCAGACAAGATTTGAGAGAAATCGCTAGAGTCAGAGTATGAAAGAGAGTGTCACTCGGCTGGACTACTGCCAGTATCTGTTAGTTAGCCAAATAAACTATACCTTGACTAATTTTGCGGAACACAGTGAAAGATTTTCACACGACCAGGTGAATCGGTCTCTTGGCGGGGAGAAAATTACGCCTCGTTTGGTGTGGGAGAACGTTGCCAGTGATGTGGTTGAGACCGCAGAGGGCTACCTGGTTTTTGATGACACGGTGCCTGACAAACGGTACTCGTTCGCGATTGAGTGAGTGCGGCGGCAGTACAGCGGCAACGCTCATGGGGTGATCAAAGGGATTGGGGTTGTGACTTGCGTGTATGTCAACCCGAAGTTGGATCAGTTCTGGCTGCTTGACTACCGGATCTACGACCCGACTGGCGATGGCAAAAGCAAGCTAGACCATGTACAGGAAATGCTAAGGAACAAGAATTTAATAACCTCGGCGTTTTCCGTAGGGGCGCACGGCTGTGCGCCCCTACCTACGAACAATTTATCGGTTTTATTTAATCCACGATCCTAAGTCACACGGTGTATCACAAACAATGGGCGTTTCAAGCGGTGCTGATGGACACCTGGTATGCAACCAAAGACTTGATGTTGTTCATTGAGTCGCTCCAGAAGGTCTACTACTGCCCGCTCAAAGACAATCGCCAAGTTGATGATTCTGGTGCCGAGCGCGGTTATCAACGAGTGGATGCCCTCGACTGGAGTGAGGCAGCACTAGCGCAAGGCAAGCGCATCAAAATCAAAGGCTTTCCCAAAGAGCACAAAGTGCAGTGTTTCCGGGTCGTGGTGTCTACCCACCGCACGGATTTCGTTGTGACCAACGATTTGACTCAAGATTCGACGGCGGCCACACAGCAGGTGTGTGGCTGCCGCTGGAAAATTGAGCAACTGCACCGCGAGAGCAAACAGGTGACGGGACTGGAGGCTTGTCAATGCCGCAAAGCCCGAATGCAACGCAACCACATCGGTTGTGCTTTCCTGGTTTGGGTACGGCTCAACGGATTGGCAAAGCAAACAGGGCAAACGATTTACCAACTCAAACACGGATTGCTGGACAATTACCTGTGCCAGCAACTTAAACACCCGTCGCTCAAAATGGCTTTTGCGTAAGTCCTACAAGCAAGGGATGAAGACAGGCGCACCAAACGCCGTGCAAGTGGCAGATCGCTTCCATTCATTGCAAAACTTAGCGGACGTTTTAGAGCAAGTGTTCGGCAGTCATCGTCCAGATCTCAAAGCAGTGGAGGTTCTGCATCGAACCGCAACAGTGCAAGCGAATGAACGGTCAGTGGTGCCAATTGCGCTACCGCGTTCGACGCCATCGGGACAATCGCAGAGCAAACCGCGACACGACCGACGCTTCGCCCAGTATGAGCAAGTCTGACGTTGCATCGCCAAGGGTGGTCTGTCCCTGCAATGGCTCATGAAGTGGGAATCAGCACCCGCACGGTGCAACGTTACTTGAAGTGTTCGACCTTTCCAGAGCGTCAAGGACGCAGTGACCGAGGACGCAGTTTGCTCAATCCCTACAAAGACTATGTATTGTACCGATGGAACGAAGGGGAGCATGAAATTAAGCCCCTTGTTTCGGAAGATCCAGCAGTAGGGCTATGGTGGCAGTTATATGACGGTGGTGCGCTACATTCAGCAGATTTGTCAAGCCCAAGGACGGTCGAGTGATTAATAAACTACTTTCTCCTACTGCCTTAACTGCTTACACTCCTAAGAATTAGGCACTAACAAGGCTTGCCTATGTTCATTGCTATTCAATAGGCTGGTAATGTCAAAGTGCAGGGGCTTTCATTTAAGGGTGCGGCAAGTAGCGGTGTATTCTGAGTTATGGACAATTTCTGTGTAGGGTGTTGAGAAAAACTCGTGCTTGATCTGAAGCTGATTCGAGAAAATCCCGATTTTGTGCGCGAGCGGCTGAACACGCGCAACGGTAGCTATGATATACAGCCTCTTTTGCAGCTAGATGAGCAACGCCGATCGCTGGAGCAGTCGCGATCGCAGCTTCAGACGCGGAGCAACGAAATCGGCAAACTGGTCGGGCAAAAGCTGAAGTCTGGCACGAAAGCTGATGACCCAGAGGTGCAGACGCTTAAGGATGAAGGCAACCAAATTAAAGCTACCTTAGGCGCTTTGGAACCTCAGGAGAAAGACCTGAAAGCGCAGATTGAATCGCTTCTGTTGGCGTTGCCCAATTTGCCTGGTAAGACGACACCGACCGGCAAAAATGAGACCGAGAATATTGAAGAGCGACGTTGGGGTGACGAATATAAGCCGCAACGCGCTGACATTTTGCCGCACTGGGAAGTTGCCGAAAAGCTGGGCATTCTCAACACCGAACGGGCGACAAAGATTGCTCAAGCTCGGTTTGTTGCGTTACTTGGAGCAGGGGCAGCGCTGGAGCGGGCGTTGATTACCTTTATGCTCGATCGCCAGACTGCCGCAGGCTACATCGAAGTGCTGCCGCCGCTCCTGGTCAATACGCAATCGCTGACTGCCACAGGACAACTGCCCAAGTTTGCTGAAGAAAGCTTCCAGTGTAAAGACGATGATCTCTGGCTGATCCCTACAGCAGAGGTGCCTGTCACGAACCTCTACCGAGATGAGATTCTGACAGCGGATGAGTTGCCGATTCGTCACTGCGCTTATACCCCGTGCTTTCGCCGCGAGGCAGGCAGCTACGGACGTGATACACGCGGCTTGATTCGGCTACACCAATTCAACAAAGTCGAACTCGTCAAAATCGTGCATCCCGACACTTCGGAGCAAGAGCACCAAATGCTGACACAAAATGCTGAAGCGATTCTGCAAGCGCTCAAGCTACCCTATCGTGTGATTGAACTGTGCACAGGCGATTTGGGCTTTGGTGCTGCCAAATGCTATGACCTGGAAGTGTGGCTTCCCTCTGCTGCAACTTACCGCGAAATTTCTAGCTGCTCGAATTTTGGCGACTTCCAGGCGCGACGGGGCAACATCCGCTTTAAGGCACCAGGCAAAAAGGGCACAGACTTTGTTCATACGCTCAACGGCTCTGGTTTAGCTGTTGGTCGCACAATGGCGGCGGTGCTTGAGAACTATCAGCAGCCGGATGGTACGGTCAGCATTCCAGATGTATTGCAACCGTTTTTGGGGCGATCGGTCTTGTAGCGGGGGTGAGGAGTCAGCAGTCAGCAGTGGTAGGCAGAAGGGTAGGGGCGCAGAGAACACATAGGAGAAAGGAAAGCAGAGGAAACTGGAAAAAGTAGCGCCACTCAAACTTGAAACCTGTTTCGGTGGCGGTTGGGTCACCGAAAGCCAAACTGTCTCCCTACCCTTAGCCTCCTCTGCCCTCATCGCTCACCCCGCACTCTTCTTCGTCTCATCCGAATGCGAACTACGCTCTATCATTTGGGTGTACACAGCGTTAGAAATCGCGGGGAGAATTTCAGAGTTCTGGCTGTAGGTGGGATCGGTTCCAAACACGACCAGAATATAGGCGACTTTGCCGTCTTTCGATTCGATGAAGGCGACTTCGTGACGTGCTTTGGTGGTCATACCAACTTTGGAGGCAAAGCGGACATCAGCAGGTAATGATTCACCGAGAAAGCCAGCGATCGAGTTATCCGGCTGCTGCTTCCAGACTTCTGGAGTCAGGTCTCGCGTCAGCAATGCCATCATCTCCTGGCTGCGGCTAGCTGAGATTGCTTTGCCGGAGTAAATCTCGTACATGAGCCTTGCCGCTTGATCGCTAGTGATCAGGCTGCGAATAGGCTGCTGTTGTTCGTCGCGCATCTGCAATTCGCGTCCATCGGGCCCATCAAGTTTAAGCGAGTAGATGGGGTAATTTTTCTGGCTGATGCTAAGTCCGTTGTAGCCCGCTACCCGAAAGAATTGATTGATCCGTAAACGGTGTTTAAGCCAGGTATCGTACTCTGCGCCGCTGAGGGGACTACCGGATGCAGTTTGGGTGATGCGATCGAAAATTTGACTGGCAGCATCGTTGTCTGAGTGAACGATCATGGCAGTTAGGTCGGCACTCAAGCTTGGATCGGGCTGCAAAAGACCTTGTTCGAGCTGCGCTTCGCAAATGACTAGCCAGAATAGTTTGACAACGCTGGCAGGGTAGCGAGGCGTTTCTTTTTGGTAGCCCGCACTTGTGTTGCGCTTCAAATCAATGAGCGTGATGGAGAGCGGTGCCGTGGAAAGAGACTTACTAGCGGCTAGCGCCACAGCCCCATCAACGATCGTCTGTAGTGCTTCACTGTGTTGGATGGAGGCATCAGGCTGAACATTGTAAGCTAGCTCGTCGATGGTCTGCTTTTGCATTACCGCTGCTGTTGAGGCTTGCAGTGGCGGCTGAATGGACGACTGGACAGGCGGCTGTAGGGAATCTGATTGCTGACGCAACCGTTGCGTACCCCAAAAGCCTGCCACTGCAAGCCCAGCAACAACACAAGACAAAAGAGCAGTACGCTTTAATCGCCACAGCAAACGCGCCGACGATCGTCGCGGGGTCGCTGGCTGCGATCGTTTACCCAAAGTCTGCTGTGGGCGCTTTGAGACTGTCCTACCGACAGCCATAGCAGAGCGACGATAGCTTGCAGTGGCAATGGGCGATCGCGGATCGGCTTGCAACCGTGGGGCGATCGCGGGTGGTGCTGCTAAGCGACGCTGTCGTTGCGTTATTTGAGCACGGAGAGAAGACGTTTCCGCTTGGAGCCTTGCAATGATGCGATCGGCTCTGGCAAGCTTTGCCTTCAGCTTGGCGTTCTGGTGCTGAAGAGGCTCCGGTTTGATTTTGAGTAATTGATGCACAGGAGCAGCCTTTAGTTGATAAGCACGGCTGGATACTGGTATACAACAAGTTTCCGCTTCTGATGCAACTATTTCGTGTTTGAGGTCTAGAGTCAAACGCGATCAGTATTTTGTGCCAGATAACATTTACTGAGTTGTAGCTTCTAGAATAGGTGTTACGTGTGTTGCTACCGTGTCCTAACACGCTTGCAACCGCAAAACCACCGTTTTACTGGAAGTTTGGTATGTCAGTTTTGGCTGCGATCGCCGTTTTAGCAATCCTCATTGTGGTTCACGAACTGGGGCACTTTACGGCTGCCCGTGCTCAGGGCATTTATGCCAACCGCTTCTCTATTGGGTTCGGTCCCATTCTGTGGAAATATCAGGGTTCGCAAACCGAGTATGCGCTGCGTGCGTTTCCCCTGGGTGGGTTTGTGGGCTTCCCAGATGATGACCCCGATAGCACCATCCCACGGAATGACCCGAACTTGCTGAAAAATCGTCCTGTGCTCGATCGGGCGATCGTCATCAGCGCCGGTGTGATCGCCAATTTGGTGTTTGCCTACTTCCTGCTTGTGACGCAGATCGGCATTGCTGGTACGCAGGACGTAAATTTCCAGCCAGGAGTCGTGGTGCCAGAGGTGAAGTCGGAGATTAGTTCAGCGGCTGCCAAAGCGGGCATTAAGCCAGGAGACATCGTTCTAGCAGCAGACGGCAAAGAACTGGGAGCCTCTAGAGAGGCGATCAAAACGCTGATGACAACGATTCAAAATCGCCCGAATCAAGCCATCGCCCTCAAAATTCAACGCGATGGCAAGGTGCTGCCGAACCCGCTGGTCGTCACGCCAGATGCCAATGCCAAGATTGGTGTACAGCTTTCACCCAACGTCACGATCGAGCGTCGCCGCTTAAGCAACCCGGTTGAAGTCTTTACACTTGCAGCCAGCGAGTTTCAGCGCATTACGGTCTTAACGATTCAGGGGTTTGGTCAGCTCATCACCAATTTTGGACAGGTCGCCGATCAAATTTCGGGTCCCGTGCGGATTGTGGACGAAGGCGCAAAACTGGCGCGATCAGATGTCTTCAACCTCTTTACCTTTGGCGCACTCATCAGCATCAACCTGGCAATTATTAATATCTTGCCCTTACCGGCTCTAGATGGCGGGCATTTGGCATTCTTGCTTGTTGAAGGCTTACGCGGCAAACCCTTACCGTCTAAACTGCAAGACGGCGTGATGCAAACGGGCTTGATGCTGCTCCTGGGGCTGGGACTTTTTCTGATTGTGCGCGATACCAGTCAGCTAGAGTCTGTACAGAAGCTGTTTCGGTAGATGGGAGTAGGGACGTTACATTTAGCGTCCTTACAGATTGCTTTGTATCCTTTAGCCCTTATCTTTCAGCCTTCCCCATGTGCGCTTCCCGGAAACTACCAGCTAAGCCGCAGCGGGCGATCGCACTCCTACTGCGGCTGAAGCATCTTTATCCTGATGCGACCTGTTCGCTCGATTACGCAACGCCGATGCAGCTACTGGTTGCCACCATTTTGTCTGCCCAGTGTACAGACGTGCGGGTAAACATGGTCACGCCAGAACTCTTTCGACGGTTCCCTGATGCAGCAGCGATGGCAAGCGCTGATCTGGCAGAGATTGAGACTTTGGTGCGATCGACAGGCTTTTACCGCAACAAGGCGAAGAATATTCAGGCAGCCTGTCGCATGATTGTGACGGAGTTCGGCGGCGAAGTGCCGAAGCGAATGGAGGCTTTACTCAAGTTGCCGGGGGTCGCTCGTAAAACAGCCAATGTTGTGTCAGCCCACGCTCACGGCATCAATCTTGGCGTTACAGTCGATACGCATGTTAAGCGGTTAACCTATCGCTTGGGACTGACTGAACACAAAGATCCCGTCCGCATTGAACGAGATTTGATGAAGCTGTTGCCGCAGCCCGATTGGGAAAACTGGTCAATTCGGCTAATTTATCACGGTCGTGCCGTCTGCATGGCGCGGAATCCTCAGTGCGATCGCTGCACCTTGGCTGACCTCTGCCCCGCCGCCAGTTTGTCTCAGAAACCATTGACCACGCCTGAACCGGATGCTTTGGCAGTGACTCCAGAACATCCTGCGTCTGTTGTTGGCTTATCTGCGATTGACTTAAATTTAGTTGGTAAATAGCCTGCTGAGTTGGTATAATCGTAAGCTGTGTCTTAACTTAAAGAGCATCGGAATGACTCATGGCTAAAAAGAGCATGATTGAGCGCGAAAAGAAGCGCAAGAAAATGGTGGAAAAGTACGCTGTGAAGCGTGCAGACTTACAAGAGCAGTTTGCGGCGGCGACATCGCAACAGCAAAAGCTAACCATCCACCGTCAGATTCAGCAGCTTCCTCGCAACAGCGCTCCCACCCGCGTCCGCAATCGCTGTTGGGTAACGGGTCGCTCTAGAGGCTTCTACCGGGATTTTGGCTTGTCTCGCCATGTGCTGCGTGAAATGGCGCACCAGGGACTTTTGCCGGGTGTGGTGAAGTCGAGTTGGTAGGGCAGAGAGAGTTTCGAGTTAAGAGTTTTGAGTTGGCGTTCTAGAAGGTCTTACTGAACAGTCAGTTTTTTCCTAAACTCAAAACTCAAAACTTCCACTTATTGTCCACAGCAGCGATCGATCCCTAAACTGTCGAGCAATAAATCGCTGACGGCATTGGCAACGGTAAATTCGCCAAAGAAGCTGTCAGAGAAATCAAAGGATTCCATCTCGGTGACGATCGCCATGACCAGCGAACCGAGATCGTTTTCCCCCTCCATGCGCTGCCGGACGAAGATCTGAGCAGCGCGTCTTGCTATGTGCTCATTAGCGTCTTCTGGAATGAACTCTTGATTGAGCCAGCTCAACAGCGCTACTTGCAGCCATTCCCCTTCTTGCACTGGGTTTTGGGCAGGCGGTAATGTAATCGGTGGAATCGGTTCAGCCATCAGCGCGATCGCATCTCACACGGTTGGTGTTCTTAGTTTACGCCTGCGATCGACACAGAAACCGAGTTTCTGCTTAGTGGGTAAACGCCATCACTTTTGCTATAAAGAAATCCGGTTTCCTGCCTGGGCTGCTACCAGTTCGTTTCTTCTACCAACTCGCTGGGTTCACCGGGGTAGAAGCACTTATCCAGGATTTCAGGCAAGCTATAGTTTGACACTGGTTTTGAAGGAAACCTTTCCTGTCAACGCTATTTCCGAGCCTGGAGGCGTGATTGTCAGCTATGACGACGCAGGAGAACCTGTCAGTGTTGAGTTTCTCAATGCGTCTAAACGTGAGTTGATTCGTCCGGGCAAAAACAAGGGGCTTAAGCCCCTTGCCTACTCAAGGTTATTTCTACAAGACTCCTAACGCGATGCTCTCTGAGCCACTAGCGTGAACGCAACAACTGCACAAACGTATCGCTAACAGTGTGGTCTTTTGTATCAGCCGCATATTGGATCAGTTTTTCACGCAGGTCTTTCGCTGCCTCCAGATCCATCAGCGTTGCCAGCAGAAAGTAGACACCACGAAAGCGTGAATCGCCGATGTGATCGAGTAACCGTGTTTCAGCATCCGCGCCTTTGCCAAGAAACGTCTGCACCAGAAAGAATTCGGCAATCTTGTCGTGGCGGAAGTACCATTCTTTCTTCGCTTCGCCCTTCGCATCTTTCCACTGACGACTCACCACCATGCGGAATTTCTCATCTTCCATACACAATAGTTCGTTGTAGAACTTGTCTGCTGGCAGCCCTTTTTGATCCACCAACCACTGCTGATAGACCGCTTCCGCAAATTGCTTTAATGGGAAGTCTTGATTCCAGGTGCGGCGATACTCCTCTGCCATCAGCTTGTACTGCTGCTCACGCAGATTGAACAAATCGGGCTGCACGCCGCCTGCCAGCATCCACGCTGCCAGCGTCAACTCCATCGGGTTCGACAGAACGGTACGAGCAGTCTTCAGTTCTTCTGGAGAGAGGGGTGTCTGGTCACTCAGCATCGTGCTCAAAAAGGTGCGGCAAGCCTGCTCATAATCCTTTCCCTGCAAAGGTGCAGTTTTGGGCAGGGATGGCTGACGCGAGAGCAGATAGCGCTCAATTTGCGCCGACTGAAGGGGTTGCATGACGTAGGTTTTGGCAGTGGAAGGCGGCAACCACTCTAGCGGTTGCGTGGTCATGAGAATGTTGCCCTTAAAGTGACTCTCCACGAATTGAGTGATCTTTGCCCGCGTGTCGGGGTTAACTTCGTTGAGTCCGTCGATGCAGATGTCAATGGCTCCGCTGTAGATCAGGCTTTGCAAAAACTTGGTGTCTTTAATTTCGTCGCCGTGCAGCTTTTTTTGAATCGCTTCAATCACACCTTCAGCGCACTTGGTGGCAGGCAGATAGACCACAATCCGCTTCGACTGCTGAAGCAAATGCCGCAAAAACATCGTCTTGCCCAACCCAGAATCACCCTCCAGAATCACCTGCCCTTTGATTTCGGG